>Ga0207888_100120_pt1 | contig 51072 bp, 45 predicted proteins | sample LinPmetageLP43_FD_184055 | JGI IMG/M metagenome (GOLD analysis project Ga0207888, IMG submission 184055) | Marine viral communities from the Pacific Ocean - LP-43 (SPAdes) | ecosystem: Environmental > Aquatic > Marine > Oceanic | place: Pacific Ocean | collected 2010-08-27
TATAAAGACCGTTTATCTATTTGCCGATGAGTTTACTAATTATCTGGATGCTCAGATAGGGGAAGATGCAGTGATCTTATTGCAGCGGTTGAATTATGAAGTACGCATTGTAACCCACGCAGAAAGTGGCAGGTCTTTTATATCAAAAGGTTTTTTAAAATATGCACGGAAAGCTGCTCAGAAAAACATTCAGACTTTTAAAGATTTAATTGATGAAGAACATCCATTAATTGGTATTGAACCCTCAGCTATTTTAGGGTTTAGAGATGAATACATCAGGCTGGCAAAAGATGTTGAAGCAGCTAAAAAGCTTGCGAAAAATACATTTACTATAGATGAATTTCTAAATGCTGAAATCAAAGCAGAACGTATTAAAGCAACCTCTTTTACTACCGAATCAAAAAAACTTAAAATCCACGGGCATTGTCATCAAAAAGCATTGAGCGGTATAGAGCATACGTTTAATATTCTCAATTTACCAGCTAATTTTAAACCAACCATTATTCCGTCTGGATGTTGTGGTATGGCGGGATCTTTTGGATACGAGAAAGAACATTACGATTTAAGTATGCAAATAGGGGAGCAAACTTTGTTTCCAGCGGTTAGGAAGGCTACTGGCGAAACTTTGATCGTAGCTCCCGGAACAAGCTGCAGACATCAAATAAAAGACGGGACGCAGCGTGAAGCAGTACATCCCGTAACTGTTTTGAGGAATGCCTTGGTTTAAATCTAATTGATAGCTAACAAAACTATTCCGTTAGGGAAAGCGTGTTTAAAATTACCAATAACTCGATCTTGAGCTTCTAGTTTTTGAGTCATTTCATCACATAAGAGGTTACAGTCCATTTCTATCTCGTTTAAAATGCTAAAACCGGAGTCCAATCTGACAAAGTTATTACCGTTACTTTTAAGGTCGATTTCAAAAGTTGTATCAGCATCAACATCTTCTGTATTATTGATACTAATTAACTTATAGCGTATAGAACTCCCATCAGCGGGAGGATTTTTTACTTTCATTTTCTCAACAGTAAGGTCATAAATCTTGCCGGGCACATAGTTAAAATCTTCTATGGGACTGTATAATCTGCTCCATTCTGAAGAACCAATAGCTTCTTCTTCCTGAATTAGCAATGTCAAATATTGACCTTCTCCCACACCAGTATTGCGATAATGATTTACTTTAAGGTTTACAGTTTGACTGTCCTCATTATCATCATTGGTACAGGAAAACAGACAAATACATAAGAGAACTAGCGTTAATATATGTTTCATAATAGATTGTTTCCTATATAGATGCAAAATCAGGAGAATGGTTGCTTCAATTTAATTTTAATTTAACTGTAAATCGAACTTCACCATTATTTAAAGTCTGAAAACCTTCGTGTAATTTTTCTTGTTTTACCGCGTAAGGATAAAAACTAATAGGCTCTATACAGAGCATATTGGTGACTTCAGTCCAGAGCATAAAGTTGCCAAAACCTTCCGATTTAAGCGTTATGTTTTTATCGTCTCTTAAACTGATTTCGCTACAATCTGGTACTTGAAAGGCCCGGCTTCCCACAGCCATAATCTCTTCTAAAGAAATCTCTCTTTTTTCATTTTGAACCACAGGCGTTTTCGTATGTAATTTAAATGCAGGATGATACCCCAGCATAAACGGCATTCCTTTTTCTCCGCTGATAATAAATTCGATTTTAAGCTCGTTTTCACTTAGCGTGAATTGTTTTTTAAAAACGAAATCATAAGGCCATGACAGCCATTTTTCTGTAGATTTTTTAGGGAATTTTGAATTTTTGACTTTGGTCTCGGCTTTATATGTTTTTTCAAAAACAGCAGTAGTTTCTGTAGAGCTGGTCAGTTTGTACGTAAGTTCACGCAATAAACCGTGCTGATCTAAAATGGCTTCACCTTTTGGGGTTTGTACTTTAAAATGTGCTTCATCGGTAGGCCCAATAACCGGAAACATCTCATCATCAGATTTTCCCCAGCCGGGACTTCCTACCTGATGTATATATTCGTGATCATCCTTTTTATAACTTGATAATTGTCCTTTATCTATTGAAACCGCTTGGTTGTTAAGTTGTAATTGTGTCATTTAATTTAGATTTTCTAGTGCGTTATAATAATCAAGATGCAGGTCTTCGTGCAGTGCTTCAATTTTTTTATGGATGTATTCCAGTTGTCTAAGATAGAGATTACGCAGCGTATTATTATTTCGAATTGCAGGTCTAACCGTGTTCATTTTTTCGCAGAAATAAATCAGGAGTTCCACTTCAGTTTCTTTGTTTCCGGAATAGCGAATGTACTTTTTAGTTTCCCTTAGGATTTTACGAACAGACTTTTTCATCCAATAATAATTTTTATGATTTATCGATTCAAACTGGTCGTCAATATCCTCTTTTACACTGGCCACATAACCCGCCTCATAATCCGATTCAAAAAGTAAATAGGTGAGTAATTCTTTGTTTTCTTTCTTGAATTTTGCCAGCCGCAAACAGATTTGAAGCAGTTCTTCTTCATCTTTGTGTTTTAATTCTTTTTTGAGTTGCGTTACCGTAGCTGCTTTCATACTTGCAATTTAACCAAAATGCTGTTAAAGCCCGTTAATACTAGGGCTATAAACGCTAAATTATATTTAAAATAGTTGTGAGGAAGCTGCCTGATAGTTAGTTTTAGTTAAACCAAAAAATAAAAAATAGATATATGAAATTTTCAAGAAACGCATCTGCAAACTGGAAAGGGCAAATTAAAGCCGGAATGGGAACAATCTCTACTGAAAGTACAGTTTTAGATGGTGCTAAATATGCATTCGGAACTCGTTTTGAGGACGGAAAAGGTACTAACCCTGAAGAATTAATAGGGGCAGCTCACGCCGGTTGCTATACGATGCAATTATCAGCATTTTTAGGAGAAGAAGATTTAACTCCAGAGAATTTGCACACCGACGCAAAAGTAACTTTTGAAGACGGAGCAATCACTAAAGTTCACTTAACCTTAAAAGGTAAAGTGCCGGGATGTGATGCGGAAACTTTTGAAAAAATTGCGACAAAAGCAAAAGACAATTGTCCGGTATCAAAATTACTTAAAGCCAAAATCACTTTAGATGCTACACTAGAAGAGTAAGATCTTTTGAACTATAACTTCAAACCGCCTCTGGGCGGTTTTTTTATGTCTTAGAGTCAAATGTGTAAAGTGTATATTTGAAAACCAAAACCTACGCGTAGTGCCACAATTATTGCTTTATTTTTTGCCGGCTTTGTTAGCATTTGTAATAACATTTGCAATGGTAAGGCTGTTGTGCATGCCTAAGTTTTCAAGCTATTTTGTAGATCATACAGGCGGAAAAAAACTGCACAAGAAGGCTACTCCTGCTTCGGGAGGGATCGCGTTGTTCACAGGTATATTCAGCACCGCTTTAATTTTTGACGGAAGCTATTTAATTCTCAATCATATATACATTTTAATAGGCTTTGCAGCGATGTTTTTGTTGGGACTCGTTGATGATCTAAAACCTATAGGTTGGAGGAGTAAGTTAGTTATCCAATTTGCGATTATTCTTTTTGTTGTTTTACCAGGGGACTTGTGTTTAGAATCGGTTATGTATGAGCAAAGTTTCTACCGAATGCCATATTATCTAAGTACAAGTGTTTCTATATTTATTTTGTTGTTTTTAACCAATGCGTTTAATTTTATAGATGGCGTAGATGGCTTAGCTACGACAGTTGCGCTACTTTTTTTTCTAGGTTTACTTTATTTTCAAACTCCATTTTCTGGTATTTTTTTAATGTGTGCGGCAGCCGGTTTATTCGCATTTAGAAGATTTAATAAAGAACCGGCCCAATTATTTATGGGAGATAGTGGCTCCTTATTGCTGGGTTTTATGTGTGCGGTTTTTTGCATTGTTTTTCTAGAGGCAGATCTAGCTATTTCTAACATACGCTTACAATCGTATCAGCAGCGTTTGCCTGTAATGACTACTTTATTTTGGTATCCCATTTTTGACACGGTACGTGTTTTATTGTTGCGTCTGTATAAAAGAAAACCTCTTTTTAAACGGGATAAATTACACAGTTATTCCGCCTTACTTAGATTGGGCTATACCCATACACAAATTGTAAGTTTTGTTTTTCTTATAACTCTGGTTTTACTTGGCGGAGTTTTATTTATGGAACCTTTAATTGGTTTGTGGTTCTTTTTAATCCTTCAGGTAATGCTGTTAGTTGCGCTTCACGTATATTTAGATTTTCTGATCAGAAACTTTAAGAAAAATACCAAGCAGTAACTTGAAACCTAAACCTCATACAATAGCACTTTCTGCACCAAAGCTTGATGCAAACGCAATTGCTGAGGTTACCCGTGCTATTGAGGATAACTGGATCACTGCAGGTGGACCATTTGTTACAAAATTTGAAAATTCATTACAGGAAGCGTTGGGTACACAACGAGATCTTGTTGCGCTAAATTCTGGCACTTCAGCTTTGCATTTAGCATTGATTCTCGCGGGTGTTCAGGCAGGAGATTCTGTTTTGTGTCAGACGATGACGTATGTCGCGACGGCTAATCCTGTTGCTTATTTAGGCGCAATGCCCATTTTTATAGATAGCGAAGCCGAAACCTACAACATGTGCCCTGAGGTTTTGGAAAATACTGTCGAATCATTAATCCAAAAAGGGAATAAGCCTAAGGCTATAATCGTTGTGCATTCTTATGGAATGCCGGCTAAAATTAAGCGTATTGCTGAAGTTGCTAAGAAATATCACATAGTCTTAATAGAAGATGCAGCCGAAGCTTTAGGGAGTAAAGTGGGTGAGCAGTTTTGTGGGCTTTTTGGTGATTATGGAATTCTTTCTTTTAATGGAAATAAGCTGATAACTACAGGTGGTGGTGGAGCTCTGATTTGCAAAAACACAGATGACGCTACTCAAGTTCGACATTTGGCGAGTCAGGCAAAAATGAATGCTTCTGGTTTTGAGCACGATAATGTGGGGTATAATTATATAATGCCCGGTCTCAATGCAGCTTTGGGGATCGCTCAACTGAAAACATTGCATGAGCGGGTTGCCACAAAGCGGAAAATACATCAATTCTATGCAGCTATTTTTGACGAAATTGATGATGTAGATTTGTTTGAATCTTTTGATAAAGAGCTGTATTCTAACTACTGGCTGAATGTAATTCAGTTTAAAGAATCTTCACTGAAGAGTCCCGAAGGACTCCGTATTTATTTTGAAAAGCGAGCAATTGAATCCCGGTTTTTATGGACACCCTTACACCTTCAGGGAATTTATACCCATCAGAAATATTTTGGGAATGCTACAGCCGAAGAGTTTTGGAAGCGAAGTCTGTGTTTGCCATCAGGAACCGGAATGACAGCTGATGAGCTTGACAGAATCAAAGATGAACTAATTGCTTATTTTTCAGATTAATGAAGAGCGACACGATAGATTTAAGTTCAGAGGTGATTTTAGTTACCGGAGCAGCCGGAAGCATCGGTCGCGAGTTGGTATTCAATTTCGCTTCTAAAAATCCTAAACAACTTATTCTGGTTGATATTTCAGAAACTGGGTTATCCAACCTGATTAAAGAACTTCAAATCAATTATCCCAAGTTGAACTTCGTTTATTTTACAGAAAGTATCTGTAATTCAGCTTTTATTGATTTTCTGTTTCAGAAACACAAAATAACATCCGTATTTCACGCGGCGGCTTACAAGCACGTTTCTTTAATGGAACAGAATATTTGTGCAGCGATTACCACTAATATTTATGGAGCAAAGCTGTTGATAGATAGCGCAACGACCGCGAGTGTAAGGCGTTTCATTTTTATTTCCACCGATAAAGCTGTAGAGCCGATAAGCGTGATGGGGCGAACAAAAAAAGTTGTAGAAGATTGTTTAGTATGGAAACAACAAGAAGGTTCACTGCCTCAAATTTGTACACTGAGATTGTGTAATGTTTACGGTTCTTCTGGTTCTGTAGTTCCTGTTTTTAAAAATCGGATAGCATTAAATCTACCGCTTGAAATTAAAGGGCAAAATGTAAAACGTGCGTTTATAGCTGTAGAAGAAATTAATGATATTACAGACTGGCTTTTAGCTCAAATAGATTGCGGCGGAATATTTATTCCGAAAAACCCTAAGGTTTTCACCATACTTGAAATAGCCCAGCAAGTGATCCGAGATTTTAAAAATATTTCACCAGAAGAATACCCAATACAATTTATTGACTTACCAAAGTCTGAAAAACAGGAAGAATCCTTAAAAAACACTTCAGAGAACATTATTCAACTAGAAGGTTCACCTCTTGTTCAATTAAAAACTATGAAACAGCGGCATTTTAATCTAGAACTGTTAGAAAGGTGTTTTTTTGCGGCAAAATCCTATGATGAACAAGAAGCCTTAAAATCGCTCAAAAACTTATGTATTGAGGGCTAGGAGCTAAACGTAGCGGTTGTATTACTAATTATTTTTTCAAGGGCTTGTTCATACTTTCCGGCAAATTTTACCTTTTTCATATTTTCTATGTGTCGTATATGATGCGTGTCTGTACCTATAAAATCATACATATTTTCGGCTAAAAGGCGTAGTGCGATTTTTGCAATTCCGGGTCCGTAATAGCCGCTAATAGAAAGTGCATTTAATTGAAACTTGCAAATGCTTTTCAATTCGGTAAACGTATCGTATTTAGCGTGATAAAACGCATAGCGCTCCGGGTGTGCCAAAACTGGTGTAAAACCGGCGTTACCTACTTTAAATAAGATTTCTCTAAGATTAACAGGAGGTTGCAGGTAAGACATTTCAACCAAGACGTAGTTGTCTTTAAGTGGTAGAATTTGCTTGCTGTCCAATAGATCTACCAGTCCGGAATCCATCATATATTCAGAAGATGATCTTATTTTAAAATCCTGGTGACCATTTTCAGTTAAAAAGGATTTTAGATTGTGTTCTGCTGCCAAGATAGTTTCTGGAGTATTGGCATAAAAATCACTCATTGTATGCGGGGTACAGATCAAATCTGTAATACCAAATTCTTTAAAGCCAGCCAGTAGTTTTAAAGAATCCTCTGGAGTTTTTGCGCCATCATCGATTCCGGGTAGTATATGATTATGAATATCTGTAAATTCACCAAGCTTACTTACTAAGAATTTCTTTGAGCTGAAAATTGATAACATTGGATTTTAATTTTTTGCAAAATTAAGCATTCTAAATTGTATGCCTAGCATTTAATATATAAGGTACTGTTATACTATTAAAGCTAATTGAGTAAATTGCTCATCTATGCTTAGTTTTTTACGAAATCTGCAATTACTTTTTGGTTTAATACTAGCTTTTGTTGCTGTAGAACTGTCCGCTCAGGAGCTTCCTCCTGTTCTCAATTTTACACCAGAAGATTATGCTGCCGAAAATCAGAACTGGGCCGTGGCTCAGGGCGATCAGGATTTTATATATGTAGCAAACAATTCCGGATTATTAGAATACGACGGTGCAAAATGGAGGCTTTATAATTCACCAAACAATACTATTTTAAGATCTGTTACTGTTGTAGACGATCGTGTTTATACCGGTAGTTATATGGAATTTGGTTATTGGCAACATACCAACACCGGTTTACTCGAATATACTTCCCTGAGTGAATCTTTAGAAACTTCGCTTATAGAAGATGAACAGTTTTGGAATATTCTGGTCATTGATGATTTGATTTTGTTTCAGTCTCTAAATCGCATTTATAGCTTTAACAGTACGACACAAGAATTTGAGATTTTTGATTCAGAATCTTCTATTACACAATCTTTTTTAGTCGATAGATCTGTTTATTTTCAGCAGGAAGGTTTAGGCTTATTCCAATTACAGAACGGCAGTGCGATATTGATTTCAGAATCGCAGACTTTTTTAGATAATCTTGTAGTTTCTTTTTTTAAGAAAAACGAGAATTATATAGCCATAACTCAAAAAAATGGCATATTTCAGTTGGGTGGCGGCAATCCTAATATCTGGAATCAGAATACCACCAATTATCTTTCTGATAAAACTATATATACGGCCAAAAAGCTTACCGACGGTTCGATTCTGCTGGGAACGATCTCAAGCGGATTGATCCATCTTTCTTCTGAAGGTGATATAGTTTACGAGATTGACCAGAATTTAGGCTTAGGAAATAATACGGTGCTAAGCATTTTTGAAGATAAAGATGCTCACGTCTGGTTGGGTTTAGATAATGGAATAAGCGTTATCAACACCAATACAGCTTTTAAAGTTTATACCGATAACGTAGGGAAATTAGGTTCGGTATATGCTGCTGCCAAGCATAAAGGTTATAGTTATCTAGGAACGAATCAAGGACTGTTTTACAAAAAGAATGCTGTTTCAAATGCTAGATATGTCTTAATTCCTGAAACTAAAGGACAAGTATGGAATTTGAATACTTTAGGAAATGAACTGTTGTGTGGACATCATGAGGGGACTTTTTTAGTGAATGCTGACCGCGTAGAGAAGATTGCAGATATACCCGGAACATGGAAAATACAATCGCTTGATGTTTCTAAGAATTTGGCTATTCAAGGCAATTATAATGGCTTGTATATCCTTGAGAAGTTAAATTCTAAATGGCACGTACGAAATAAGCTAACGGGTTTTGATATTTCCAGTCGCTATTTTGGGATTGCAGCACATCAAACTATTTATGTAAATCACGAATATAAAGGGGTATTTAAACTGAAAGCCAATACAAATTATACAGAGATTTTAAGTTATGATCTGGTTGAAAAACTTCCTAAGGGAGCCAAGTCAAGCTTAATCAGTTATCAAGATAAATTACTTTATGCCTTTGAAGATGGAATTTATGTCTTAAAAGAGGGGGGTGACAGCTTTGTAAAAGATACGATACTCAGTAATGGTTTTTTAGAAACTGCTAACTATACTTCCGGAAAATTAACTTATGATAGCATTAATGATAAACTGTGGGCTTTTAATGCACAGGATATTATGTATTTTGAACCCGGGATACTTGCTGATGCGTTAAAGGTACGCCGTATTGCGTTGCCTTCTAAGACGAGAAAAGATATTTCTGGATTTGAGAACATTACAGATTTTGGTGATGACACTTATCTTTTTGGTAATGCAACTGGTTATATTCTTTTTGATCTTAAAAAGTTAGATTTCAAGCCTTACACTATAACTCTTAGAACGATTCAGAATAAATCGCGTAAGGAAGAACAGAATTTTGTAGCACTAACAACTGTTGAACCTTTTAACTATAAGAATAACTCCTTTGTTTTTGATTATAGTGTAGCAGAATATGATAAGTTTCGTTCTGTGGTTTATCAATACCGTTTAGACGGAATGTATGAGGAATGGTCTAGTTGGTCAACGGTTTCTCAAGCTACTTTTGAGAATTTGCCTCCGGGTGATTATGAGTTCAACGTACGGGCACGTATTGGTGATCAGATTTCAGAAAATACCGCTTCGTATCCATTCAGTATAGCAAGACCCTGGTATTTATCTGTTGTAGCGATCGTGATTTACATTGTGTTGCTGATAGCATTATTTATTGCGATACAGATCTATAACAGGAAACATTATCGCAAGCAGAAAGAAACACTTATTGAGACCAATCAGAGAAAACTGGAATTGGCCAACTATGAAAGTGAACGGAAAATCATGAGGCTTCAAAATGAAAAGCTGCAACAAGATGTAGATAGCAAAAACAGAGAACTGGCAGCTTCTACGATGAATATTGTAAAAAAGAACGAGTTGCTGAATGCCATCAAGAAAGAATTGAAAGCAGATTCACAAGAGGAAGAATTAAAATCAGTTATCAAGATCATCGATAAAAACTTAAATCCTAAAAAGGATTGGGAATTCTTTAAAGAAGCGTTCAACAACGCAGACAAAGATTTCCTAAAGAAGATAAAAGAACTGCATCCCAAGCTTACTCCAAATGATTTAAAACTTTGTGCATACCTAAGGTTGAATCTTTCTTCTAAAGAAATCGCGCCGTTATTAAATATTTCGGTAAGAAGTGTGGAGATCAAAAGATATCGTTTGCGCAAAAAAATGGATTTGGAGCACGAAGAGGGGCTTGTTGAGTATGTTTTAAGCATCTAGCCACCTCATCAATTCTTAAAATTACCTATACATCACCTATACGAAAACGTTAGTAGTTTTGTTTTTAAGTGTTTATAGCCTATACATTTTAAATTTTAACGTTTACTCATAAGCCTTATAACGCAAGCGTTTTCGTTAAGTTCTTCTTGTAATATATAGGACATTTTAGATTGTATGTTTTTTGTTGAGGTGGGTTTTTAGTCTTTAGTAAGAGTTAGGTCTAGATTTGATTTCCAAAATATAATTTATGAAATCAATATTATCCTTGATCTTATTCGGGTTGCTCAGCACCGGACTTTTTAGTCAGACGGGCAATGCTATTCGCGTGACGGGTACGGTGACAGATGTGTCAGGAATGCCCCTTCCGGGGGTTAACGTAATTGTAAAAGGTACAACTACGGGTACCAGTACAGATTTTGACGGTTTATTTACATTAGATGTGCCGGCTCAGAGTACACTTGTTTTTTCATTCTTGGGTTTTCAAACTCAGGAGTTAGCTGTAAATAACGCTACAGATTTATCTATACAGATGGTAGAAGATGCCAGCACACTCGACGAAGTTGTTGTTGTGGGGTATGGTACTCAAACGAAGAAAGAAATTACAGGCGCGGTTAGTGTTGTAAGTTCTGAGACTATTGAAAATCAGAATCCCGTCCGTGTAGAACAAGCTTTACAAGGTAGAGTTGCTGGTGTGAATATCAGTTCTAACTCGGGTTCTCCGGGTAGTGCTTCAACAATCTCTATTCGTGGTATTTCTACTAATGGGGACAACAGGCCGCTTATTCTTGTTGATGGTGCTGTGATTGAAGACTTGAGTGTTATCAATCCTAATGACATTGAAAGCATTAACGTTTTAAAAGATGCTACAGCTGGTATTTATGGTGTGCGAGCTGCAAACGGTGTTATTCTTATTACAACGAAAGGGGGGCGTAAAAATACGGATTTGCGTGTAGATATAGACTCTTATGTTGGTCTTCAAGAAACAACCCGTAAACTTCCGGTTTTAAATGCTACGGAATACGGCGCTATAATTAACGAGGCTTATGTTGCCGGAAATCAAGCACCACCATTTCCTAATTTAGCAAGTCTGGGACGAGGAACTAACTGGCAAGATGAAGTTTTCAGGAAAGCTTTATTGTCTGATGTAAATGCAAATATATACGGAGGTGGAGAGAAATCTGCTTATTCTGTTGGTGCTGGTTATTTAGACCAAGATGGTATTGTAGGCGGTGGTGCTGTAAACTTTAACCGTTTCACAGGTAGAGGCAATTATAAATTAGATATTCTAGAAAACCTTAAGCTTTCTACAACGGCGATCTATACACATTCTAATCGTAAAACACTTTCAGAAAATGCATTGGGTTCGGTCTTGTTTAATGCTGTAAATATGGCGCCTACTTTTAATGTACGGGATCAAAATGGTGATTTTACCATCGCAAATGGTTTGGGTAATGAGGTGATTAATCCACTTGCGCAAATCGCAAATACGTTTAACAATAATGAAGTAGATAAGATTACCGGTACTGTTGGACTTTCTTATAATTTCTGGGATCATTTCACTGCAGAATCTCGCTATCAGTTCAACTATTCTGAAGTTCGTGGCCGTAGCTTTTTACCGGCAGGATTGAATTTTGGTGATGGTAAAGTGTTTAACAACTTGGGAGTTAATCAATATTTTGTAAATGATAGTTTTTTTAGAGATTATACGTTTGATAACTTTTTAACCTATAAAAATACGTTTGCAGACGATCACAATCTGACTGTTTTGTTGGGTATGTCTGTATTTAAAACCAGCGGAGAGTTTTACAACTTCACTGGTCGTGATGTTCCCGGGAGCACCTTTGCTGAAGCTAGTTTAGAGGGAGCAGGAGAAGTGATTGATGCCCGAGATATAAGTGGTCCAAATGAATTTGACCAACGCTTACTTTCTTATTTTACACGCGTTCAATACAATTATAAAGAGCGTTATTTGCTTTCTGCTGTTGTGCGTCGTGACGGATCGTCAAACTTTGGTCCTGAGAATAAATTTGGTTATTTCCCATCAGCATCAATTGGTTGGGTAGTAAGTGATGAGCCTTTCTACGGAAGTAATGATATTTTAAACTTCTTGAAAATGAGAGCCAGTTACGGTATATTGGGTAATGACCGTATTGGAGCATTTGGATATATTTCAACATTAAATGCTGAAGGAACCTATGTTTTTGATAATGAATTGGTAAATGGTGTAGCTGCAGGCCAGCTTTCTAATCCCGAGATTAAGTGGGAGCGTCAAAAAACGTTTGATGTCGGTTTTGATTCACGCTTGTTCAATAACAAAATTGACCTTACTGTAGATTATTTCAAACGTCGCACTGATGACTTATTATTAGTGCCTCAGGTTTCAGGAATTTTAGGGGTTTATGCACCGGGAGCAGGAGCACCTATTGTTAACGCAGGTAGCGTTGAGAATAGTGGTTTTGAATTTTCGATATCTTATGATGAATACATTAGTGATGATGCTAGTTTCAACCTGAGTTATAACTTTACAACTCTCAAAAATGAAGTGCTTGCTGTTGGTAATGAAAGCGGATTTATTCCCGGAGGTGGTTTTGGTTTTGGTCAGGAACCTCCTGCACGTATGGAAGCAGGCTTCCCTATAGGATATTTTTACGGCTTACAAACTAATGGAATCTTTCAGTCTCAGGCCGAAGTTGATGCACATGCAACACAAGCAGATGCAACACTGGGCGACTTAAGATATGTAGATCAGAACAATGACGGATTGATTGATGGTGATGACCGTATCAATATAGGTGATCCTATTCCAGATGTGACGATGGGCCTTAATTTAGGTTTCAATTATAAGAATTTTGACTTCACGGCTTACGCTTTTGCTTCCATAGGTAATGACATTGTGCGTTCATACGATCGTAATCAGAATCTTACCAATAAGACTAATTATGTACTAGACCGTTGGACGGGGCCAGGCTCTACAAATACGTACCCTCGGGTTACTATTGGGCCTAATTCTAACTTACTATTTTCAGATTTTTATGTAGAAGACGGTTCGTATCTAAGACTTCAAAATGTACAATTAGGCTATAGTTTAGGTAACGATGTGTTAGAGCAATTAGGTATTAGAAAACTACGTTTTTATGTAGCTGTCACTAATGCATTTACCTTGTCAAAATATAAAGGCTATGATCCTTCTGCATCATCTGGAGCGCCAATTGGCGGTGGAATTGATCAGGGTTTCTATCCGGTGCCCAGAACCTACACAGCAGGAATGAACTTCAAATTTTAATAGAAGAGCGATGAAAAATATAAAAATACATTTAGGGTTTATTGCGATGCTAGCTTCAGCAATGTTTGTGGCTTGTGGCGATGACTTTGTTGAAGTTGACCCTATAAACGAAAATTCTGAAGACTTTTTTAATTCTGAAGAAGATTATCAGGATGCATTAGTAGGAGCTTATGATTTATTACAAGCTACTTATCTTAATGTGATGATTGGTGAGATAGCTTCAGACAATGCATTATCTGGTGGTGAAAGCGCTACAGATTCCCCCGGTATTCAGCAAATAGATAATATGACCCATACTCCTGTAAATCAGCAGTTGCGTGATATTTGGGGATGGATGTTTGCAGGGGTAAACAGAGCAAACTATATATTAGAATTTCAGGATAAAACTGATTTCTCAGGAAAAGATCAAGTAATAGCTCAGGCCCGTTTTTTAAGAGCATACTATTATTTTGAATTGGTAAAGTGGTTTGGCGATGTGCCATTAGCCGTAGATCAGCGTTTACTTTTTGGAGATCAGTTTAATATAGATCGTACACCAAAAGCTGAGGTTTATGCACAAATTGAACAGGATCTTATTTTTGCTGCAGAAACACTTCCTCCTACTCAGGCAGAGCAAGGTCGTATAACCAGTGGTGCTGCACGAGCACTTTTAGGAAAGGCTTATTTGTATCAAGATAAATTCACTGAAGCAGCTGATGCTCTAGACCAGGTGATTGCAGGGCCTTATGATTTAGTACAAGATTATTCGACCATTTTTGAATTAGAAGGGGAGAACAGTGTAGAGTCTGTTTTTGAAGTTCAGTATACAGATAAAGAAGGAGCAGGTTTTGGATGTTTACAGTGTAGTGAAGGTAATGTCGCTGTAGGTTTTAACGGAATAAGAAACTATTCAGGACCTCTTTTTGACAGTGGCTTCAGCTTCAACGTTCCTGTTCAGGAGGCGTATGATGCTTTTGAACCCGGTGATACACGTAGGGATATCGCTATTCTTAATATAGAAGAATTTGCAGCAGCTAATGGAGCTACTTATAATGAAGGGTATAAGCATACTGGTTTTTACAACAGAAAGTATATTGCTCGTAAAGGAGATGCAAACTTAGGTGATGCAAACCTAACCAACCCTAACAACTACCGATCTATACGTTTTGCTGATGTATTGCTTATGGCAGCAGAAGCACATAACCGTAAGGCAAATCCTAATGATGGATTAGCACAGCAATATTTAAACCGTGTACGCAGAAGAGCTTTTGGTGATACCGATCACGATATCACTGCTTCGGGAGCTGCCTTAACTGATTTTATTTATGCTGAAAGGAGACTAGAGCTAGTAGGTGAAGGTCATCGCTTTTTTGATTTAGTACGCACAGGAAGAGCAGCACAAAATATAGATGGCTTTTCAACAGGTAAAAATGAAGTTTTCCCTATACCTGTAATAGAAATTGAACTTACCGGAAACCGTTGGGAACAAAATCAAGGATATACTAATTAATACACGACAATACGATGAAAATTTTTAAATTACTAGTAGCATTAACCGTTGTATTGACGGTATTTAACGCTTGTGAAGATGATGTTGTAACAAATTATGCTTTACAAGATATTTCTGCTCCACAAAATTTGACTGCTAATTTTGACATTGCTCAAGATGACTCAGGAACGCTGACCATTACTCCTGCTGGGGAAGGGGCTTCTACATTTACTATTAATTGGGGAGATGAAGGACAAACAGAGGAAACCATTAATGCCGGTGAATCTGCTTCAAATACTTTTCCTGAAGGCGAATATATGGTACGTGTTGTAGCAACAGGAGCCACTGGTCTTACAAGTGAATATTCTCAATTAGTAACTATATCTTTTAGAGCACCAGAAAACTTAGTTGTAACTGTAGATCAGTCGGCAGCTAATCCTTCTAATGTTGTTGTTTCAGCAGAAGCAGATTTTGCTACTTTATTTGATGTTTATTTTGGTGATGAAACAACTGAAGAACCTGTTCAATTTATGCCAGGTGAAAGTGTTTCACATGAATATGAAGAATTAGGAGCTTATACGATACGTATAATTGCAAAAGGTGCTGGTGTAGCTACTACAGAAACAACTGAAGCAATTACGGTATATGAAGTGACTTCACCTCTTGAAGGAGCCCTCAATCCAACGGAAAAAGCAGCATCTGTAATTTCTTTATTTTCTGGAGCGTATAGAGACATAGACATGAGAACTTGGCGTACAGACTGGTCGGTAGGAACTTTAACAGATATTGATATAAAAGGAAATACGACTAAACAATATGACGAGCTTAGTTTTGTAGGTGTAGAACCTGCAAGTCCTATTGATGCATCATCTATGACGCATTTTAATATTGATGTTTGGACAGGAACAGCCACACAACTACGTATTAAGTTAGTAGATTTTGGACCAGACGGTGGTTTTGATGGTGGTGATGACTCAGAACATGAGATTACTTTAAATTTAGACAATGGCGATTTTGTACAAGGTTCCTGGGTTTCTTTAGATCTTCCGCTTAGTGCTTTTACAGGTCTTAATGAGCGTGAACACATAGCGCAATTAATCTATTCAGCTGGTCCTGCAGGTGCAGCTACGGTATATGTAGATAACGTATATTTTTATGACGAAAATTATGTGTCGTTAACAGCACCAGCTACTGCAGCAGCTGTTCCTTCTGCTGATGCAGGTTCGGTATTTTCAGTATTTAGTAATTCTTTTGAAGATCCTGCAGGAGTAAACTATTTTCCAAATTGGGGACAGTCTACTTCTTATGAGCAAATAGATCTTAGTGGAAATGCAGCAATTAAATATGGGAATGCTAATTATCAAGGAATTGATATTGGAGAAGAGGTAGATGCTTCCGCTTATAGCTTTGTTCACATAGATGTTTGGTCAGCAGATTATACGACTATTCCATTTTTCATCATTGATGCTTCTGGTGAGCGCCCTGTAGATTTAGAGGTTAACCCAGAGCAATGGACGAGTATAGATCTTCCACTTTCAGCATTTACAGATCAAGGTATATCTATTAATAAAGTGTTCCAGTTTAAGTTCGATGTCGGGTTTAGTGCAGGAGGAACATTTTATATAGATAATTTATACTTCCATAACTAAGAATTAAATAGTAAGATATTATGAAAAAGATAATTCAAATAGCATCCTATTGCTTAATACTGTTTACAGTATTGAGCTGTCAGGATGATGACAATACACTAGAGCAAATACAGGTTCCTCAAAATTTAGAAGTTGTGATGGACGTGACTGAAGATGGTTCTGGTAATGTAACCTTTACTGCTTCTGCAGACAATGCGGTTACCTATCGGTTCTCATTTCCTGACGGATCAACAGCGGTTGCTCCAGGGGGAGTGTATACCAAGCGTTTTACAAAAACAGGACTAAATACGTATCAGGTGACTGTATTGGCATACGGGCAAGCTGGTGTAAGCAGTTCTAGATTAGTTGAGGTTACGGTTGAAAGTGATTTCTCTGATCCTGATGCCATCGAGTTATTGACCGGCGGGGATTCTAAAACCTGGTACTGGGCAGCAGATGTGCCTAATCATTTGGGTGTTGGGCCTAATAATGATGACCTTTCTCAAAATTATTTTTGGGCATTCTTTTCATTTACAGATCCTTTTGCTTTAGCAGCGAATCCTGCAGCTACTTGTGCTTATGATGATGAGTTTATTTTCAGTACTTCTAATGGTGAAAATCTAACCTATGAGTACGATAATAAAGGAGCGTCTTTCTTCAACAGAAGTTATGCCAGCATCGTAGGTGGGCAATCTCCAGATGATAACTGTTATGAGTTTGATACTTCAGGAGAGAAAGCGGTTACCTTAGCTCCATCTGAATCTGTTGTTGCGGCAGAGCGCAAACGCGGTACGGTAATGACACTTGGTGATGATGGTTTTGTGGGGTATTATATTGGGACCAATGAATATGAGATTATGTCTCTTACCGAAAATCGTATGCTTTTACGAGCTGTACAGGGTAATGATCAAGGATTAGCCTGGTATGTGATTTTAACTTCAGAAAAACCGGTACAGGGTTCTGGACCACAAGCCGAGGAAGATGATTTTCCAAATTTAGTTTGGTCAGACGAGTTTGACACAGCTGGAGCACCTGATGTTTCAAACTGGACGTATGACATAGGCAATGGTCAGGATGGTTGGGGTAACAATGAGCTTCAATATTATACAGACCGACCTGAAAATGTTATTGTAGAAGATGGATTCTTAAAAATTACTGCGCAGCGAGAAGCTTTTAGCGGATCTGATTTTACATCAGCACGTCTAAAGTCTGAAGGGCTACAGGAATTTACCTATGGTCGTTTTGAAATCAGAGCGAAGTTACCTCAGGGAGTAGGTACGTGGCCGGCAATCTGGATGTTGGGTGCAGATTATCAAACTAATCCTTGGCCTGGAGCTGGAGAGATTGATATCATGGAGCATGTAGGGCGGAACCAAAATGAAATTTTGTCTACGTTGCATTTACCGGGTAATTCTGGTGCAAATGGTATTTCTGAAGAAACTACAGTACCTACCGCTTCAACGGAGTTTCATGTGTATACAGCAGAATGGACCGAAACACAAATCCGTTTTTATGTAGACGATGAAATTTTCCACATTTTTGAAAATAATGACAGTACACCATTCAACAAAGATTTCTTTATGATTCTCAATGTTGCTATGGGCGGAAATCTGGGTGGAGATGTTGAAGCTTCTTTTCAAGAATCTATGATGGAAGTAGATTACGTACGGGTCTATCAAAGAGATTAATCATGAACATTAAATATTTAAAAATAGCGCTGTTTCTGCTAATTACACCTGTAATCCAGATGACAGCGCAAACCCAAGGGATTAATGATCTAGATCCGGTTATTGAGCATAAAATCGATTCGATTCTAGAGTTGATGACGGTAAAGGAAAAAGTTGGTCAAATGGTGCAATACAACGGTAGTTTTGATGTTACCGGTGCTCCGTCAGATATTGATTCTAAAACCAAATTAGAAAAGCTTAAGAATGGCGAAGTAGGTTCTATGCTTAATGTGCTTACTTCAAAAGCGACTCGCGAAGCGCAACAAGTAGTAATGGAGCATTCTCGTTTGAAGATTCCGTTGCTTTTTGGATATGATGTGATTCACGGGTATAAGACCATGTTTCCGGTACCATTAGGCGAGAGCGCAAGTTGGGATCTTGAAGCCATGAAGTTGAGTGCGAGCATCGCGGCAAAAGAAACCGCTGCAGCCGGAGTACACTGGACGTTCGCACCTATGATCGATGTTTCTCGTGATGCACGTTGGGGCCGTATTATGGAGGGTGCCGGTGAAGATCCGTATTTAAATAGTGTAATCGGTGTTGCCCGTATTAAGGGTTTTCAAGGAGGTGATCTTGCTGATATCGCTACCATCGCAGCCTGTGCTAAGCATTTTGCCGGTTACGGTTTCGCGGAAGCGGGAAGAGATTACAACACGGTAAACGTGGGGGAATCTGAATTACAAAATGCTATTTTAATGCCATTTAAAGCAGCTTCTGAAGCGGGTGTGGCTACATTTATGAACAGCTTTAATGAGATTGACGGTGTACCCTCAACAGCATCTAATTATCTGCAAAGAGACCTCTTAAAAGGTGATTGGGACTATAAAGGTTTTATGGTTTCAGACTGGGGATCTATCGCTGAGTTAATCTCGCACGGATATGCAAAAGATAAAATGCAAGCTGGGGAATTAGCCGTTGTTGCCGGTAGTGATATGGATATGGAAGGTCGCGTCTACGAAGAGGCTTTAGAACCTCTAGTTGCTGAAAATAAAATAGAAGAAGCGTTACTGGATGATGCGGTACGTAGAATTTTACGTGTAAAATTTCATTTAGGATTGTTTGAAGATCCTTATAAATACAGTGATGCGCAACGTGAAAAAGAGGTTTTACTTGCAAAAGAACATTTAGAAGCTGCCCGTGATATCGCACGTAAATCCATTGTTTTGCTGAAGAATGAAAGTGAGGTTTTACCGTTAAAGAAAGATGTAAAAAGCATTGCAGTTATCGGTCCGTTAGCAGATGACACAGATTCTCCTTTAGGAAACTGGCGTGCGCAGGCTGATAAGAATTCTGCGGTTTCTGTTTTAGAAGGGATTAAAAATGTTGTGGGTAATAATGCCCAGATTAATTATGCTAAAGGAGCCGATTTAGGAATGGGAGAGCGTAGCTTTCTAATGCCTTTAACAATAAATGAGACTGATACATCTGGTTTTACTGAAGCTGTAGCAGCTGCTGAAAATTCAGAAGTTGTGGTTATGGTTTTAGGAGAAGATGCTTTTCAAACCGGAGAAGGCCGCAGCCAAACCGGTATTCAGTTACGTGGTGTTCAGCAAGAACTGCTTGATGCAGTTTTAGAAGTTAATGACAATATTGTTTTAGTTTTAATGAACGGGCGTCCTTTAGATTTAAGCAAACCTAACGAGCAGGTACCTGCTATTTTAGAGACCTGGTTTTTAGGTTCTGAAGCGGGTAATGCCATTGCAGATGTACTTTTTGGAGATTACAATCCTTCCGGGAAATTACCGGTTTCTTTTCCGCGTAATGTGGGGCAGGAGCCTTTGTATTACAATCAGAAAAATACTGGGAGACCATCTAGTACTATGGTAACGTATTCTGGCTATCAGGATGGATCACGAGAGGCTTTATTTCCGTTTGGTTATGGATTGAGCTATACCACTTTTGAATATGGAAAGCTTCAGCTGAGTGCTTCTGAATTTTCCGGGGATTCCAGTATAGAGCTTTCCGTAAAAATCACAAATACCGGGAATGTTGCCGGTAAAGAAACGGTTCAACTTTACATTCACGATTTAGTTGCCAGCAGAACAAGACCGGTAAAAGAGCTTCGTGATTTCCGTCAGGTTACTTTAGAGCCGGGAGCAACACAAACAGTAAGCTTTACCATTTCGCCTAAAACATTAGCGTTCTATACAGCAAATAGGGTTTGGGAAGCAGAAGCTGGTGAGTTTGATGTGATGATAGGAGGTAATTCGGTGGATTTACAAAAAGCAACATTTCAATATAAAAATTAATGAAAAAACTCTTTTTACTTTGTGCTCTTGTAGTGTTATATTCCTGTAAAGCGCAACAGCCACAGTTGGTCTGGTCAGATGAGTTTAACGGTAAAGAATTAGATCTCACTTCGTGGAATTTTGAATTAGGCGATGGTTGTCCTAATCTTTGCGGTTGGGGAAACAACGAGCGTCAGATTTATACGAAAGATAACCATAGATTAGAAGACGGCAAGTTGATTATTACTGCAAAAAAAGATGGAGACCAGTATACTTCTACGCGTATTACTACCCAGGGAAAACATGAGTTTCAATACGGTAGAATGGAAGCTCGTGCAAAACTCGCTATAGGACAAGGGATCTGGCCGGCTTTCTGGATGCTGGGTAGTGATATCAAACAAGTGGGTTGGCCTGCCAGCGGTGAGATTGATATTTTAGAATATGTAGGAAGAGAAGAGGATATGGTGTATACCACATTGCATGTTCCTGCTGGTCATGGTGATAGTGCTTTTAGTAAAAAAACAAAATTTGAAGCTATTGAAGATGGCTATCACGTTTATGCAGCAGCATGGTCTCCTGAACACATTGAATTTTTTGTTGATGATCAATCGGTATTTATTTACAGTCCTGAAGATAAAAATAAAGCGGTTTGGCCATTTGATCAGCCTTTCTATTTCATAATCAATATGGCAATTGGGGGAAACTTTGGAGGTCCTGAAGTTGATGATCGTATTTTTCCGCAGGAATTTAGTATTGATTATGTAAGAGTTTATAAGCTTTAAGTCTTAGTTTAATTTTTGGATTGATTGTTATTTAAAAGGTTCTGTTGGTAAGACAGCGCCTTTTTTGGGTTTCTGCCAAATCTATTTAAATAGCAAGTATATTTGCAGTCTATGAGCATACTTACCTCAATTACCATCAGACCCGAATTACTCGAGGAACGGGATTATATTTTGAAACAGGCTTTACAAAAAGCCAGAGTAAAGCCGCGTATGGTTTCAGACTGGCGTATTAGAAAGCGTTCTATAGATGCTCGTAATAAACCCGTGAAATTGCAGTTACAGATTGAGATTTGGCAGACGGGAGAGGAGCGTAAAAGTCTTAATGCTTTTATTTCTCAAGATGTCTCTCAAGCTCCTCAAATTGCCATAATTGGTGCCGGTCCTGCCGGACTCTATGCAGCTTTGCGTGCCATTGAAGCCGGACTGAAGCCTGTAGTTTTTGAACGGGGAAAAGATGTGCGGGAACGTCGCCGGGACTTGGCTAAAATCAATAAAGATCAAATTGTAAATCCGGAATCTAATTACTGTTTTGGTGAAGGCGGTGCCGGTACCTATTCTGACGGAAAATTGTATACGCGATCTAAAAAGCGCGGTAACGTTTTAAAGGGGCTTGAATGGTTAGTGCATTTTGGAGCAGATGAGGATATTTTAGTGGATGCCCACCCACATATAGGGACTAATAAGTTGCCCAAGGTGATTTCTGCAATGCGTGATGCTATACTTGAAGCAGGAGGAGCTGTGCATTTTAATGCTAAACTGACCGATCTGATTATTGAAAACAAAGCCATTAAAGAAATCGTTATTAATCATGCAGATCATTTTACTTTTAATGAAGTCGTATTGGCAACTGGTCATTCGGCACGTGATATTTTTTACTTGTTACACGATAAAGGCGTGAAGATTGAAGCAAAACCCTTTGCGCTTGGTGTGCGTATAGAACATCAGCAGGAAGTTATTAACTACATTCAGTACCACGGAGAGACTGACAACCCGTATTTACCACCAGCTGCATATAGTCTGGTAGAGCAAATAGATGGGATGGGCGTATATTCTTTCTGTATGTGTCCCGGTGGAATTATAGCTCCTTGCGCTACAGCTCCCGATGAGGTGGTTACAAACGGTTGGAGCCCGAGTAAGCGTAACAATCCGTATGCGAATTCTGGAATCGTAGTAAGTGTTGAGCCTAAAGATTTACCGAATTACGCACCAGATAACCCTTTTGTAAGTCTTGATTTTCAGAAAGCCGTGGAGCATGCGTGTTGGGTTGCTGGAGGTAAGACACAGCAAGTGCCTGCACAGCGTATGACTGATTTTGTAAAAGGGAAAATATCTGATGATTTCCCTAAAACTTCCTACCAACCTGGAATTGTAAGTGCAGATCTAAATATAGTTTTGCCAGATTTAATTGCTTCACGGTTGAAAAAAGCATTTGTGATCTTCGGAAAAAAAATGCCGGGCTATTTATCTAAAGAAGCCGTTTTACATGCTCCGGAAAGCCGTACTTCTTCACCGGTTTCTATTCCTCGTAATTCTGAGACTTTAGAACATGTAGCGATCAGTGGGCTCTATCCTTGTGGAGAAGGGGCAGGTTATGCCGGCGGAATTATGTCTGCAGCTATTGATGGTATCAACTGTGTAGATGCAATAGCTAAAAAATATATATCTTAAAAAAGCAAAGCCTCGCTTTTGCGAGGCTTTGAATTGAATTTCGTAAGCTTAAGACTTATTATTCAGCTTGAGGAGCAGGTACAGCAGCGCTGTCAACTACAACTTCAGCAGGAGCTTCTTCAACAGGAGCCTCAGGAGTTACTTCTTCCATAGAAGTTTCTTCCATTGTCTCTTCAGTTGATTCTTGAGCAGACTCTCTGCAAGAAAAAACAGTGATCATTAAACTCAAAGCGAAACCAGCTAAAATATTGCGTTTCATAAATAAAGATTTATTGCGTTAAAAATGCGGGCGAATGTACTTCAAATATGAATACGTGCAACATGACCTAGTCTGATTTTATATATTTTTTAGCTAAAATTCTATAGGGGGCATAACTGACTTAAAATCAGATATGAATTAAGCATAATATTTTGCTAAAGATGACATTTTTGATGCTAAAGCTCTATTTGCTTCTCCATTTTCCTGATCACCATTAATTTTACTCAATTCTAAAAGAGAATAATTTTCTACCAGTTGTTGAGATATAAATCTTCTAGACTTTTTCAGATTTGCGATATTTATATTAAGTGCTTGATTAGTTACGTCATAAGTCATAGAACTTTTTTTGAAGGGATTCCAATAGGTTTTAATAAGAATATCTGAATTGGATTTAGAGATCGAGTCCAATAAGATATTTATCTGGTCTGTCTTTTCTTCAGAGAAAATGTCAACTAAATGATTTTGAAAAAAAGTACTGTGAAGTACATCACAAGTTCTTCTGACTGCACTACTGATGAGCCGATTTTCACCATTGTAAACTAAATTCATAGGAGTAGATTTTTGTTAGTTATTATGTATTAGTCAGGAAATTCGAGTTGTTAAGTGGTTAATCATAAACTTACTTTATTAGTTTTTAAGTTATATACGTATTGAAATAAATTAGATATTCTAACATAGAAAAACGATGAACAGTAAATTTTACATTTAAATGACTTGTAAAAATTAAGATTAGCTGTTTATAACCATCAAATTGAGCAGGGCGGTGCAGGATGAATAGATTATTGAAACTCATTATTTTTCAATATCATTTTCAATTTATTTTTATGAAAAATATATCTGCTTTTTTTCTTGTTTCCATTTTGCTTATCAATACATCTTGTAAGAAAGAGGTATCATCATCTGGGGTTCATAATTTAGTTATAGATACCCAAACAGTGTTAGCACCTTTTGGCAATTTTGAAGTTAAAACTCCAGATTTTAGCAATACACCTCAATTTTTAATTACTGATTTTGGTGCAGTTAAAGGTGATAAAGTAAAAAACACACAAGCGATTGCCTCCGCCATAGATTCTGCAAATGCATCAGGGGCGGGTACCGTAGTCATTCCTAAAGGTGAGTGGTTGACTGGTGCAATCCATTTTAAGAGTAATGTAAATCTTCATGTAAAGGAAGGAGCAACGCTTTTATTTTCAGAAGATCCTCACGATTATCTTCCGGCTGTACTGAGCACCTGGGAAGGTATGGAATGTTATAATTATTCCCCGCTTATTTATGCCTATGCTTGTAAAAATGTAGCTATTACCGGTACAGGAATTTTAAAGGCAAAAATGGATACTTGGAAAGTCTGGTTTGCCAGACCTTCCGGTCATATGCAAAACTTAAAACGCTTGTATGAAATGGCTTCAAACGATATACCTGTTGAAGAGCGTCAAATGGTTAATGATTCAGCTAATTTCAGACCACAGTTTATCCAGTTCAATCGCTGTAACAATGTGTTGCTTGAGAATGTTTCCATCGAGAACAGTCCATTCTGGGTGATTCATCCATATTTATCCTCAGATGTGACCATACGAAATGTACATGTATTTGCTCACGGTCATAATAACGATGGTGTAGATCCCGAAATGAGTCAGCGTGTTTTGATTGAAGATTGTGTTTTTGATCAGGGAGACGATGCGATCGCTGTAAAGGCTGGTCGTAACCAAGATGCCTGGCGTCTCAATACACCGGTTAAAGATGTAGTCATTCGTAATTGTCTGGTTAAAAACGGTCACCAACTTCTGGCGATAGGTAGCGAATTGTCAGGCGGGGTGGAAAATGTGTATATGGAAAATTGCGAGGTTGAGCCTAACGCTAAGCTGAATCATTTACTTTTCATCAAGACTAACGAACGCCGCGGAGGCTATGTCAAAAATATCTTTATGGAAAACATCAAAGCTGGTCGTATAGATAAAGGCGTTTTAGGAATTGAGACAGATGTGTTGTATCAATGGAGAGATTTAGTGCCTACTTATGAACGCAGATTGACACCCATTGAAGCTGTTTTTATGAATAAGGTCACTGCAACTCATGTTGATTTTGTTTCCCGAATTTTAGGAGATGCCGAAATGCCCATTAAAAACATCGAGCTAAAAAACATAAAGGTAGATTCTATACGAGATCAGGAACTGATTCACAAAAATGTTTCCGGATTTACCCGTAGCTAGTATTGAGCAGTCTATAATGATTTACACAAGAAAAAAATGAAGTCTGAAGTAGCAGTACTACTTCAGACTTCATTTTTAGTTATTCTTAAATTCGGGCATTTATTTTTCATAGTTCTCAAGAATGATTCATTGATTTTATAGAATCTATATTTTGTTTAAACTACTGGTAATTTAATTTGATATAAATGTTAAAAATTTAAGTTTTTAAGATTGTTTTAAGATATTACTGCTGTTTAATCAATTAGTTTAGAGCCTATCCTTTCAGGTCTTATCTTAAATTCCACCGCGGAAAACACTTTTCTTTTTAGAAAATATTAAGATTTTGATTTTTAAGGCTAAAGCATCATTAATCAAAACTTATCTGTTTTTATGAAAAGAAGAAACTTTGTTCAACTTACTGGTCTTGGAGCAGGGGCATTAATGTTACCTGTCTCGATGATGGGTAATGACATTGCTGCTGAAGCATTATTAGAACCCGGTCTGGATCTGTTTACCAAAAAATCCTTAGCAGATGTAGCATTGAATACAGCACGTTCTCTAGGTGCTTCCTATGCAGATGCACGTATAGGCCGTTACCTCAATCAATATGTTTTTACCCGTGAAGATAAGGTACAAAACGTTGTGAATACCGAGTCTTTTGGGGTGGGTGTTCGTGTCATAGCAAACGGTACCTGGGGTTTTGCATCAACAAATGATGTGAGTGATGCCGGTATTAAAAAAGCAACACAGCAAGCGGTTGCTATAGCAAAGGCAAATTCAAAAATACAAACAGACCCTGTGGTTTTGGCTCCCGTTGAAGCTCATGGTGAAGTGAGTTGGAAAACACCCTTAAAAAAGGATTTTAGAGAAGTACCGGTTTCTGAAAAAGTGGAGCTGTTGCTTGATGCAAATGCTGCTGCAATGAATGCAGGAGCCAACTTTGTGAATTCGGCTTTGTTTATGGTAAATGAGCAAAAATATTTTGCCTCAACAGATGGATCATACATCGATCAGGATATACATCGCATCTGGCCAACATTTGGTGTCACCGCCATAGATAGAGAAGCCGGTAAATTTAAATCTCGCCAGGCAATGAGTGCTCCTATGGGAATGGGATATGAATATATGGACGGTCTCGAAAGTGAAAAGCTAATGAGTCCGGCAGGATTCAATCTGTATCGTAACAGTTATGATATTATAGAAGATGCAACTACTGCTGCAAAACAGGCTAAAGAAATGCTTACTGCAGAATCTGTACAACCGGGTAAATACGATTTGGTTTTAGAGCCTAATCACCTTGGGTTGACTATTCATGAATCAGTAGGTCACCCTCTGGAGCTTGATCGTGTTTTAGGATATGAAGCAAATTATGCCGGAACCAGTTTTGCCACTCTAGATAAATGGAAATCCGGAGACTTTAAATACGGTAGTGATATTGTGAACATCGTGGCAGATAAAACACAACCGCACTCTCTTGGTGCTGTGGGATATGATGATGAAGGGGTGAAGACTAAGAAATGGGATTTAATTCGTAACGGTATTCTGGTCAATTACGAAGCGATTCGGGATCAGGTAAGCATTTTAGATCAGAATGAATCTCATGGATGTTGTTATGCACAAAGCTGGAATGATGTGCAGTTTCAGCGTATGCCAAACATATCGCTTGAAGCCGGTAAAGAACCGTATTCTGTTGAAGAAATGATCAAAGATGTAGAAAAAGGAATTTATATCGCAGGTCGTGGTAGTTATTCCATAGATCAGCAACGCTATAATTTTCAGTTTGGTGGTACGGTATTTTATGAGATAAAAGAGGGTAAGATTGTAGGAATGCTTAATGATGTTGCCTACCAGTCTAACACCCAGGAGTTTTGGAATTCCTGTGCAAAGATTTGTGATGAGGGCGACTACAGGTTGTTTGGGTCTTTCTTTGACGGGAAAGGGCAGCCTTCTCAGGTAAGTGCTGTTTCTCACGGTAGTTCTACAACGCGTTTTGACGGTGTGAATGTGATTAATACAGGAAGATCTGTCTAAATTCTTTTATCTAACTAATTAATACAAAGTACAATGGCAATATATACAGAAGAAGAATCACGTAAGATATTAGAGAAGGCAATGAGCTTTTCTAAAGCTGATGCGTGCGTGATTAACCTTGGCGGAAGTGAAAGCGGCAATATTCGTTATGCCCGGAACACGGTTTCTACAGCTGGGCATCAATCTAATCAAAGTCTGGCAGTGGAAGCTAGCTTTGGAAAGAAATCTGGCACAGCAACTATAGATGAATTTGACGATGCTTCCCTAGAGAAAGTAGTGCGTCGTGCAGAAGAACTGGCGCAACTCTCTCCTGAAAACCCAGAGTTTATGGAGCCGTTAGGATCCCAAACTTATGATGAGTCGGTGAGCTACTCAGAAGCTACGGCAAATACAACTCCGGAATTTAGGGCGGACGTTGCAGCAAAAAGTATCAAACCTGCAAGCGAAAAAGAGGTAACCGCAGCTGGTTTTTTAGATGACGGTGCCGGTTTTAGCGCAATGCTCAACTCAAACGGACTTTTCGCCTATAATAAGTCTACAAATGTTGACTTCACTGTGACGATGCGTACCAATGATGGTACGGGGTCTGGTTGGGTGACGCGTGATTATAATGATATTTCAAAGTTTGATGCTGAAGAAGCTTCTGCCATAGCAATTGATAAAGCGGTGATGTCGCGCGAGGCAAGGGCTATTGAACCGGGGCGTTACACGGTGATACTGGAGCCTGCTGCTGCAGAAGAGTTACTGGGTAATATGGGACGTGCCTTTAATGCACGTACTGCAGATGAGGGGAGAAGCTTTATGTCTAAAGAAGGCGGCGGAACAAAGTTGGGAGACAAAATTGTAGATGAGCGTGTGACCATCTGGTCAGATCCTCTGCATCCAGATGTGCCCACTTCAACCTGGAGTGGTGATGGTTTACCACGCAAAAAAACAATGTGGGTAGAAAATGGAGTGGTAAAAAACCTGGCGTATGACCGGTATTGGGCATCGCAACAAGGGGTTGATCCGGTACCGTATCCCAGCAATATGATTATGCAAGGCGGTGATGCTTCGCTTGATGATATGATTAAACGTACAAAACGCGGAATTTTAGTGACGCGTTTCTGGTATATTCGTTCAGTAGATCCACAAACCCTATTGTTTACCGGTCTTACTCGTGACGGAACGTTTTACATTGAGAATGGTCAGATCAAATACCCGGTGAAGAATTTCCGTTTTAATGAGAGCCCTATCATCATGCTCAACAACCTGGAAGAGTTGGGTGAGCAGGTCCGCGTTAACGGCAACCTTATCCCGTATATGAAGATTCGAGACTTTACATTTACCAGCCTTTCAGATGCTGTGTAAGTATTTCATACAAACAGAAACTGGTTACTTTTTTAAGTAGCCAGTTTTATTTTTTCCAAAGAAATTACTGAAGTCTGACTTTTGGTAAAATCAAACTTCACCAATACATTTTAACCCCTCCTTGCTTACATTGAACAACGATTTTTTCTTCACAAGACTGCAATACGAGTCGGGCGACTGGGATGTTGACCAGCGTATGCCGTCTAACCTCCTCAATTCGCTGGTGGAATATACAACGCTTAAAATAGATACTCGGGAAAACATCATTTCACTAAGTAGCGATGCAATTTTTAAATGTCCGTTTTGCTACATTTCGGGGCATAAACTGGTACAGTTTACTTCAAAAGAGCGGGAAAATTTTGAGAAGTACGTAAACAACGGCGGTTTTGTGTTTGCAGATGATTGTAACCACGACATAGACGGACTTTTTGCTAAATCTTTTGAACGGCAGATGGAAGAGATTTTTGGTCCGGATGAACTCCAGAAAATTCCCAATGACCACGAAATTTATTCCTCTTTTTTTGAATTTGATGACGGTCCGCCTACAACCTCTCAGGAGCTTAATGGCTGGGGTGATGATCTCGTTCATGAATACCTTAAAGCTATTGTTGTCAATGGCAGAATAGGAGTTTTGTATAGTAATAAAGATTATGGTTGCGAGTGGGATTACGACTTTAGAAATAAACGATTTTATAGAATAGACAATACACGATTTGGGGTGAATATTGTGATGTATGCCCTTACCTCTTAACTTAAAAATATGGATAACGAATTGGTGAAAATCGAGCAGGAAGTTAATAGCCTTACAGCAAAGATTACACAGCTCAAACAAGAAATCGGCAAGATAATTATAGGGCAAGAAGAAACGGTAGAGCAGTTGTTGATTACCTTTTTGGCGGGTGGTCATGCATTGCTTGAAGGTGTTCCCGGACTTGCCAAAACCTTGATGATTCGCACGTTGGCGCAAGCCATAGATTTAAAATTTAAGCGTATTCAATTTACGCCAGATTTGATGCCATCAGACATTATAGGAACCGAAATCCTTGAAGAAGATCAGACCACCGGGAAGAAATTCTTTGAATTCAATAAAGGACCTATTTTCTCAAACATCATACTGGCTGATGAGATTAACCGTACTCCACCAAAAACTCAGGCTGCTTTGCTTGAGGCTATGCAGGAATTTGAAGTGACCTACTCAGGAAAAACCTATTCTTTGGATAAGCCATTCTTTATTTTGGCAACACAAAACCCTATTGAACAATCCGGAACTTTCCCGTTGCCGGAAGCACAACAAGACCGATTTTTACTGTACATCCGTATTGGGTATCCTACAGAAACCGATGAAACTGCGATTTTAAAAGCGACAACAAGTTCTAAGAAAGCTAAAGTCAATTCGGTGATTTCTGGTGAGGAGATTATTCGTTTACAAGAGTTGGTTCGTGAAGTTCCCATAAGTGATGATTTAATCGCTAAGGTGAGTAAACTAATACGTGCCACACGCCCGGAAACAACACCAGATGATTACGTCAAACAATGGGTGAGCTGGGGAGCCGGTCCACGTGCGGGGCAGGCGATGATTTTAACAGCAAAAGCAAGAGCTTTAGCACAAGGTCGACTCTCAGTAACCCCGGCCGATTTAAAGTTTGTAGCGTTCCCTGTTTTGCGCCATCGCGTAATTGTGAATTTTAAAGCCGAAGCAGCAAACATCAATACCGATAGGGTTACTCAGAAACTAGTAGACACAATTTTATAACCGATGCAAACCAACTATCAAGAACTCCTAAAACCCGAAATCCTGCATGAGGTGTCAGGCCTAAGCCTGCTGGCTCGGGTTGTAGTTGATGGATATTTGCAAGGTTTGAACCGCAGTAAAAGTCTGGGTAGTGGTATGGAATTCAGTCAGTACCGTGGGTATGAACCGGGCGATGACTTGCGTTTGCTAGACTGGAAAATGTTAGCGCGTTCTGGACGCTATTATATCAAACAATCTGAGATAGAATCTCAAGTTTCGGTGAAGTTTATTCTTGATGCGAGTAACTCCATGTTGCATCAGGAAGGGAATCTGACAAAAATGGATTATGCCCGGATTCTTGTGGCAAGTCTGTCTTATCTCGCACACAAACAGGGAGATGAAGTCGGTCTTTTTGCGTTAAGTGAAAGCAACTTAACCACGATTTACCCTAAAGCCAGTGTACAACATTTTAACCGGCTGTTAGAGGAATTGATCCGTATTGAAACTGTCGGAAAATGGCCGCCTCATGCTATTACAAATGAGCGTCTGCATGAGCGCGGCCGCAAGGAACTGATATTTTTTATTACGGATATGTATGAGCACGGGGATGAACTTTCAGCATTCACAAAAGCTTTGAAAACGTCTCGAAATGAGGTCGCAGTACTGCAGATTTTAGGTAAAGATGAACTGAATTTTGAATATAGCGGGACGGTAACTTTTGAGGATTTAGAAACGGGTACAAAATTAAAGGTGGCGGCAAAAGAAGCCCGAACACATTATTTGGAAAACCTAACTAACAAACTAAAAAAGACCGAAGAACTGTTACTGAATCAAGGCATAAGCCATCAGGTATTTACAATGGGTGAACCGCTTGGAGCAACTCTCAATTTGTTTTTAAAAAAACGCATAAACTTAGTATAATATGTTTTTTGCTAATCCACTGTATTTATGGGCTTTGTTGGGACTTGCTGTTCCCGTGGCGATACATTTGTGGAGCAAAAGTGAGGGTAAAACAATCCAAGTGGGTAGTATCTCCATGTTTCAGGAGTCTGAAACTACACAAAGTAACAGCCTGCATCTTAACGAGTGGATTTTGTTGCTTTTGCGCATGCTTGCCGTTGCGTTGCTGGTGTTTATTTTGGCAGAGCCTTTCGCTAAAGCACAAACAAAAAAAGAAGATTTAGTCTATCTCGTAGAACCTGGTTTACTAGAATTACAATCTTTTAAACTCGTGCTTGACAGTCTTGCTGAAAAGCAGGAGGTGAAGCTCTTGCAAAAGGACTTTTCTACGTATAAACCCGAGGATACATTAGTAGATAACAGCACGATAAATTATTGGCAACTAGTTCAAGAACTTCAAGAGTTACAGGCTGATCGTATTGTGGTGTATTCACAATCTTTAGCAAAAGGTTTAAAAGGAAAGCGTCCCGAAATTCCTGAACATATAAACTGGATAACGATTGATTCTACTGCTGCTGTTGATGAGGTTCTGCAGCTGCGTCAATTGCAGGATTCGGTTGAAGTTTTAAACCTGCATAGCACTCGTGACAAACTGTATTTTACTAAGGAATTTATAGCATTAAAGAAAGCTCAGGATTTGAATAAAGGTATTGACCTTATTGCTACCGACACCCTTTCTATTTCTTTTTCAGCAACAGATTCGCTGACCTCGCAGATCCCATTTTTAAAAGCTGGTTTTGAAGCCTTAAACAGTTATCTGAATCAACCTATAGTTTTCAAGCAGATTGAGAACCCTGCTGAAATTGAAGCAGAAACAGCTGTTTTAATTTGGCTGCAGCCCAATAATCCACCTGAAGTTGACGGGATCACCTTACTATTTAATCCTGATGCATTTGCAACTCATTTGGTTGAGCCGGTTGATGCTAAAAACTATGTGTTGACTCAACTCATTACACGTAAGCATGCAGTTACAAACCATCTCCCTGAACAGTTGTTGCCATTACTCAACCTGCATCCGGAACTAGCGATCGAAATTGCTAAATATGACAACAGAGTAGCTTCTTCCGAAGAGATACAACCTTTAAAAATTGATGGGGATAACCAGATCGATGAAGCATCGATGATCCCTTTTACGCCGTGGTTTTGGCTGGCTCTTGTACTCGTTTTGATCGTTGAACGCATGGTATCCCGAATACGAAAGCAATGAGGAGTACCGGGCAACATAAGGTTTTAAAATTTAAGCAACGGTGGCAAACCCATTTGTGGTTGCAAGTGGTATTGCTTGCTTTGATCCCTGCTGCTACGCTCTATATATTGTCGTTTCAAATAGCCCTAAGTCTCTTTATTTTTATGCTAATGGGCTTAATCGGACTGCTGTTTTTTAAGCCTTTTTCGGTACCTATTTCACGTGTTATTCAATTTGTTGATGGCAATTTGCAAAATTCAGAATATAGCGCAGCATTGGTTTTTCAACCTAAAGAAGAGTTGACGCGTTTAGCGCAAATTCAACGTTACAGAACCGAAGAAAAAATAGCTGCAGAACTTAAAAGTTTACAACCACCGGTACATTATAAGCGTTTTAGTATCTGCCTTTTGGGAGCTCTTGCAACCCTACTAATTGTGTTTACCGTTTTTAAAGCAACAGATACACGGTCACTGAATTATTCTGTAAAACCTGAAAATGAAATGATCGTTCGGGCGGTTGATTCTTCTGAAGTGCAACAAATTCCTCCTAAAATCATCAAGCAATCGGTAAAGCTGCGTTATCCTGCATACACTTCCTTAGGTTCAAGAAGTACTGAAAGTATGGATATCAAAGCACTTGAAGGTTCACAGATCACGTGGAGTTTGCAGTTTGATCAGAAAGTAGATTCTGTTTTTATGGAAAGTCAATCAACACAGTATTTGATGCAACGCAACAGAGATACGTATCAAAGAAGTCAACACGTCTCAGCTTCCGGTTTTTACAATTTTAAGTTTGTAGATACGCTGGGCAACGTCTATATATCAGATTTGCATAGCATAGAAACCATGTACGACGAAGCACCACAAGTCGATATATTCAATTTAGACCCATTTACTTCTTTTGAACCCCAGGATGAAAAAACAATCCGTTTTGAAACTCAAATCACTGATGATTATGGTATTGCCGATGCGTTTATTGTTGCAACGGTGAGTCGGGGCTCGGGAGAATCGGTGAAGTTTCGGGAGGAGAAAATTGCATTTAATTCTGCTATAGCAACAGGAACTAAACAGCAATCGCTTTTACAAAAAATCAATCTGGATGCTCTTAACATGGAGCCGGGAGATGAACTCTATTTTTATATTCACGCGCAAGATTTAAAAACGCCTAAACCTAATATCACTCGAAGTGAAACCTATTTTGCCGTGATTAAAGACACGACCCAGTATGAGTTTGTGGAGGCCGGCGGGATGGGAGTAGACCTGATTCCTGATTATTTTAGAAGTCAGCGTCAACTCATCATTGATACCGAAAAACTGATCAAAAACAAGTCTAAACTTAGTACTAAAGCGTTTAATGCTACCAGTAATGAACTGGCATTTGACCAGAAAAGTTTGCGGTTAAAATACGGAGAATTTATGGGGGATGAAGCAGAAGGTGGTCTGGCTGCACAGCAAGGAGACCCCGGAGCGATTGAAGCTGAAACCGATGATCTGCTCGCAGAATACGCACACAAGCATGACGGTGCTAATGAGCATAATCTTGTGGAAGATGAGCATGAGCACGAAGAGAAAGAAGGGGAAGAGGAAAATCCACTGGAAAAGTATGTGCACAACCACGATGATCCTGAGGAATCGACGCTTTTTGCGAAGTCGCTTAAGCGTAAGCTGCGAGCGGCATTAAACATTATGTGGGATGCTGAGTTGCATTTGCGTATGTATGACCCAAAACAATCGTTGCCGTATCAATATGAAGCCTTAGAACTGATTCAGGAACTAAAAAATAGTTCCCGTATTTACGTGCATCGCATCGGGTTTGACCCGCCACCTATAAAAGAAGATAAGCGCTTGAGTGGTGAACTCAAAGATGTGGATAGTTTTACAAAGCAAGAAGATTTTAAAGAATCTGAAAACTTTAAAGCTTTGCGGAAAGCGATTAACAGGTTAGAACAATTGATTGCACATCAAAGGGAAATAACTTCTGTAGATCAAGAAACTTTTGAAGCGGCAGGTAATGAATTGGCCGCTTTGGCGATAGAGCATCCGGGAAATCACTTAGAGACTTTGCAACAACTGCGGTGGATTTCTAAAAACCTGAATACCCAAGTTGAAGATTTAAAACGTTTACAAAACGGACTCCTAAAAGCATTACCCGAGCAGGAAGCAAATCCTTCAAAAATAAAGTCACATTATAGCAAATTAGATGCGTTGCTGGTTAAAAAGTTAGACGCTGATGAGTGATTTTACTTTTATAAATATCGATTATTGGATTCCTGTGCTGATAGGGACAGTTGTTCTTTTTGTGGTTTTTTTAATTAAAGAATGGTCTCGAAAAAGCAGCAGTACTTTTGTGATACGCATCGGGGTTGCTATGGTAGCGATTTTAGCTTTAGCGGTTTTAGCATTGAAGCCGGCAAGTAGGTTTGAAATCGAAGGCAAACAAGGCGTTTTGTTGACCCAAGGTTATCAAGAAAGTCAGTTGGATCGTCTTAAAAAATTGAATCCAAAGCTCGAGGAAGTGATTTATAACGATCATATACTACAATCTCAATTGGATTCTTTGCGTAAGGTATTCATTTTGGGAACCGGAGTTCAACCCTACGATTTCTGGCAGTTAGCAGACAAAAATGTAGCATTTTTATCAGGAGAATTTCCTGCCGGTATCAACAACGTGAATTATAAAACGAGTGCGGTTGAAGGTGATGCATGGAATGTAAAAGCACAGTATGCTAAACCTAACATAGGAAATCAAATTGTATTACAAGCGCCCGGAAATCTAGCGCTTGATTCTGTAAGATTCAACAGAAGTCAGGATACGGTTTTTTCGCTTCAAGCGAGATTAAAAGCACCGGGCAATTTTGTATATGAGTTGGTAGAAAAAGATTCCACCGGGATTGAAATTCAACGCGAACCGCTTCCATTACATGTGCTTCCCAAGCAGCAGTTGAATATTTTAATGCTTAATGCCTTTCCTACTTTTGAGATCAAGTATCTGAAGAACTTCTTAGCAGCATTGAATCACAAAGTTTTAGTTCGCAACCGCCTGACGCAAGGTAGATTTAAATATGAGTATTTCAACCGGGAACGGGAAACACTTCAAAGTTTAAATGCTACAGCTTTAGAAGCTATAGATCTGTTGATTCTAGATGGTGGAGCCTGGAATTCGCTTTCGAGAAAAGAACAGCATACGGTTCGTACAGCAATAGAGCAGGAGGGATTGGGTGTTTTTCTAATGCCAGACGAGAATTTGTTTTACGGGAATCAACCGCTGTTGAATTTTAAGTTTACGCGTACGTCACTAAGCGAAATTAACTTAGAAAACGGAGTGCGTGTCTCAACATTTGGATATTTATTTAATCCCAGCTCAGATATAAATGCGACTTTAAAAAGTGGAAATTCTTTACTGGCAGCTCAGCGATTTTTGGGTTTTGGTAGCGTGAGTACTACAGTATTGACAAATACCTATGCCTTACAGCTTAAAGGAAATAAAGCTGCTTATAAAGCGGTGTGGAGTGAACTTTTAAAACCAGTTTTAAGAGCTGAAGATGAAGTGGTGTATTGGGAGGATTCTCACCAGTCGGTTTATAAAAATGAACCCTATGACATACAATTCAGGACCACGTTAAACGATTTTAAAGTACAAGATGCGAGCGGAGCTTCACTTCCTGTTTCGGGAGATCCTGATATTGAAGATCTGTGGAGTGTTACTTTTTACCCAGAACAATCCGGCTGGTATCAATTGCAAATCGCAACAGATTCTATTGTTTCAACCCATTCTTATTATGTTTTGGATTCTTTAGACTGGCAGGCAAAATCATCCAGAGCGCGAATACTGGCAAACGAAAATTATTTCAAAAGCAGCGCTCCTGAAGAAACTCCAATTTATTTAAAACAAGCTATTAACCCGTTGTATTTCTTTATGATTTTCTTTCTGGCAATGGGATATTTATGGCTGGAACCCAAACTCGCAATGGATTAAAAAGATTGTTGTTAAGACGCTAAATCTTAAGGTTTTTCTTAAAAAACGATGTATTGGGTTGTTTATTAGGAAAGCTTTAGTATTTGATGCTAAAGTATGATTAAGACATCTTGTTTAGCGGTTTATGCTTTGTAAATTAGAGGTATAAATAAGAGAAAAATGAAAACTTTAATCACCATATTTAGTATCGTAGTAATCAGTTTAAGCGGCTTTAATAGCCCGGAGTCAACAGCGTCAGTGCATGAGGATGTTGTTCAAAATCAACTTACATTTGACGGGTATGAAGGTGGTTACTACTTTTTTACGAACACCAATCAACAAGCTGTTGTTTTAGAAGCTGATGAAGAGACTAAAAGTCCTGATTTAATAAACGGTAATTTAGAAGGTAAGACTTTTAAAGTTGTGTATACTCCTGTAGAAAGAACTGCAACTTCATCAACGCAAGGTATAATAGAAACTGTAAGAAAATAATTAATAAATCCCCTGATTCATTAATAAAAAAAGCCCGGAACTCCGGGCTTTTTTGTGCTTGTATTTGACGTGTTATTTTATTTCAGTACTAAAATCCTCTTTTGGGGTACGCACTTTTTTCATATTCACAAGCCAGTCGTTATCCGCATCGCGATACCCTAAAGTCAGGAGCAAGGTACTTTTATACCCGCTTCCTTCAAGTTCTAAAAGTTTATCGACTTCAGGAGGTAAAAAGCCTTCAATAGGGGTCGCATCCACTTTTTGCTCCGCTGCTGCAGCTATAGCCATTGCAAATGAAATATAACTTTGTTTAGCGGCGTGGTCAGCTTGCCACTCTTTTCCTAAAGGTTCGTATAAACTCATGATGTTTTGTTTATAATCATCCATAGTCTCACGAGGCAATCCACGTTGATCCATAGTATAATTAAAAACCGCACTTACCCGCGCATCAGTATAACCATCCCAAGCAGCAAAAACAAGCAGATGAGAGCAGTCTACAACCTGACTTTGATTCCAGGCTACATCTTTAATTTTATTCAGCAATTCTTTATTAGAAATCACAAATATCTTATAAGGCTGTAAACCTGATGAAGAAGGAGCCAGGCGGGCAGCTTCTAAAATATAATTTAATTTGTCTTCTGGTATCTGCTCGCCATTCATTTTTTTAGCTGCATAGCGCCATTTAAGATCTTCTATTAAACTCATAGTACTATTTATTTATAAGAAGCAAAATTAGTTAAGCTTAGTGACATAAAGTAACTTTGTGACATAAAGTGTCAGTTACATTTGAGTAACCACTTAAAACAATTGAAATGGAAGATGTAAAGCTGTTAACCTGCAATGAAAAAATACGGGCAATTCACGATACGATGGATGTGTTAAGCGGCAAATGGAAGGTTTCAATCATAGCCTGTTTGTGTTATAAAGGAATGCGCTATTCAGAATTGATGCGTCAAGTGCCCGGTATTAGCGGTAAAATGCTGAGTCGGGAATTGAAAGATTTAGAAATGAATAAACTCATTGAGCGCACCGTAGCACATACAAAGCCGGTTTGTGTTTATTATAAAATAACCCCTTATGGCGCTTCGTTAAAAGAGTTAACTGAAGTAATAGCAATCTGGGGACTGAAGCACCGGGAGCTGATAACGCAATAATTACAAAGCAGTATTTGTTGAACCCATTTAAAATACGTTGTGATGACCGAAATAGAACACAAATTAGACAGTAACGGCATACGGCCTACGGCGATGCGTATTTTGATATACAAATACATGGCTGAGAAAAACAATGCGCTGGCTTTAGCCGATGTTGAACAGGCATTTCAAAAAGCCGAACGTACGACCTTATACCGAACGATAAAAACCTTTGAAGAAAAAGGGATTGTACATCAAATAGATGATGGTACCGGCGTGTTGAAATACGCCTTGTGTGAACCGGGCTGTAATTGTGAAATCGATAGGGATTTGCATTTACATTTTCATTGTAACTCCTGCGATAAGACCATTTGTCTTACTCAACATAAAATACCGCACATCAACCTTCCCGAAGGTTTTATGGCTGAAGATGCCAATCTGGTCGTAAAAGGTATCTGTGATAGTTGTAGTGCCTATTAATTGCACTTCTGTTGCATTGTTTATTTATAGACCTTGCACCTATGAATACAGAAGCTCAAAATACCACACATACCTACGAGAACGACAGTTGTTGTTCTACGAATAAAAAAACGCATAATCACGCAGATCACAATCACGATCACGGAGACCATGGAGGTGGTTTTAAGACCTATATTCCGGGTATATTTAGTTTTGTGATGCTGGTTACCGGTATCGCTTTGGATTACTTTGAAGTTGCTTTCTTTAAAGAATACATACGTTTGGTGTGGTATATAGTAGCTTATATCCCGGTGGGATTTCCGGTGATGAAAGAAGGTTGGGAAAGTATTCGTAACGGGGATTTTTTCACTGAATTTCTTTTAATGACCCTAGCGACCATCGGCGCATTTGCATTGGGAGAATATCCTGAGGGGGTTGCGGTGATGTTGTTTTATGCGGTAGGTGAGTTGTTTCAGCACGCTGCGGTAGACAAGGCTAAAGGCAATATCAAAGCCCTACTGGATGTAAGACCCAATGAGGCTTTGGTTTTTCGTAAGAATGCGTTTACCGCTGTTGATCCAGAAGAAGTTGCTGTAGGCGAAAAGGTTCAGGTACGAGTAGGAGAGAAGATTCCTTTAGATGGAACGTTACTGAGTGATCAAGCAGTTCTAAACACGGCTGCACTGACGGGAGAAAGTAAACCTGATACGGTAAAAAAAGGAGCTCAGGTTTATGCCGGAAGCATCAATCTGGAAGGTGTAATTGAACTGGAAACTACCGCTGCATTCAAAGACAGTTCGATTGCCCGTATTTTAGATTTGGTTCAAAATGCAACCTCCAGAAAGTCTAAAACCGAGTTATTCATCCGGAAGTTTGCACGCGTTTATACGCCTATCGTGGTTGTTCTTGCGATTGCAGTTACGCTGTTACCCTACTTTTTTGTGGAAGATTATGTTTTTAGAGACTGGTTATATCGAGCGTTAATCTTTCTGGTAATCTCATGTCCGTGTGCTTTAGTGATCTCGATTCCGTTAGGGTATTTTGGGGGACTGGGGGCTGCATCCCGCAACGGGATTTTATTTAAAGGTGCGTCTTTTTTAGATGCGATGACTAAGATAAATACTGTGGTGATGGATAAAACCGGAACCGTAACTCAAGGTGTTTTTAAGATCAAACAGATTGAAAACAAATCGGGTTTTTCTGAAGATGAGTTGATGAATTACCTTACCGCTATAGAAGCTCAATCCACACATCCTATTGCAACCGCTGTGGGGGAATACCACGTGCAAGACGTTGCTTTTTCTGCAAGTGCGGTTTCAGAAATTGCCGGTAAAGGTTTAAAAGGAACTGTAAACGGAAAGACTGTTCTGGCAGGAAATAAAGCCTTGATGACTGCTCACCATATACCTGTTCCTGCTGAGGTGGATGAGATCGTAGAATCTGTTGTTATGGTTGCTGTTGATACTGAATTTTCGGGCTATGTAGTGCTTGCCGATGAATTGAAGGCCGATGCGAAAGAAGCCGTAATCCAGATTAGAAAAGCCGGAATCAAGCAGGTCATCATGCTTTCCGGAGATAAGGATGCTATTACGCAGCAAACCGCAAACGAACTCGGTCTGGATTATGCAAAAGGAGGTTTACTTCCGGAAGATAAATTGAACGAAGTGGAACGGCTACAGCAAGATAAAACGACTCAAGTTGCGTTTATAGGTGATGGTATTAATGATGCACCAGTATTAGCGACCAGTGACGTGGGGATTGCTATGGGAGGTTTAGGGAGCGATGTAGCGATAGAAACGGCAGCTATTATTATACAGACTGATCAACCTTCAAAAGTAGCACAGGCGATTAAAATAGGGAGATCTACTCGCAAGATCGTTTGGCAGAATATCGCGCTGGCTTTTGGTGTAAAAGCCATTGTACTTATTCTGGGAGCTGGCGGCTTGGCCACCATGTGGGAAGCGGTATTTGCTGACGTAGGTGTTGCTTTTCTGGCAATTTTAAATGCCGTGCGTTTGCAGAATATGAAGTGGTAATTCGGTTAGAATAACCCGTGATCAATCGATTTTATAATTGGTAATCTTCAGTTTGATCTTTCCGGTTTTGGTATCGATATTACGCATGGCTTTTCGATCTATCTTGGTATCACTGCCCATAAAATTCAAGGGTATTTTGAGCTTTTCGATAGCAAAAGAAACTTCGACATAATTGGGTAAACTATCCTGATTTGCGGCGTATTGCATATCCAATTTGTAAGTGCCTTGTTTTTTGGTAGTGATCTCAGAAGCGGCGATGCGCTGGTTTTGAGTATCCAGATACAGCGTTGCTAAAGCCATATCAGACTCATCCCCGATAGGGATCACATGGAGTACTTTTACAGAGATTCCGTGTAGTATTTCTTCACCGCGGTTGACGGTAATAAAGGGATGCTCAAATAATTCAGACAGTGCAAAATCGAGTCCACGTTTGGGTAAGACCACAAAATCATTACTAGAAAATTTGATGTCTTTTCCTTTTTGATACTTCATAGACGCGTGCTTGGTGGGCATATTGATGAAAGGAGCTTCTAAGTCGAGTTTGAGATCTGCTGTAAATCCATTCACTGCATCCATACGTTCTTTAATCGCAATCAAATCTGCATCAATCTCTTGAGCCGAAGTGTTTAAAACACAACATAGCGCAGCAATCAGGCTTAAGTATTTTATCATCCTATATCTTTTTTAGTAAACAGAAAGATCCCTAGTAGCGCAAAAAACGCGGTATATCCTGCAAGTAACAGGTTGTCTATCAAGATGGAATTCATATTCAATTCATAATCAAAAAAATGCTGCCATGCATTGGTAAGCTTCGGAAAAAAGAAGCGCTCTACTGTAGGTAAACCAAAATCTGCTTTGAGCAACAACGAGCATAATATTAAGAAGAAAGCTGAAGCAATCCAGGTTTTTGCCGGTTCCTTAAGTAAAATACCCAGCGTAAGACTAACCGTAGTAAAAAACAGCATACTCAACAAACCGGAAGCAAAAGCGAAGCAAATGCGCTTAAAAGCCTCGTCTGCCGGGAAAAAATTAAGCGTTCCTAAATACACGACCAGATCTCCATTGCCAAAAATACTGTATGCCAAAATAAAAGTAGTGAGCATCAGCAAGACCAGAATAAGTGCTGTAAAAATAAAGGAAGCTATGTATTTTGCTGTGATGAGTTGCCCTTTGCTCACAGCTTGTAACATCACGGTTTTTAACGTTCCGTTTTTGTATTCTTCAGTGATGAGGGCAGAGCTTACGATCATCAGAATTAGCGGTAAATTAAACCACAGCGAATTCAGGATAATGTATAACAGCAAATTGCCATTCAGCAGATTTCCTTCAAAATAAAAAGATTGTCTGAGGTTGTCTAAGAGCAATTCTAAGATCGTTGCACCTTGATAATATGCAGCGGTTAGGATAATGCCTTCAATCAACAGGACTGCTGTAATCGCATACCAGGTTTTACTTTCGCGAAAAAGTTTAAACAATTCGGCTTTTAATAACGGGATCATCATTGTGCCAACGGAATTACCAATTGTTCTAAGGTGATATCAGGCACGCATGAGGTTACCGCAAAACCTTCTTCCAACACATTTTGCAAGATTGCCGGTATGTGTTCACTGCTGCATTTGATGGAGGCCGTATTTTTTTCAGCAGCTACTAAGTAGGGTTGTAGTGTTCTGCTAGTTTCAATATTAGTAGCAGTGATCGTATACCTTGAAATTAATCCGTCAAGTAGCTTCTTAGTTTCCCCTTTATTTACCAAAAACCCATTGTCTATGACATAGAGATAGTCACAACACTTTTGCAATTCGGTCATCAAGTGTGAAGAAAGCAAAATAGCGATATTTTGAGCAGCCAGTTTTTTAATGAGTTTGATAAGCGATGCTACACCGGTTGGGTCGAGACCCGAAAAAGGTTCGTCAAGAATCAAAATCTCCGGATCGTTGAGTAGCGCAATCGCAATGCCCAGACGTTGTTTCATACCCATAGAAAAGTTACGCACAGGATCTTTACGGTCTGTGGGTAGCCCCACGCTTTCCAGATAGTTCTCCACGCTTTTTAAATCGGCAGGAGCTTTCTGAATTTGCGCAAACAGTTTAAGATTTTCATAGGCGTTGAGGTAGCCGTATAAGCCCGGTTGCTCAATAACTGCACCTATGGGTTTTGGACGCCTGGATGCTACCGTCACCGTGCCATGATCTGGAGTAATCAAACCGCACAAAATCTTAAATAAGGTGGTTTTGCCTGCGCCATTTCTGCCTAGTAGGCCAGAGATGACACCCGGTTTTAATTCAATAGAAAAGTTGTGAAGCGCTTTACCCGATTTGTAAGACTTGCTTAATTCTGTTGCGTGTAGCATTAAGCCATTAATTTTTTAGAATTTCTAAAATTAAATTTTGGCTCATAATATTTCTCTAAAAAGGTTCTGGACCAAAAGTATTTTTTAAATGGAAACAAGGGATCCTGAATCATAAACTGGGGTACAAAATGATACCATTTTACACCTAGCGAGGAATAGTATTGTTTGATTTCGGTTTCCATACCCAGTTCTTTAGCTGCGGCTATCAATGCCATACGCTGGCATTTACTTCCCCGGTAATGCTCTGCTATTTTAGGGGTAAAGCCGTGCTGAAATAAATGATCTTTTACCCGTTTGTAATTCTGAAACCGCGACCAGACATCCATCGTGACCAAAAAAATATGAATAAATGAAAACATCAGAGACCAGAGCCAAAATGCGATGATAATGATAGTTTCTTCCGTGTAGGCTTCCAGAAATTTAGTGTAGTAAAAAACCGTTTCCAAAATAAATAAAAACAGCGCGCCATAGAGTAATTTACCTACGTTCCAGTAAGATATAAAAACCGTAGGCTGCTTGGGCAAATCGCTGTAACGCATCATAAAATGGAAACCTATTATTTGCAATAATAAACAAATAGAAGGGTTAATTATTGTTCAGCATATAGATTAACTAAATTTTTCAGGAATATCTAAAAAAAGCCATTCCTTTTAAAAAGAGTTCAAGGTTTTGAAGCGAAACCTTAGCGTGCTATACCGAATCTTGCTCTTTAGCTGCCTTGCGCTCTTCTCGTTCTTGTTGTCGTGCAGCTCTTCTGGCTTCCCTTTTTTCTTTACCGGTTAAGGTAGTTTCTTCCTTAAAAGCATCTTTAAACTCTATAGAATCGTCAGTTTCTCCCTTAAATGCTTTGATCCAGGCATTTTTTAAAATCCCTCCGATCGTTGGCCATACACCGGCTTTGATATTATTTAAATCCCCGGAAAGTGGTATTTCGGTAGCTAAGGTATCGGTACGCTGATTTTTGAGTGCAAATTTGAAAAAGCCGATAAACCCTTCCCATAGGGTTTCCAAGAAACCATCTTCTTTGCCTATGAGTTTAGAATCTATTAACAGGGGCTTCATATAGCCTTTCAGGTAACCGTCTGCAATAGCGATCTCGCTGTAAAACTCTACCGTACCGCTGTCAAAATCTATTCCGGCATAATAGTTTGTAAAATCGTTAAGCGCTGTGGCATTGGCTTGTTGCAGGGAAAGCTCTATATCCATATCAGGAATTTCTTTAAGGATGTTGAGCGCACCACCTAGTTGTACTTTTCCTCCACCAAAAGAAATTCCGGTCGCCTTAATAGGAGAGGGGAGCACCCGATTTTGTTCTACCACGTTACGCAAATTGTCTGCGGTGAGTTCGAGATTTTCTATTGAAAGGTCCACGTTAGGGTCTGCAGCGAGTTGCACAAAAGCCAGTTTCCCATCGTGTACCTCAAAATGATTTATTTCGAGAGGAACAATATCTGTAATCGCTTTGGTCCAGTCTTCTACGTCGGCATCACCTTCTGATGCAGTTGCTTGCTGATCTTCAAAAACATAGATGATCTCCGGACTAAGCATCTTAATTTCAGAAACAATTTTACCTTTGAAGATTGATTTCCATTCCACCGAAATATCGGTTTTAGGAAAGTTTAAAAAAGGAACCTGCGTGTCTGCATTTACTTTGTTGAGGTAAAGACCATCAATGACATACGCCCCACGGTACAAAGAAATATCTATATCTGCTACCTGACCGTAATAGCCCGGGATATCGGCCAATACTTTATTTATATAATTTTTAACCAGAGTGGGAAGATAAATTCTGAATGCAATTAAAAGTATGATCAGCACTATGGGAATCACATATCTTTTTTTCTTGTAGCGCGATCTTTTCGCCTCTGAATCTGCCATGATGTAGCGTTTGAAGCTGCCAAGTTATTAAGCTTCTTAGAAAAATGTGCACTGCTTAACGGAATATTAAGCTTTAAGCGCGCTTTTAAATCGCCTAGGCAGACAACATGGTTTTAATCGAGGATGAGTCGTATGTTTTTATGGTCTGCAAATAGATCGAGTAGAATCTTAAAAAGTGTTTCTCCCTGATCATTTTCTAATGCGGTTATCTTGTTATGTACCCATTGGATGTTATAGGGATTACGGATATCAGTTTTATTGGCACCGCCAAAGGGTTCAATACCCCGAGGTAGTTTACTCTGATAGAAATCCCGAGTGGCTTCGAAGCCCAAGTCTTGTTTGCTTTTATGTGCATGCTTCCAAATTAACACTACCGGATGCTTCCCAAAACCGGAATAGAGTACATCATTGAGTGCATCCAGATTGTGTGCCGGTTTCCAATTCGGAAGAAAAGGCATCACTTGATACAGATCTATATAAAAACCTTCTAGAGAATTAAAGCGAGCAGCGTTTAAGGTATAGACCTTGGGCTTTTGCATGGCGTTTAGAGCGTTAGATTTTAATTAGATAATTCTGAATAAGTATAGTACTCATTCAAGTATGAAAGGTATTGTATGGCTATTATGAGTCTCCAATAATTAGCTTTAAAAGCTATAGTTCGCTGCTCATCATAATTGATTATTAAGCTTCTAAATATAAATGATGGAGGTAGATCACCTGCAGCTAAAACCTTACTCACATAGGTTTTTACATCTTTGTCAGAAAGCCTTTTTAGTAGAGCGAGATACTTTCCTGAGGTATTAATAGAGAAGGAATTATAAATAATGGGTTCATCAAATCTCACGCCGTTATAGGATCTATAAGCTGTTGCCTTACTATTTACCCATAACTCTTTTTTTGTAGACAGCGAGAGCCTATTGAGTTGTTCTTTAAGTTCAACTTTGTCGAAAAGAATTTTGGTTATAGAGTCTGGTCTTAGTGCTGTATATTGAAAAAATCGCAAGTAAGAAGTATTGAGATTGGTTTGTGGTTTTTTTATACCAGTTTCAAAGTAGTCTACCAGTGTATTCATTTCTGAAGCTTCAGTGTGATCAAATCCCTGATGTAAAAGCATCTTTTTTACAGAAGTTCTTTGAGATGAGCACGAAGTGAAAATAACAACTAGTATTAGTAAGAGTGAGCGTTTCATTTTCAAAGCGAGAAATACCTTATATGTTTTAACAAGTATAGTATTTTAAAAGTGAAAAAGGACCTACAATCAAACACCAACCTCCGGTTGTTTTTTAGGATCGCTATCTTCTATTATGATCTCTGGGGCCTGCCTTTCCCAGGATCTTTTGAAATAGTAGTAGAGTAAATAGGTACAGGCAATACCAAAAGGAAGGAGCATCAGACTCAGCAGAAAATCATTGATCGTATCAAAATAACCCGGAGCAATAAGCTCTATAAAAATACCTAATAGTATGCCTGAAACAACAGCACCCACATAATAGGCAACAATGCCCAGCATGGCAAAACCCCATTTGCTTTTACCGTGAGCTTCTGCTAATTGATAATAGTATTTTCCGATCCAGTAGAGTAAAATTAATCCGATCATAGAGGGTGTCTGCTTGTTTTTTTAATCTTTTGAAAAGTGTAGCTCTTCGCTGCACAACCCTGGTATTCTTGAGCGGTTAACAATGGAATCATGCAGCTTGTTCTTCTTCAATAAGAAAACTAGTTTAGTTCTTCAATTATAATATCCTTCCATTTCACTTTTATTCCACCTCCTGAATGAATTTGTAAAGCGATAGAACCCACTCCTTTCCCAATTTTATCATCAGCAATTGAAACCATTTCCTCACCGTTTAGCCAGGAAGTTAATTCATTACCTACCACTCTAATTTTCATAGCATTCCATTCTCCTTCTTTTAATACCTCTTCTTTTTCAGCAGTTGGTTTAATCAGCCATCCTCTGCCGTAAGACTCGTAGACACCACCTGTGTGCATTCCTTTTGGAGCCACTTCTACCTGCCAACCTGAAACTTTAGTCCCTTCAATTGTAGAACGAATAAAAACTCCGCTATTACCGTCTGCTTCTTGCTTAAATTTTAAGGTTAGAACATAATCTTTGTACTGTTTATCTGTTGCCAAATAACCGTATTCTTGATCCGGGCCACTTTCACAAACCAATAAACCATCCTCAACATACCATTTTTCAGTACCATAGTTTGTCCAACCCTCTAAATTCGTTCCATTGAACAACGACTTTTTCTGAGCATGCAATTGAAATCCGTAACTGAAAATCATCATTAAAGCTGCTAAAACTATTTTTCTCATTTTACTCTATTTTTTACTTGATAACCGACATTTAAATGCTCCGAGATTTGTCTCGTTCAGTTTAATGCTTCGCGGGCCTGCCTTTGTCGGCAGACAGGCTTGCGCCGAAGTAGTTTACTAATTCGTAAATTACGAATATTTTTCACTTAAATCTTAAACACTAACATTTCTATGTATCACATCTGCTAACCAGAGATATCAGGAAGTTTCCTGATTATCATTACTAATGATACATCGTATCAATCAAGTACCCTTACGGAATTCCCTATTCCCTCTAAAAATAATGCCACTTCAAGCAGTATTTGCTTTCCGTTTCTTCCAAGTTCAGGTCTCTTTTCGTTGGGTGCAAGGTGTACTTTTGAAGAACTGCATCCCTTGATTGGGGAACGTTGCGATTACGTGAAAACCCGTAATACCGAACCAAACCCCTGAAATTTTCGATTGAGTATATAAAAACAAGAGGTCTTACTACTCGTTTTTTGAAAGGAGGAGCTTAAAAAGTTCAATAAGCCTAATCGCCTCAAGGTTAAAGATAGGATTTTACGAGTTTTTCTATGATTATGTTTATACGATTCCTTTCTTCCTCCTGAGTAGAATCTAATACGCGTAATTGTATGCAGGTGTAATCATTGATTAATTTTACAACCAAGAAATATCTAGAGTTTTTGATATGACTTCGATTTATAGAAATTTTTGTTGGTTGTATTATAGAACTTTCTTTTTTTGATTTAAAAGGATCCCAAGAACTGACCACTTGTAAAGCTTCTGGATTATTTGATTTTAATTGGTTCATTAACGGAGTTATGTCAACAAAATCTATTTTTTTCTCAATTTCATTTTGATAAAATGAACTGACTAGAATACGATTGGCTTTATTTACCGCTCTATTGGTAAAACTTTGATTTCCTGAATACTGTAAATGCATACTGTTGCGATTTGAGGTTTATAAACGTAAACAATTAGAGTCTAAAGTTAACATTTAAAGCGCTGAATTTCAGTTAAATAAAGTTTGTGTTGCGAAATTTTTAAATATGAAAGAATAGCTTATTGTAATGATAATTTATCTTTTTAGAAGAGTAGTTTTGAAAGAATTTTATGTGATTCACAATATTTTAAGATTTTCAGAATCAACTGTTTTTCTTGTGCATGATTGAAAATTCTTCCTAATCGTGTTGGCAGCTCTTAAAAAGAAAATTTTAAAGCACGATAATTTGTCTAATCTATTATAGATGATCCCTTGTCTTGTGTTCTTGAGAAAAAGTGTGAGTAAAAAGGCTATTAACCTTACTTCCTATCTAATGAGGGGTGACAAAGATTAATTTCTTCTAAAATATTTTTATAAACGAGACATTTAGCACCAGCAAAATTCTTTCCGTAATACTAGTTTTTAGATTGTATTAATGAGGCAATTTTAGCGTGTCGTAAGCACTAGAACTTCTTAGAAATATATCTTCTTACAGGTTAGAGAGTCGTTTGAAATTCTATTGATAAACTTGATTTACTTTCTAATAGAATATTTTAAATTCATTCAAAAAATGGATAAAAATAGGGGCAGAAATACAGAACTTGTTTTTTGAAGTCAAAACAATATAAAAAAGAATTTTTATACCTAGTAATGGACAAACCCTATAAAACTATATAATTGATTAAATGAATCCGTTTTTTTTGAACTATAGTATTGTGAGACGTTTAACGGTATTGCTACATTTTTTCCACAAAACTTTGTCAATTTAAATAACATAAGAAATGAAATGTGCCGTAGTGCATATGAAAAAGGAGATTTTTAGATTTAAAGAATTTAAAAAAGTATGATTGAAATATGCTATAATGGTAATTTTACTCCTCTGAAAATGGCTATTTCCTAAAAATACATTTACAGTATTTATCCGTGTTGTATTTTGCGTTTTCTCAATTATCTTTAACAATTAAATCTGATAGAACCTATTTGAATACTAATGAAGCTTTCATAAAATCTGTTTTCCAAAAGGAATATAAGGCGTTATGTATTTATGCATATGGGTATCTACTTGATAAGGATGATGCACAAGATATTGTACAAGATGTTTTTGTTAGATTATTAGAGTCCGATAATTTAGATCATATAAATAATCTCAAAGCATATATAAAAACAAGTATTTATCACAGTTGTTTAAAAGAAATGCGTAATAAATCAAAAACCAACTCTTTAACTCCTGTAGAAGATCGCATCGCTTCAATAGCTCTTACCCAAGAAGCAAAGTTTATAAAAGAAGAGGAGTCTCAGCTTCTTTTGAACGAATTGCAGTTATTACCAAAAGAATGTCGTAAAGCGTTTGAGCTTTGTGTTTTGTACGGATATAAATACACAGAAGCAGCAGATAGTCTCAACATTTCTAAAAATACCATCAAAACACAAATTAAAAAAGCATATAAGATCTTACGTGAGTCGATGAGGATTGCTCAGGTTTTATGGTTGTTTGCTGGCTTTTAAATGTTAAATTTTTACTTTTTGTAAATATTTTAGGAATTCGAGTCACCCCAAAGTAATTCCTCCGGCTCTTATTAGTAGAACCCTTAATTAAAGTGGTTACTATGCAAGGAGAACTAGATATTCTGATAAAGAAACTCAACGGTAGTTTAAATTCCAAGGAAGCGGTTTTATTTGACAACTGGATTAACCAATCTGTTGAAAATAAAAAGTTTTACGAGAAACTACTTTTGCTTAAATCACAAGGAGGTGATTTACAAGAGTTACATAATCTTGATACCCACAACGCCTGGGAAGCGGTTTTAAATAAGGTTGAAAGTCGCAAGACTGTTGTTCAAATGCCAGTTCATAAAAAGTTGAGCTTTTGGCATTACGCTGCTGTTGCCGCTGTAGCCGGTATATTGATTACTTTAAATTTTGTGTATCGTCCGTTTAAAAATGTTACAGACTATACGAATACACTGAGTATAGAGACTGAAGACGGAGCAATAGAAGTTATTGAGTCAGAAAGCAGTATCCAACTATTTGATGAAGCCGGAACACAAATCGCATCTCAACAAGCGGACACCTTAAGCTATAAATTTTCACAAGCTAAAAAAGCAATTGCTTACAATACTTTGAATGTGCCCCATGGTAATACGTTTACTTTAAAACTAGGTGATGGTTCTGTTGTGCGTCTTAATGCAGGAAGCCGACTTACTTATCCGGTTAATTTTAAACCGGGACAAGAGCGTTTGCTTTCGTTAAAAGGAGAGGCCTATTTTATGGTGAGTAAAAGCAAAAAACAGCCTTTTATTATAAATACACATGGAGTTAATGTAGAGGTACTGGGAACATCCTTTAATATCAATTCCTATAGTGAAGATAACACTGTGGCAGTAGCTCTTGTTGAAGGTTCTGTCAAAATGTATGATGATTTAGATAAAGACTCTCAATCAATTATACTTTCACCAAATCAATTAGGATTGTATACCAAACAAGAAGCAACTCTACACGTAACCGATGCTGATATGTGGGAGCATACAGCTTGGTTAGCTGGACGTTTAATTATAAGAGATGCTTCATTCTCTGATATCCTAAAGAAAATCGAACGTAAATACGGTGTGAGGGTAATCAATAAAAACACTACGATTAAAGAGGAACGTTTTAACGCCAGTTTTGATGTAGAAACCGTAACCGAAGTGTTGGAAGCGTTTGCTATAGATACCCCATTCAATTTTACGTATAAAGATAATATGATAACAATAACAGATATATAAAAAAGGATCAGGAAATGCGTCAACATTCCCTGATCTAATAAATGTAAGTCAACTAGTTCAAATTAATTAACCTAACACTGTAAATGTATGAAAATACCTATTTGTACAAGGCATGTAATGTCTTGTTTCCAACAA
>Ga0207888_100121_pt1 | contig 50956 bp, 35 predicted proteins | sample LinPmetageLP43_FD_184055 | JGI IMG/M metagenome (GOLD analysis project Ga0207888, IMG submission 184055) | Marine viral communities from the Pacific Ocean - LP-43 (SPAdes) | ecosystem: Environmental > Aquatic > Marine > Oceanic | place: Pacific Ocean | collected 2010-08-27
AACTACTTAAAAAATAGGGTGTTGACTAGAAAATAAGTAATTTCGTTTTTCAATTTATAAAAGAAATAGTAAGTGTATCGGTTTATACTTAGTGCTTTATTAACAGTTCTATTAACCGCTTCAATCGAGGCGCAGCAAATTGCTGTTCTTCAATATGAAGGTGGTGGTGACTGGTATGGCAATCCTACATCTCTGCCTAACCTTGTTAAGTTTTGCAATACTACAATACACACGGCATTAGATAATGATGTAGCAACAGTAACATCTACAGATCCTTCAATTATGCAATACCCTTTTGTGCATATGACAGGCCATGGCAATGTTTTTTTCTCAGATGAAGCGCTTCAAAATTTGAGAAATTATCTTAATAGTGGTGGTTTTTTGCATATTGACGACAATTATGGAATTGACAAATATTTAAGACCGCAGCTTAAAAAATTATATCCACAAGAAGAATTAATAGAATTACCAGCAGATCACCCTATTTTTTCCACGGCATTTGAATTTAAAGAAGGTTTACCTAAAATTCACGAACACGATGGTTTAAGACCCCAGGCTTTCGGTTTATTCAAAGAAGGTAGAATGGTAATTTTATACACATTAGAAAGTGACCTGGGTGATGGCTGGGAAAGTCAGGAAGTTCATAACGATCCTCCGGCTGTTAGAGAGAAAGCATTAAAAATGGGTGCAAATATTATAAAATACGCCTTTGAAAACTGAGCAATTATCCCATGAGACTACACAAACCGAAGCTCCCCTACTTCCGTTTGTTTTGGTTTGTGACGGGTTAAGCAGCCCGGCTAATGCAGGGAGTTTATTCCGGTTAGCAGATGCGTTAGGGATAGCTCATCTCTATTTTTGTAATAGTTCTATAAATTTTGAAAGCACACGTCTAAAACGCACTGCGCGTTCTAGCGAAAAGTCTATTGCATTTTCTGAAGTTGAAGATCTTGCAGCACTTCTTTCAACTCTTAAGACTGAAGGTTATGTAATTTTGGGATTAGAATTGACAACAACCAGCCAGCCTTTAAGTGAATTTGCAACACATAATTTTGAAAAAATAGCTTTAGTTTTAGGCAATGAACGCCACGGAATTTCTGATGCTATATTGAATTTAACTAACCACAGCATATACATACCTATGCGTGGTAAAAATAGCAGTATGAATGTTTCTCAAGCTGCAGCAATCGCAGCGTATCAGCTAATAAACAGCCCTAAATATGGAAAATAAGTCTAAAATAATAGCTTACGGAATTTTAAGAGCCATTGGTATTATTGGGGGTATTATACTTGCTATTTGGTTCTTATATAAGATACAGGCGGTTATTATGTTCATTTGTATTGCTGCAGTAATCTCATTGATAGGAAGACCTATTGTAAATCTTTTAAAAGATAAATGCGGCTTCAACTCTGTAGCCGCTGCCATCACAACCTTATTGATGGTTATCGTTTTGATATCAGGTATTTTGGCGTTGTTTATCCCTATTTTAATTGACCAGAGCGAACATATTAGTAAAATAAATTTTGAAGAAGTAAAACACAACATCAGTCGCCTGAATATAGAATTTAGCCGTTCTATGGGAGTTGATCAGGTAACGCTAATTGAAGGGTTTAAGCAATCAGATTTTATTAAAAACTTTGACATCTCAGTAATACCAACATTTATAAACAGTATTCTGGGGAATTTCAGTTCATTAATAGTAGGCTTATTGTCAGTGATTTTCATTTCCTTTTTCTTTTTAAAAGACAGTCAGTTGCTTTTAGACAGCTTTTTGGTATTTGCCAATCAAGGTGAAGAACGTCGTTTTAGACACGTATTTCACAAGACTAAACAATTGCTTTCCAGATACTTTTTAGGTATTTTATTACAGTTGATGATCCTGTTTTTCATCTATGCTATTCTTTTAGTGAGCTTTCAGATTCCTAATGCATTTGCAATTGCGCTCTTTTGTGCGATGCTCAATGTCGTACCCTATATAGGTCCGGTTGTTGGTGGTGTTGTAATGATGCTTTTAGTTATTAGCGGATATTTTACAGCAGACTTTCAAGCAGTTATTTTACCAAAAATGATCTATATTTTTATTGGGTATTGTATTGCACAACTCATTGACAACTTTGTAAACCAGCCGCTCATATTCGGTAATAGCGTTAAGTCACATCCACTTGAAATCTTTTTAGTAATTATCATCGCAGGATTGATTTTTGGGATCTTTGGGATGGTGGTTGCTATACCTGCCTACACAGCGATAAAAGTGGTCGCTAAAGAGTTTTTATCAGAATATAAGATTGTACAAAAGCTTACCAAAAACCTGTATGAATAAACGCTTACTAGATCCAGATGTTGTTGCGTTTATAAAGGAGCATTATAAAGAAGATGTTTCCAGAATTATCCTCAACAAATCACCTTTTGCTGATGTAAGCACCCAAGAATTGGCGCAGCAAATAAGTGGACGACAAAAGGCCGAAAAGAAATTACCTACCTGGTTTACAACTCCACAAATATATTTCCCACCAAAATTAAATCTAGAGCAAACTTCTTCAGAGATAACAGCTTTATACAAAGCTGGTTTATTTAAAGGAAAAAACTGTATCGATCTAACAGGAGGTTTTGGGATAGATGATTATTATTTCAGTAAACGATTTGAGCACATAACGCATTGCGAACTCAACACAGATTTAGCCGAAATTGCACAGCATAATTATAAATCTTTAGGTATAGAAAATGTAACTGTGATCTCAAAGAATAGCCTTTCGTATCTTAAAGATTCCACAGAAAAATACGACCTGATTTACACAGATCCTTCGCGCCGGCACGACAGCAAAGGAAAGGTTTTTATGTTGAAAGATTGCGAACCCAACATTCCTGAAAATTTAGATTTTTTATTAGAAAAAGCTGATACAATACTGATTAAGACCAGTCCATTATTAGATATTACTGCTGCGTTGAGCGAACTGGATAACGTAGTTGCTATTCACAGTGTCGCCGTAAAAAATGAGGTCAAAGAATTGTTGTGGATTATTGATAAAAAGCAAAATTCTGAACCTATAGATTATGTCGCTGTAAATTTAGATAGCACTTTTGATGAGCCTGTTGTGATCGCTAACAACAACCTCAATCTGGCAGAAGCGGTTTATGGAGTGCCAAACTCTTACCTATATGAACCCAACGCAGCACTTCTTAAACTAGGTGCTTTCAATTGGATCAGTGAACATTATGAGCTCGATAAGCTTTCTGCAAACGCACATTTATACACTTCAGAAAAACTTATCCCATTTCCCGGAAGGAGATTTCAGATTGATTCGGTTATAAACTATTCTAAGAAAGAAGTTTCCAAATTGTTTAAAAACACCCAGGCGAATATAACCACCCGAAACTTTAAAGAATCAGTTTCCGCACTTCGGAAAAAATTTAAGATTAAAGATGGTGGTAAAACCTACCTGTTTTTTACGACATTATCCAACAATTCTAAAGTTGTTATAACGTGTAACAAAGTTTAGACTTCGTAGGTATTCTTAAATATCAAAAACGCATAATTTGCTCCATTGACAGCTGCATCCATTTCAGTTTCTGAATAATCCTGAGACTCAACCACCGCGGCAAAAGACTTCCACCTATTCAATACTTCAGGCGGATTTTTACCGAAAAAATGATGTTTTTGAATAGCATCTAAATTTGAACAGGATTCTAAGTTTTTTCTAATGAGTAACCCACCCATCATAGAACCTTCTACAACATACAACATTCCTAAAATTTGAGCAGGAGACAGCGTTTTAGAAGTATCAAAAGTAATTTCCGGAATTACCGCTTCCATCTGACTTAAGTCTAACTCAAGATCTTTTACCTTTTTGTTATCTGCAAAATGCTGCAAATTTACCGGTATGTTTTTCTCATGTTGTTTTAGGAGACTATCAAGTGTAGCATAAGCCTTGTAATTTTGCTTTAGCAAGGCTTTATATTGTGCTGTCGTGATGCTATGATCTAATATATATTTAGCCAGATTATCCTGCTCAGTCTCTTGATGGAGGCTTGCTGTCTGCTTCTTTAAGTGTTTTAAAATCATATCCAGATTTGAGGCGTTTTAAGTCTTCTTGTATTTTTAACATTCCTTCACGATGAGACATATTCTCTCTTGAAAAATTTTCTAAGAAAACCTCGATGTCTTTTACAAGCTTCTTACTCTCCACTATTTTTTTACGTACCGGATGCATCATCGGACCGTTTTTAGCAATTGCGTTGAGATACGGCTCCAGTTTTTTATGCAAAAGACTTATGTTCTTTTTTAAAATATAGCCCGAAGCTCCATTTAAAATAGTATCTGCTGCAAGCTCTTCATCGTTAATGGTTCCCGTTATAAAAATAAACGTAACCGAAGGCACTAGTCGTTGAGCCGTTTCTAAAATCTCTAAACCAGAACTTGTGGGCAAATTATAGTCTGAAATGATCAGATCTGGAGGGTCACCCACAAGATTATTTTTATACTCGCTGTGGTTATTGCAAACTGTGATCTGAGCATTTTCTGCCACCTTAAAAACCTCCCGCCTTATCAAAGTGACATCGGTAGGATTATCCTCAACCATTAAAATCTTTAACGCTTCTGTTATCATCTTTACTTTTAAATAATCCAGTTATTAATTAGGTTAGGTAAGGTTTCACACAGTTCAAGAAAGGTTTTTGGCTTTGCCATAAAACTGTTTGCTCCTAATAAATATGCTTTTTCTTTGTCTTCATTAAGGTCTGATGAACTCATCATCACAACCGGAATTGTTTTATACTCTCTGTGTTTTCTAAATTGTCTTAGAACTTCAAGGCCATCAAGTTTAGGAACTTTTATATCTAACAATATCAACTTAGGAGACTGCTTCTTAAAAGCATCACTCTCTATAAAATCAACAGCTGTTTCACCATCAGAAATATGCCTTATTGCATAGTCAGGTATTCGTCTTTCAAAAATACGAGTCATCAGCGCAATGTCTGTGGTGTTATCTTCTATGGATAAGATGTAATTTTCAGATTTCAATTATAAAACTATTATCCCAAATTAAATAAAAAAGTACTCCCTTTACCAGCCTCACTTATGACTTTTATTTCGCCATTATGCTTTTTAACAATACGCTGACTAATGGTTAGCCCTATACCAGAACCGACATACTCATCTCCTACCAGTCTACTGAATAATTTAAAAATGCGGCGCTCATGCTTTTGATCAAAACCAATACCATTATCTTTTACAAAAAAGTAATCCATTTGATCTCTAACAGTATGACCGATTTCAATTAAAGGAGCTTGCTCGTTTTTTGTATATTTTAAAGCATTCGTCAATAAGTTTTGCATAAGCTGTAAAACCATTTTTCGATCTCCGTAAGCTTGAGGCATAGATTTGTCAATCGTGATTTTTGTATTCGGAAAATCTTGTTCAATATGCAGAAAACCTACAGTTTCCTGAACCAGTTCAGCCATTGAAAAGTTATCTTTTCTAATTTCTGACTGAGACACTTTAGAGAATTCTAAAATATCATCAATAAGCTGATTCATCTTAACAGATGAATTGATGATTGTTGCTATAGAAGACTTGCCAAAATCATCTAACTGCTCAAAATAATCCTCTTTTAATATCTGTGCAAAACCATCAATCCCACGTAGTGGGGCTCTTAAATCGTGAGCGACACTGTAACTAAATGTCTCTAAGTCTTCATAGGCATTGCGCAATAATGTATTGAGTTCTTTTACCTCTTCATATTTTTCAAGAATGATTTCAGATATATTTTCTTTCAAGGCCTTTGCTGCTGCTATCTCATAATCATACCAAGGATCTGACTTTCCTGATTGCTCTACAGACCATTTATCAAAAGATTTTCTTGGAGAAATACGTTGGTTTTCATCAACGGCAACAGGTTTTTCAGGATTACCTGCCCAAGTCACAGTCTCTATCTTTTCTGGTTTAAACCAAATAAGTGCACTCTTTTTTGCTGCGGAAAGAAATAAGCACAAAACACCTGAGGCATAAGACTTCAATGAATCTGAAACCTTATGACTCTCACATAAATTGGCTGTGACAATCCAGTCTTCTTTATCTTGCTTTAGCAGCTCTACCAGCCCACAAATATCTTCTTCTGAAGGAGCTTTACCCACAGTAGCGATACGATCGTCAAGCATCACTGCTGCGCCTGTAGCCTCTGTTATATCTAGCATCGTGGCTTCTCCTTTAGTTAGCCCTTTATGAATATTCCAGTCTTTACTTATTTTTTCCAGCAGCTTGCTTCTCAATACAGCTGCTCTATTTACTTTCCGAAGTAACACATTTGCTTTAGAAAGCACCAACTGACTCGAGAATACCTGAGTTAAAAACTTACAAGACTGGCGCTGGTAATAATTAACTAACTTAGGACTATAATGGTGACACGCGATAAGTCCCCATAAATTACCCTTAGAAATTATAGCAGCGGTAAGCGTAGCTCCCACGTTCATATTCTCTAAATACTCGATATGAACGGGTGACGATGCACGCGTTTCACTTATAGAAAGATCTATCGGATTGTCGCGCTCATCCCCAGACAAAGCCTGTATAGATACAGGTTCACTCTTGACATCTGCAATGATACGAACCCCTTGTCTTAAAAATAATTTACGCGCCTGTTGTGGGATATCTGAAGCAGGATAGCGCAAACCTAACCAACTTTCTAAATGTTCTTCCCGAGCTTCTGAAACAACAACGCCGTCCCAGTTTTCATCAAAACGATAGATCATCACCCGGTCATAATCAAAAAAATCTTTGATGAGATCTGCGGTGATATCACACATCTTCTGCTCATCTGTTACCGAATTTAATTTAGCAACGACTTCAGATAATTGATCCTGATATTTAAATGGGTCACTTGGGTTTTCAAAAGGCTCTAGCTCTACAACAAGGTTGCCTTCATTAATATGCGCAATTAACAAATAAGAAATTCCATTAATTTCTAACTGCACAGGACTCATCTTTTCTGAAGAATCAACGGCTTTTAAAATTTCAGCAGTAGGATTTGTAAGTAAATCTGTTATCTGAGATCCTAGAATTTCCTCAACATTCTTATCAAAAAGCTGGTCTATATTTTCACTACAATACGTGATTTTATAACTGCCAGGATCACAAGCCAGCAAATAACCATGGCTTTGTATCTTACCAAGAATGTGTATGGGTTCTTTATCACAATTAGTTAATGAAACCTCCTGAGGATATAATGAAGAGGGGCCTTCAGACATACTAGCGCTTAATTTTAAAATAAAATGTACTACCTTGACCAAATTGTGAATCTACCCAGATTGTACCTTCATGTAATTTTACAATCTTTTTACAGTGTGCCAGACCTACACCGGTACCTTCGTATTTTTCTTCCGTAGGAACACGACCAAAGATCTTAAAAATCGCTTCAAGATCATCTTCTTTAATACCAATACCATTATCTGCAATTGCAAAGGTCTGATACTCATCATCTCCAAAAGAAGAAATACGTATACTAGGCTTAACACCTTTTTGACGGTACTTCAACGCGTTACTTATCAAGTTCTGAAACAATAAACGCAATTCAGTTTCATAAGCCATTAATACAGGCATTTTACCCACACTCACGGTTGCATTTGCTTCTCTGATACTTCTGTTTAAGTCATATTTTACAATCTCAATAAGTTCAGTCACATCTACTTTTGTCTTCTTGAGATCTTCCCCAATTCTACTATGCTCTAGCAAAGCCTTGATTTGCTCCGCCATTCTTCCTGACGCTTCGTGAATGTAGCCCAGATATTCTTTTCCTTTCTCAGACATTTCATCACTGAATTTCTTAGAAAGAAAATCACTACTGAATCTAATTGTAGAAAGGGGTTCTTGTAAATCGTGCGAACAAATAGAAACAAACTGCTCTAAATCGGTATTTATGCGCTCCAGATCATCCTTTTGTTTCTGCAATTCCTGTTGAGCTATTTTGAGATCTGTAATTTCCATTAAAGTACAACGCCATTGATTGGTGTCTCCCGCAGCATTAAGCATCAATTCTGCATTAAAAAGAACATCTAACCGATCGCCATTAACACATTCTAATTTTAATTCTTCATTAGAAATACTACCTGTTTTCTCTAATTCATCGAGCAAAGCGATTGCTTTAACTTTGGTTTGCTTCGGGTAAAATTCAAATATAGATTTACCTACCACTTCAGTTTTAGTTACAAAACCAAGGGTTTCTACAAACAGACCATTACATTCAGAGATCAAACCAGTATGCGAATTAATGGTAACATGCATAACCGGATCATCTTCATAAAAAGCCTTAAACTTCTCTTCACTCTTACGTAAACGTTCCTGTGATTGTTCTACTTTATGAATATCTATAAAGGTTATAACAACACCCTCTATAGTATCCTGACCGGTATGAAATGGCGAAATGCGTTGGAGAAAATAACGCCCGGATTTACTCTTAATTCGTTTTTCGAAAACCTGACCGGTATTCATAACTTTTTTAGAGTTATCAACAATTGTCGTACGCTTACGAATCCCAAAGTTTGCAACAAAATTTTCTATAGAACGCCCTATATCTTGTTTTACTAAGTGAAAATGCTCTCTAATTGCTGGCGTAAACTTTCTAATAATAAGATTCTTATCCAGGAAGACGGTACCAATACGCGTACTATCAAGCAGATTATCCATATCTGCGTTGAGCATGGCAAGATCTTCCATCTTTTCTATATGCTCTGCGTTTACAGTATGTAACTCTTCGTTTACGCTTTGCAGCTCTTCATTAGTACTCTGCAATTCTTCATTAGAAGCTAATAACTCTTCATTAGATGCTTGTAATTCTTCATTACTCGTTTCTGCTTCTTCAAGAGCATTGCTCAGTTCGTATTGGGTTTCTTTAAGTTCGTCTTCAAGATCTTTTATACGTTCCTGAGCAGATTTATGAATATCTGCACGCTCTATTATAACAGATTTATTTTCATTCTTATCAATCTCAATAAGCGTAATTATATAGTGAAAATCACCTTCTAAATTACTGCTCTTAAGAGGTTTAACCAGAATATCAACCCGCTTTTTCAATTCATTGTTCTCATCAAAAATCTCAACATCTTTATAGAGAATTTGAGACTTTCTGCGTCGTGCTTTGTTTACCGTGTTTTTAATCGCCTCAGAAAGCTCTTCTGAAAGCATATCTATAAGATTTGTTGTAAAACCTTCTTCTGGAAACTGAACATATTTTTTGAAAGCACCTAATGCTTCCAAAATATGAAAGTTTTCATCTATATAAACACTTGCAGCTCCATATTGCTGCATAATCGCTTTACTAATCTCCTCTTTCAAACGACTGGTATTACTTATACTTTGCACTGATCCTTTCTTTGTTCCTATCGTATTCCGTTTTAAAGTTTGACGCTCTGCTGTTGAGCTAAGTATTTCAGTTTTTAAACGCTCTGAATTTTCTATATTTCGATAAATGTTCCACTTTCTGTTTATTTCCTCAAAAGAATTTTTATGAACCCCGAGAGACTCACTGGATCCCAATGTAAGAATACCATCTTGTATAAGTGCGTAATGCAGTAAGTGTATAACTTTTGATTGCACTTCATTCTGAAGATAAATGAGTAGGTTACGACACATAACCATATCCATATTCTTAAACGGAGGATCATTTGTTATGTCGTGATTAGAAAATATGATGCACTTTCTAATATTTTCCTTTACAATAAAATTATCTCCGTTTTTTCTGAAATAAGTACTAATGCGATCACTAGAAAGATCACTTAACACATTTTCTGAATACGAACCTTTGCTAGCTATATCCAGATGATCCTGAGAGATGTCTGTCGCAAATATCTTAAGCGCTATATCTTTACCCTGCTTTTTGATTTCATCAAGAAATAAAATACCCAAAGAATAAGGTTCTTCTCCGGTACTACAGCCTACATCCCAAATTTTAATAATTGCGCCATCTTGCTTCTCACTAACGATTTCTGGGATAATGTCATTTTCTAATATTTCCCATACTTTAAAATCTCTAAAAAACTTGGTAACTCCTATTAAAAATTCTTTATAAAGGGTTTGTACTTCTTCAATATTATTTTTTAAATAATTGAAATAGGATTCTAATGAGTCTAGTTTTAATACGCGAACTCTCCTGCCAATTCTTCGAAGTAACGTGGGTCTTTTATATAAACTAAAATCTAATGCTGTATTATTCTTTAAAACCTTTAAAATATCGGTTAAGAGTTTTTCGTCATATTGAAACAACTCCGCATCAAAACCAATGCTACTCTGAGCCTCAAAATAGTTTGAAAGTTCATCACTTATACGCTCAACAGGCACGATAAAATCAGCAAGACCAGTTTTTATAGAATTACGAGGCATTCCATCAAATTTTGCCTGCTCAGGTTGCTGCACCATAACAACACCACCTTTTTCTTTAATAGCACGTATTCCTCTAGAACCATCACTACCTGTTCCGCTAAGAATAATACCAGCACAATGCTCTTTAGCATGATTTGCTAAAGATTCAAAAAACATATCAATAGGAAGATTTAAGGATTTATCCTTAGGCTTTTCGAGCAACTTGAACTTCCCTTCTTCAATAACAAGATTGTTTGTAGGTGGAATCAGATAGATACAGTTGGCCTTAATTTCACCACCGTCTTTGATTACCTCAATTGGAATTTTTGTGTTTTTAGCCAGAAGTTCTGCCATCAAGCTTTTGTGATCCGGCGAAAGATGCTGAACCACAATATAACTATACAATGACGCTGTAGGTACATTATCAAAAAAGTCGTTAAGAGCTTGTAAACCTCCAGCACTTGCTCCTATCCCTACAACAACGTGAGTAGCTTTTTTAAAAGAAGTATTTGTAGTCACAAAGTATATTTAATGGTTAGAGGGGGTACCAACTACAAGGATTATTATTTAAAATAATAAGAGCTGTAGTAACTTATCAAAAATACTTTTTTATATTAGATTAATAAAAGAAAGTGTTAATATTTAAGACAATATTAAGACTTATATTATTTAAAATAATAACAGACAACCATTTCAGGACACTAAACTTAAAACAAACTGAATATCAATATCTTAAAACTGATAAACTGCCGCATTAATATTCATTCCTGCTCCTACCGAAGCAAAAACGACCAAGTCTCCGGTTTTAATTTCTTGATTTTCTACTGCTCCTTTTAATATAAGATCTAAAAGTGTAGGAACAGTCGCTACCGAAGAATTCCCAATCCAGGATATAATCATTGGCATTACCCCTTCAGGTACTTCATCTATCTCATAGAGCTTGTATAGACGCTCTATAATAGCATCATCCATTTTACCGTTAGCTTGATGGATAAGTACTTTATTTACATGCTGAATGTCTTTACCGGCTTTATCTAAGCAAGCTTTAATAGACAAGGGAACAGTTTCTAACGCATACTGATATAACCTGCGACCGTTCATTTTTAAATAAAGGTCATTTTTGTTTGCTTCTGTAACATTGTACGAGCAGCCCATAGTGAGCATTTCTGCATAACGGTACGTGTCTGAACGGGTCTTGTGAGCTAGCATACCTATAGGCGAAGAACTTTCTTTTCCTTCTAAAATAGTAGCTCCAGCTCCGTCAGCATAAATCATACTGTCCCTATCGTGAAGATCTATAACACGAGAGATTGTTTCAGCACCAATAACCAGAATCTTCTTAGCATCACCAGACTTTATAAAATAATCTGCCTGAATCATACCTTGTAACCAACCTGGACAACCAAATGGTACGTCATACGCTACACAATCTGGATTTTTAATCTTGAGCTTATGCTTTACTCGGGCAGCTAATGCCGGAACCATATCGCTGCGGTTAGAACCAAATTTTACATCTCCGAAGTTATGCGCGACAATTATATAATCTAACGTCTCAGGATCTATAGCTGCATCTTCAATAGCCTTTTTTGCAGCAAAAAACCCGATGTCTGACGCAACAAGATCATCAGCCACATAACGACGCTCTTGTATAGTTGTAATTTCCTGAAATTTATCTACGATATATTCATTAGGTCGCTCTACCGGTTTCCCATTAGATTCAAAGAATTTAAAATCTAAAAAAGCTTCATTTTTCACCTTTTTCTTAGGTAAATAAATTCCGGTGCCGGTAATTACACTATATATTTTTGAACTCATATATGCTCCTGTTTAGCTTCAGCTAAGCCATTTATTGTTGTTTATTAAACTAATTTCTGTACGAAAAGGGGTAAAATACAATCTTATTCTGATAAAATGATCAAACTCTTTAGTAGAATACTAAATCCAAATGTGAAATCAAATTTATAAATATTTGTTTTTCAATACTTTAAACCTTAAAAATACGCAATAATTAAAGTTGTCTTCCATTTAGAATGTGGTGATCACACTCCCGCAATTCTCCATGGCTTCCCCATAATACGGATTTTTAATTTCTTGAGATTCACTCAACCATACCGCGCCCTTAGAGTCATTAGCCATAGGGCATCGCTGCAAATATAATGTGGGATTCAAGTCTTGTATTGCTCTCACTACTGCTACCATATTCTCATTAAGTACAACAAATTCCTCTCGCTTTTGATTGAGTGTTTCTGCTTCAACAATCTGTTGAAGCTTCTGCTTAATTATAGAAAAATGAGAACGCTCCATAGTTTTAAGTTCTGAAACGTCTATGTCTGAAAGTCCGCTCAACAATTCTGAAGCAGCAGATGAAACTTGCTTATCATCAGAATTTACAAACGCATCTTTGAGTGTTAAATACTGTTTCATTTCATCTTTAATGGTCTTCTGAAAGTTTAGCGGTAACTGCATACTCATAGATTCTACACCTTTTGAAGTATTACTATCTCTATTCATCATGGATTTTTTACCGCTCAATTGCGCTGCAGCATCTACAGTAAAAGTCCCATTTGTTACCAACTCTTCTCCGCGCGATAGTCCGCTGCTTATTTGATAAAACTCATCTTGCTTTGGTCCAAGATCAACTTCTCGCATTTCAAAAACAGGCTGAGCCGGATTGGGTTTTACATAAACCAGCGAGCGTTTACCGGTCCACATAACCGCAGAAGCAGGAATAATAAGTTGATTTGAAAAGTTCTTTTGTGCACCTGCTACCGCAGCTTTCACAAACATCCCCGGTTTTAATAAATCCTCTTTGTTTAATAAAGTTGCCCGTACGATCACAGTGCGTGTCTCATTATTTAAAATGGGATCTATAAATGATATGCTTCCAGAGAACGTCTTATCAGGATACGCATTTACCGCAATGTCTAGTTGTTGCCCATTTTGCAAACTGCTTATTTGATTTTCATAAGCATCAAATTCTGCCCAAACTGTACTTAAATTATTCACTTTAAAAATAGGTTTGCCATCCATGACGTGAGCTCCTTCATTTACATCAATTTCAGAAACAATACCAGAAACATGCGAGTAAATAGGAAAACGCGTAATCGGCTCTCCACGCTGTTCTACTTGGTCTAAAATAGAGGAGTGTATCTTCCAGTTCTTAAATTTATTGTGTACAGCCTCGTACAATCTGGGTTGAGATTCTTTCAATTTTGAAGCAGTTATTAACTCTTGCTGTGCAGCTATTAATGCAGGGGAGTAAACGGTCGCCACTTGCTGCCCCATACGTATATGCTGCCCAACAGAGGTAACCGACAACGATTCTATACGCCCATCAAAATGCGCAGGTTGTGTCGCAGTCTCATCTGCATTGATCACGATTTTCCCGGAGAGATTAAGATCCTCTGTGACTTCTGTAGTACCGGCACCTATAACTGTTGTTTGAATACCTGCTAAGGCCAGCGCATTATCAGTCATTCTAAATTGATTTGCAGACAATCCGCTTGCATCTGTCTCTGCCGGAATCAGATCCATCCCGCAAATGGGACAATCTCCAGCCTGCTCCCGCATAATTTGTGGATGCATAGCGCAGGTCCACAAATTAGGGTCTTCTGAGTGATCGTGAATAGCTGAATCTTCGGTTACTTGCTTTTTGTTTTCTCCAAAAATTAAATAACCAGCTCCCAGTCCTACAACCGCAGCAATAAATAAGTATAGAATTGATTTATTCATGTTTTTAAATTTTAGTTCTGCAAAAGCAGTAAACTGGACGAGATAAGTTTCAGTCCCTTTAAATCTCGATTATCGAGTAAAACCATTATTTCTTCTTCCATTTCCTAAGCGTTGGCGAACTTACATACCACAATACAAAACCGCTCAAAACCGTAACAAGACCAAGAATTGAAAATGCTCGAAGCAGCCCGTTATTAATATCGTCACGCCCCTCATAATCCATCGTATGGGTCATCCACAAAAAATCAAACCAGCGCCAGTCTCTGTGTCTAACGGTTTGAAATGCTCCATCTGTTACCGAAACATAAGCTTTAATAGCATTTTGCCCTTTATAACTCACCACATATGCCGGCACTAATTTTTTCCGGTATTCGTGATGCGCATCAGCAGTTACTATTTTTTCTATTCCGGAAACTTTTAACGTTGAAATCATATTTTTAGCTGCAATAGCTAGCGCTTCTTCTTTTGTAATGCCTTTCTTATACTCACCTGTTTTTGCGTTGTATAACTGGCTATTATTAATCCAATAATACGGTTCATTATTAATTTCGCGCAGCGCAATACTTTTAATTTTTAAGATGGAATCTAAAGCTGTCGGACTTAATAGATTTTCAAAAGCTATAGGCTCAACTGACTTTCGCAAGTGATCACCGTGAATTTCATCAAGATCTGTCCAACTGAAATAGAGCCCGCTCACCGTCCACAGTATAAACTGAAGACCTATAAACAAGCCCAGATACCTGTGCGTTTTCCTAATTTTCTTTCGGATGCGTAATTTCCCCATTGGTTAAAGTAAAAGCATCAGCACCGCCATCACAATCATAATCGCATTCTCTATAAATGTCGCTTCGGTCATAGGTAGTTTCAAAGCCGTTCCCAAACACGCACACTGTATTGCCTTTTTATCGAGCAAGGTTCGGGTTACTCCTAGTGTCGTTATTCCTAAAATCACCAGCGTAATCACCAACGCCGCAGTCATTTGAAAGCGCATTAAAAAACACAGTCCAAGTGCTAATTCTATAAATGGATAAACCTTACCATAAACCGGTAATGCTTTAGCCAAAGGATCATACATACTGAAACTCTGCGGAAAACCTCTAAGATCTAAAAGCTTGAAAAAACTAAATACGATGTAGAAAAGTCCCATAAAATCAAGCATCATCTCGCGCAAATTCCAGTCATCTTTATGCAACAAAACCGCAGCGCCACTTATAAAAGCAAAAATTAAAAAAAGGGGTTTGAGTTGTTCTAATTTCGATTTTTCTGATGCTGCAGTTGTGAATACGTTTTGCGGTTGCGCTTGCTGAGAACCTTGTTGTTCACGTATGGTGTATTTAGCAGGCAAGGCCTCCTGAAATGCTTCGGTTGCAATATGCTTGTTCATAGTGATCACCGCTTGTTCACGTTCGAGGTTTACTTCAGCTTTTTCCACCCCGGCAACAGCGTTGAGCTTCTGTTCAACTCCGGTTCTGCAACCGTTACAGGTCATTCCTGTTACTTTATAAGTATGTGTCATTTAAATAAATTTTAATAGTAGGTTTAGTACTTTTAATAAACTCCCTAAACAAAGAACTTCACGATCAATCCGCCGGCTAGCCAGATATAGCAACTAAAAGCGGCATATTTTAATACGTTCTCAAGTGTTTTACTTTTAGGAGCCATCTCTTTCATATGCATAATATCTTTCCGCTTAAAAAAACCCAGATAGATCAAATAACCTGAAATAGCTAAAAAGGCAAGGTTTAAAAAGAACGTATAATTGATTTTAAAATAGTCGGAGTCCTGCACCGTTACTTCCGAAGAATCTGGCAAAATACTCATAAAATCAAAAGCGTAATGCAGAATCAATGAAGTTCCTACCAATGCGGTAAATAATAGAAAAAGAATAAATAAAGACATCTTCCAACCGTAGTATTTAGCATTGATTCTAAGAATAGGAAAAACTACCAAATCACTAAAGATAAAGGCCATCACACCGGCAAAACTCACTCCTTTGCCAAACAATAATGCTGCAAGCGGAATATTCCCCATAGAACCGATAAAGGTGATAAAAGCAGCGACAGGCCCCACAAGGATGTGCTCTAGAATTTCAAAAAACGTAAAATCTGTATTTCCATTTCCTGTACCTATAAACAAGGTTTGAAACCAGGAATCAGGTACAAAAGCGGCAACAATACCCGCGATGGTAAAGCCGACGGTTACGTCTTTCCAAACCATTTTCCACTCCATCCCGTATTGCTTGGCAACTTTAGCCCAGCTTTCTTCAAACTTTATTTTTTGTTTCCATGACTGGTCACTTTCATTCGTATCCTCCTCGTTCTCGCCCAGATTCTTTCGGGCATTTTCAATAAGCTTTTTAGGATTGATCAATCGTATTAACAACCAACTGATTCCGATTAGCAAAATTCCTCCTGCATATTCTCCCACTACAAATTGCCAACCTAAAAAGATTGAAATAATGATTCCCAGCTCGATCACAAGATTTGTAGAGGCCAGTAAAAATGCAATACTAGAGACAAAGCTTGCTCCTTTTTTAAACAAAGATTTTGTAGAAGCCAAAGCTGCAAAACTGCACGAACTGCTAATGAATCCAAAAAAAGTTCCCAACAAAACTCCTTTAGACTCTTTCCCGCCCATTGTTTGTTCCATTTTCTTTTCGGTAACAAAAATCTGAATCATACTACTTATGACATATCCCAACACAAATGCCCAGAGTGCCATCCAGAAAAATCCTGCAGTTGTAAAGGCCGCGTCGCCCCATTGTTTTAAAAAATCACTCATAAGCTAAATTTTAATTGGTTATCGTCGCGGTGACCAAACCACAATTCAACATTTTATCTCCAAAATATGGATTCTTAATTGTCGACTCGTTAGAAAACCAATCAGCTCCTTTTCCATCAAAAGCCATCGGACAATGCTGTTTATAAAGTGTACCGGTACTCAGACTTCCTTTAAAATAATTAGTAATGGCGTTAGAAAACTTTGAAAAAGCTTTACGTTGCGCCTCAAGATCTTCTGCAGTTGCAATACCCTCTGCCATTGCTTTTAGCTTGGCTGTATCTTCGCTGAAAATCATCGCCAGATTTGCAGCTTCTTGCTTGGCAATTTCACTATCGCTAGCTACCAATGCATTTTTGACACGAGTATAAGCATCCCAAACTGCAGCCGCGGTATCATCGTTAAAACTCAAAGGCGCGTCATCAATATTCAGTTCTGACGGTTCCGTTTTGCTTTTTTCAGGTGCTGAATGGGGCTCTTTCCCCTGCTGCTGCTCGTTCATTTCCATGGGTTGCTCGACTACCTGTTCGTCTTCGTTAGCTTTCGTATCAGATTTCTTGTCGTTTCCACAAGCATTTAACAGGACCGCCAATACAGTCAGACTCATAAATTTTACAGTGTTTTTCATAATTAAAATGTTGTTAGATAATTGATTAATGCAGCCTGCTCGTAGTAGTTTTGAACAGCCTGTATTTGATTGATTTGAATTGTTAATTGCATTTCTTGAATGTCTAGCACATCGTTAAAATCTATTGTACCCGTCTCATAACTTCTAAGTAAAATGTCTTCTGCATCTTTTGTTTGTTCTAAGCTTTTACTTTGAGCATCATAATTTATTCGAGCGGTATTTCTGTTTTTTACCGCCTCCGCAAAAAGACTTTTCAACCTATTAAAACGTTGATTGCGTTGCGCCTGAAGCTCTTCGTGCTTTAGCATATTTTGCTTACTTACCGATTTATATTTTGTATTGAAAATAGGCACCGAAAGAGAAACCATAGGCATCACAATATCTTTCCCATTATCTAAAATATTCATATCAGTTCGCTCAGAAACCGGGAGGTAATCTAAACCAACCCCTAGTTTTGGAGCAGCTTCACGCTGGTTGAGTGCTTCTGCCTGTGTGATGCTCTCGTAAAGTTTATCATACCTAAGCAACTCAGGATTTTGATCAAGTGTACTCCACACTACTTCAACATCATGTAGCGGAATTACTAAACTATCTGCTATAAAAACCGGTGCTTCATCATCTGTATTCAAAACAGCATTAAACTGAATTTTTGCCGCATTGAGCTTTTCCTCTAAAACAGCTTGTTGAGCTTTTAGATCATTCTGCCTAATCTGAAGTTTCAACACATCAACTGCTGAAGCTTTATCAATAGAAACTGCATTCAGCGCCAGCTCTTCATAACTTTTAAGCAATTGAATATTTTGCTCTACAACTAGCATTTGCGCCTGTGTAGCATATAGACTGTAATAGTTTTGAGCGACCTCAAGCCCCAGTTTTCGCTTTGCGATCAAATAATCTATATAACTTGCATCAGCAATTGCATGTTGATAATCAGATCGCGCAGTAAGGGTACCAAACCAAGGCAACATTTGTTTCACCGAAAAGCGAGCCCGCTGAGCGCCCACACGCGTTTCTGGTGTACGCACAAAATAGCCCACGCTAAAATCAGTATCCGGCAACGTGTTTGATTCATTTATCTTTTCCTGAGCGATCTCATAACGCAATTCATAGGCTCTGAGATCTGCATTGTTCGCAGTTGCCTGCTCTATATAACTATTTAAATCCTGACTCATACTTTGCTGAAAAACCAACAGCAAGCCAAGACTCAACAGCCAATAAGAACTCGTATGTATGTTATTAATTTTCATCTATCCTAAACTTCTAGTCTGTTTTTAGGTTCATCATTTTCTTCAACTCCAATTCCTTTTTCCAGCTGTATAAAACCGGCACTATAAAATAAGAAGTGACATCGATGAGCATCCCTCCAAAAACAGGAATGGCCATCGGAATCATAATATCGCTACCTCTCCCGGTCGATGTCAATATCGGTAACAAGGCGAGTATTGTAGTCACTGTCGTCATCAGACAAGGACGAATTCGTTTGCCCGCCGCAAGCAGTGTAGCTTTTCTAATTGCTCCTTTATTTTCAGGGGTTTCCCGGTTAAAGGTTTGGGTTAAATAAGTCGCCATAACCACACCATCGTCTGTAGCGATCCCAAAAAGGGCGATAAAACCAACCCAAACAGCTACACTTAGATTTACTGTTTTCATATTAAACAGATCGCGCACATTCTCGCCAAGAAAACTGAAGTTTAAAAACCATTCCTGACCATAGAGCCAGATCATAATAAAACCGCCTGCAAACGCAACTGATATTCCTGTAAAAACCATCAGTGAGGTGGTAACTGACTTAAATTGAAAATATAAAATCAGAAAAATGATCAGCAATGCCAGAGGAACAACCACAGATAAAGTCTTCTCTGCCCGAAGCTGATTTTCATACGTCCCGGTAAATTGATAACTAATTCCTTGCGGAACCACTAATGCTCCACGTTCTATTTTCTGTTGAAGTAAATCTTGAGCATGTTCTACAACATCAACTTCGGCGTAACCATCTTGCTTGTCAAAAAGTACGTAACCCACTAGAAATGTATCTTCACTTTTGATAACCTGCGGTCCTTGCTCATACCGAATGTCTACCAACTCCCCTAACGGAACCGGACTTCCCTTTGCTACCGGAACATAAATCGACTTTATATCGTCTGCATTTGCACGCAATTCCCGTGGATAACGCACCCGCACATTATAACGCTCCCGGCCTTCTACCGTTTGTGTAATGGGCATTCCGCCCACCGCAACCTCCAGTACTTGCTGCACATCTTGTATAGAAATACCATACCGCACCAGACGCTCGCGATCAATATCAATCAATAGATAAGGCTTGCCTACAATACGGTCTGCAAAAACAGCCTCTTCTTTTACGCCTTCAGATTGTTTTAAAATGCGTTCCAGTTCAAGCCCAAAAGCTTCAATTTGTTTAAGGTCTGAACCTTTTACTTTTATTCCCATTGGAGCACGCATTCCGGTTTGTAACATTACAAGACGCGTTTCTATAGGCTGAAGCTTAGGAGCCGATGTAACACCGGGAAGTTTAGAAACGCTTGCGATCTCATTCCAAATATCATCTGAGGATTGAATGGAAGGACGCCAATTTCGATAATATTCACCGGCTGCATCTTCTACCAATTTTTCAGCAGAAACCGGAAAAGGAATTACGTGTTCAGTCATAGAATTTTCATTGACCTCTATATTTGGGTTTCGTGTTTTACCACCATCCTTTAATGTAAAATAGCCATTTTCATCTACTTGATAACGTTGCCGTTTTCCGGAAGCATTCCGCAGAAACTCTGACTTATACTGAATGATGTTTTCGTACATCGACAGGGGCGCAGGATCCAATGCAGACTCTGTTCGCCCCGCTTTTCCCACCACAGTCTCCACCTCAGGAATGCTGGCAACCGCCATATCTAATTGCTGTAAAACACGCTTATTTTCTTCAACACCTGCGTGTGGCAACGATGTAGGCATCAATAAAAATGTACCTTCATTAAGAGCAGGCATAAACTCTTTACCTGTATTGAAAAGTATTACACCGCCGCAGATCAGGAGAAATGTAGGTATACTTAAAAACAAGATTCTGTTTACCAATACCCAGCGTAAAATGCGCTCATAAAAGTGACGCAATATCCAGAATGCTCCAAAAAACACGGCGCATAAAAACGTTACAAAAAGCAAGTTTACAAGAATGCTTCGGTTAAAGCCTAACGGTCGCCAATAGCTCGCTAGTAAAAAAACGATGCCAATTACTACGAGTATTCCTTCCGCTTGCGGAAAACCATTAAATGGTAACTTTTCCGCTTTGCGTAACAAGTTAAGAACGCCAAAACCCACCAAAATCAAGCCCAACCAAAATCCGTATACACAAGCAAGAATTCCTAAAAGGATAAGTAGTATTTGAAAAACACGAGCAACAGATTCTTTAACCGATTTTTTACGGAAAATAAGTGCTGCAAAAGGCGGAATCATAAACAACGCAATCAACAATGAAGCTGCCAACGCTGCCGTTTTTGTAAAAGCCAGCGGCCGGAATAGTTTACCTTCTGCACCCATCAATGTAAATACCGGAATAAAACTTATGATTGTCGTAAGCACAGCCGTTACAATAGCTCCCGAAACTTCTGCAGTTGCATTGTAAACCAATGTATTTAAAGGAATGTTTTTATGCGCTTTTTTTGCCTCATCAAAATGCCGGATCATATTTTCGGTGAGAATAACACCGACGTCAACCATAGTACCAATCGCTATGGCAATACCGGAAAGGGCTACTATATTGGCATCTACAGCAAACAATTTCATAGCGATGAAAACCATTAGCACTGCAACCGGTAATAGACCTGAAATAAGAACCGAAGCTCTCAAATTAAAAACCATCACAATAATCACAAGTATGGTAATGAGAATTTCCATTGTGAGGGCTTCATCAAGGGTACCTAAAGTTTCTGCTATCAATTGTGTACGGTCGTAAAATGGAACTATAGTCAATTGAGATTTTCTTCCGTCTGCTAGAGTTTTAACGGGCAGACCACCACTGATCTCTTTAATTTTTTCTTTTACATTGTTGATGACTTCCATGGGATTTGCACCATAACGTGCCACCACAACACCTCCTACAACCTCAGCACCCTCTTTATCTAAAATCCCTCGGCGTGGGGCAGGTCCCAGTGTCACCTTTGCAAGGTCTTTAACCCGAATTGCTGTGTAATCCTCAGCAGTAACCACAGCATTCTCGATATCTGAAATAGACTTTACATAACCTAAACCGCGCACCAGATATTCGGCTTTGTTGATCTCTAAAGTCTGAGCACCAATATCCTGATTGCTTTCTTTAACCGCTTTTACCAGCTCATCAAGTCCTAAATTATATTGGCGAGCCAACTCCGGATTTACATCTATCTGATATTCCTGCACGTAACCGCCTATAGAAGCAACTTCTGAAACGCCGCTAGCAGCAGCCAAACCGTACTTCACATAATAATCCTGAATACTGCGCAACTCTTGCAAATCCCAACCGCCCGTAACCTTTCCTTCAGGATCACGACCTTCTAAGGTGTACCAATAGATTTGTCCGAGGCCGGTAGCATCTGGTCCTAAAGTAGGACTCACTCCTTGTGGCAAGAGATTAGCGGGAAGTGAATTCAATTTTTCGAGAATACGACTACGGCTCCAGTAGAATTCTACATCCTCTTCAAAAATGATATAGATACTAGAAAAGCCAAACATAGACGAACTGCGTATGGTCCTGACACCGGGAATCCCCAACAAGGCAGAAGTAAGCGGATAACTGATCTGATCTTCTATATCCTGAGGAGAACGACCTTCCCACTTTGTGAAAACGATTTGCTGATTCTCCCCAATATCTGGAATCGCGTCAACCGCAACCGGATCACGCGGCATCCCGACAGCTGTCGGGACTGTATCCCAATTAAAAGGAGCAGTCGCAATCCCCCAGACCACAAACAAAGCCAGTATGAGAAAAGCTATTAGCTTATTTTCGATAAAAAATTTAATGCTTTTATTAAGCATAAGAAAAGAGGTATTGAATTATATACTTTGATCTTTTCAGCATAAAACTGAAGCACAAAAGAGTTCTTCCGCATCCGCGAAAAAACAATCATAAAGCAACGCAATGCTTTACATTCAATACGATATCAAATCAAGAAAACCTGATCTAAGGTCTGTATATCCCTTATGATCAGCGGAGGAGCATAGTCCTCAAAAGAAGTATTTTCGACCGTTTTAGGCTCAAATAGCGCACTGTAACTGAAGAAAAAAGAAGTAATAAATACGTCCTGTTCAAAATTTAAATTATGAAAAGTAGGTTTAAGATCATCGTGACCATCTGCAGTAAGCTGCTTGTTTTGACAACAGGATGTTTTAGCCACTTGGGTCTCACAAGAGTTTGATTTCTGTAGCGCTTCCATCCCACAAGATGTAGCTTCTTTTACTAAAGAATAATCTACAAGCATACCTCCACAATAGTGCATATTTACCGTAAATGACATCGTGGTCATAAGAACCACAAAAGCCATCAGGACTGCTACTAGTTGTTGAGAATATTTTTTCATATTACTGCAAAGATAGGTAAAATCTGCTTTTTAATAACACTATTAAAAAAACAGGTTAGGCAGATAAAAGACCATTTTTAACGCTGGTGGTTAAGCGTAACGGACTAAACGGCTTTGATATAAAGTCTGAAACGCCCATTAAAAATGTATGTGTAATAATAGTTTCTTCCTCAATAGAAGAAATTACGATTACCGGTAAAGTGGAATGCTCTGTTTTGATCCATCTAATAATGTTCATCCCTGAAATGTAAGGCAAAATCAAATCGATTAAAACCAAATCAAAATGGTCTGTTTTTAATTTATTCATCGCTGCAGTCCCATCAAAGCAAACAACAACAGAGTATCCTTCTTTACTAAGGCGATACTCCAATGCTTCAGCCACCTGCCTGTTATCTTCTATAACGAGAATACGTTTTTCCATATCATAAATACAATTAAGAATGTGAAAAATCAATCGTTAGGGCAGGTTAAATCTTCACGTATTACAAATTAAAAAAAATATTTAGAACAAATACCTATCTTAAGGTTAATTCTGTTACCATAAAATGCTTTTTACTTCATAAATTGAGTACCTTATTTCTGAATCTCTTTAAGATAGAAAAACCCTAGCGTTATGTCCCCAGATAACAACACGATGAACACAAAAAAAGCTAACTTAATTTACAAACTAAAACAAGGCTTAGTTGAGTTTTCGGGCTATGCCATCTTCTTACTTATTGGGATTTTATTTTGTAGAATACTAGAGCTTATTCTATTTCAAACCGCTCAAAGCTTACCCTTCAGTTTCATCGAATTGCTATCTAAAGGTTTTTTGACAGATTTACTCTTCTGGCTATACCTATTGATTCCCAATGCTTTGCTATTTCTCGTTTTTAGTATTATCAGTATAAAAGCTGCAAAAGGCATATTCAATGTGCTTTTTATCCTCTTCTTTCTCCTTAACCTCCAATTCATCTATTATTATAAAACCTCCTTGGTTCTTTTAGGTTCTGACCTTTTTGGGTATTCTATAAATGACATCACACAAACTATAGGAGCATCTGGAGTTTTAGCGTTTGGAACGGTAGTCTTATTCATCATCTTTATTGCTTTTATTAGTTTAGGTCTATTTTTTTTAAAACCAAAGCTGAAACTGAATTTTGCTTTTTCGGCAGTTTTAGTATTGATTGGACTTCCAGTTTTTCTATCAGGAGGCTTACCTGATCTCAAGCCAAAATATGACCAGGACTTTGCCAATAACCTCATCACAAACAAATCACAGCATTTTTATAATGCTGCGATTGACTATGTAACGCAAACCACATATAAACCAGATATCTACGCGGACAACTATTTAAGTCAATTAGAACGCCGCGTCGCCCAGCAAGGTAAATTTGATTATAAATACCCTGATTATCCCTTTTTACATGATGCTGAAACCAGCGATGTCTTGAGTCCTTTTTTTGAAAAGCGAGAAAAAAAACCAAATCTGGTTTTCATAGTTGTTGAAGGTCTCGGGCGCGCATTTACTAATGACGAAGCGTATCTAGGGAATTTTACTCCCTTCTTAGACAGCCTTTCTAAACAAAGTCTGTATTTCAAAAACTTTTTGAGCAATGGTGGTCGTACGTTTGCTGTTTTACCTTCTTTGCTAGGTTCTGAGCCTTTTGCTCAAAATGGATTTTTAGCCCTTCAGGAAAATATGCCAGAGCAATTATCTATGCTGAATATCCTGCAAAAAAACGGATATACAAGCGCATTTTATTATGGCGGTGATGCCACTTTTGATAATATGAGCGGATATCTTAAGTTGAATAACACTACAACTATTTTTGACGAAAAAAGCTTCCCCGGTAGCTACAGTAAGCTTCCGGAATCTGGTGGGTTCTCCTGGGGTTACAGTGATGCTGATTTATATGATTATTATCTCCATAAAAGTACAGATGATACGCTTGCAGCGCCTCGACTAGACATTTTATTAACCGTCACCACGCACAGTCCGTTTAAACTAAAAAATCAAAATAGATACAACAGCTTATTTGAAGATCGCTTAAAAGTCTTAAATCTTAATCAACAGGAAACCGTTCAAAGACAAAACTTCAAAGAAGAATTTGCGACAGTTATGTACGCCGATGAATCGCTAAAAAACTTATTTAAAAATTACAGTAAGCGTGCGGATTTTGATAATACCATCTTTTTTATAACAGGAGATCATCGTATTCCGGAAATACCATTGAGTACAAAAATAGACCGGTATCACGTGCCGCTTATCGTATACTCTCCTTTGCTTACAAAAGCTAAGACTGTAAATGCAATTTCTTCTCACTTTGATGTTGCTCCTAGCGTATTGCGGTATCTGAACAAATCTTACGGAATACCCTTACCTCAACAAACGAGTTTTTTAAGTAAAGGGCTGGATACGGTTGCTAGCTTTAGAAATACACATCAAATTCCCCTGATGCAAACCAAAACAGATTTGATAGATTTTGTATCAGAAACGTATCATTTAAATGGGAATCAACTCTATCAACTCTACCCAAATTTATACGAAGAGCCCATTACAGACGATGTTAAAAAGGAAGAATTACTTACTGCGTTTGCCGACTTTAAAAGACGTAATCAACAAATCGCTGAAGGAAAACCTTTAGTACCAGATAGTCTGGTTACTAAATATGCTCAATGATCTATTTTTAAAGATTAACCTTATCATTGGCTTCTTCCAGAATCTGAGTAAGTAGTGGCTTATAAAAATTGAAGAAAAAACCGCCACGATCTGAAGGTTCTTTGGCGTTGTAGAAAAAGCCTTTTAGCAGGCCTATGCCTTTAAAATACGAAGCATCAAAACCGATAGGATTATCGCTAAAATCTCCCGCCAAATAATAAAAATCGTAATCTGTACCCGTATGGCTCATCACTGCAGGAAAGCTTTTAGGGATTCCATATTTTGCTAATTCCTGATTGCCTTGTTCAGTTGTAGCTAATTGATACCTGGCGTAGGTTTTATTCACTGCAGCATCTGTTTCCATAATTTCAAACCAAAAGGGATACTTTTCCTTTTCCGGAAGGTTATAATGCTCCTGCCCTTCTGCAGTTGCATAAATAAAAGGCAAAGGGTTATCGAGATGCGTCCCATGCTCCAGGATCACAACAGTCCCGGAATCATCATTAACTAATACAACCCCATCTTTTGTGAAAGACCAATCGCCATTATGATTCTTTTTGTAATTTTTCATAATCCAGCCCGGCAATTCAAGATTTTTAGTTTCATCAAGAGAATCAAAATACCTCCCGGTCCATCCCGAAAATTTAACTTTATAAAGAGATTCAAACTCGACTCTCAGTATCTTTGGCGTTGGGCTGGCCAAACAATTAAATTCTGCAATAACAAGCTTCTTCTTGTTTTTCATCTGCTTGATGAAATCCATATCTTCAACACTCAGACCTCCATACAACTTTCCTTTATTTGCTTCGGTATATTTCGCATACCATTCCTGCTTATAAATACCGTAGGTATCTGTGATATACAACAGATCTGTATCATCACTCAGCAGGCTTAAGCTTTCTTTAGAAAAACGCTCCAGACCTTTAATGTCATAAACAGTGTCCTCTTTTGGAAAAAAACCAAAATAGTCTGTACTTACCTTATAACCAGAAGTACTGTTCTTAAGATAACGGTTGTGATTTAAAACCCAATGAAAAGAGATGTGCTCTTGGCCATCTGCTTTCATCACTGTTTTATCTATAATAGCAGCTGTAAGGTATTTTTTTGGAGTAAAATACCAAGCCAGGAACGATAGTAACGGAGTTAATACAAGTAGGATAACAACAATTCTAATGACCTTTTTTAGCATAATTAGAATCGTTTAATAAAACCAACACTTATAGAGAATTGAAGTCCTCTTGTTCCTGCGGCATATTCCTGATCTTCAAGCGCTGTCTGTGCCGTTAAAACATGAGTGGACCCCAATAGTTTTCTATAGTATAATGCTATATTGTTAGACCGCAAACGGGTAATGTTTGCTCCGTCAAAAAGCACGCTGTTTGCACTATCATCCGGAGAAATCCCTGTTCCTATTTTTGCTCCTACAAAATCATCTGCCCCGCCAAAGTAGTAGCGCACTGTTAACGCATAAGACTGAGACAACGCGCTGTCTGAAGGAGTTAAATACGTCCTGAAGTTAAACCAGTAATTCTTGTAGTATTTACCCAAACCTAAAGTGTAAATAAAAGTATCTTCATTAAATGCCAAATACCTAAAACCAGCATCTGCCTCAAAAGAAGCAGGCAAATTTGCAAATAATGAAAACCCCGCTCTGTACTGCGGAAAGATTCCGCTATCGCTGGAAATCCCCAGATTCACATAGGTATAAAACAAGTCTGAAATACGTGGATAAGCATCTACTTCAAACTGTAGCGCATCCGTTTTAAAACGGTTTGCAAAATTGACTCGGGCAGCCATAGAGCCCAACTTGGTCTGCCGCGTATAATCTAACATCGCTAAATGCCACGGATCGTCAAAACGCGCATCAAAATACACAAACTCATAGTTGACACCCAGTTCATTCTTTGCTGTAGAACTGTTTATACCGCTTAGCATACTACGCGCTTGCGTAAGTTTAGGATTTTGTTCTAAAAGCTTCTGAAGCGTGGCAGTTGCTTCTTCATAATGTTCTAGGTCTTTTAAAATCTTAGCTTTTAAAATTCCAAGGTTTTCAGATTCAGGATGTACTTCTAAACCGGTATTTACCACTTTTAAAGCAGCTTCAGAATTGTTATTCCAAAATTCAAGGTTTCCGTAAGCAAAACTGGCATCCTCGTGGCCTTTCTCTTTTGCCAAAACTTCTTCAAAAGCCATTCGTGCTTTAGGCAAGCTATCAGAATACGTGTAAATTCGACCTAAAAAAACACGAACTCCCAAATAGTCCGGACTTTTTGCCAATGCAGCTTTTAAGAGTTTTACCGCTTTAGGATAATCATCTTCATCAAAAGCTGCATTTCGAGCCTGAGTGTAGAGTTCGTCTGTAGTGTATTCCTGTTCTTGCGCAAAAGAGCCACAAGTCACGAATAACACGGCTATTAAAAAGACCTTAAAAGATTTGTATAAATGGGGCATAGTATAGGTTTTTAAGTTTTACCGGTATTTCCTAATCCTGCTCTGGACATTTCTCCCCAGGATTTTTTTCCTTGTATTAGATCTATATTTCCTTTAACAGCAGCCCACATGACAATGGGATGGTATATTATGGGTTCTAGTAAAGCGGTGAGTATGAGCATAAACATAAACTTAGGCTTCTTGTATTGCTGAAAGGAGTACTCTTCAAAGAATATAGCCGTGATCGAAAATAGAATTGAAAACGTATAGATCACTAAAAAGAAAATTCCAAAAACCTGAAAATTCACCTTTCCTAAGAGGACTAAAATTATAAAAAATAAGATACCTGTAAACTCTATTATGGGTGCAAACCACTCAAAAAACATCCAGTATGGAGTACTCAGCAAACCCAGAACACCATACCTGGGATTGAACAACATCTTTTTATGCAGCATTAAAGTTTCTACGGTACCTCGTGCCCAGCGATTTCGTTGACGGGTTAGAATCTCTCTACTTTCAGGGACTTCGGTCCAGCATAAGGGATCTGGTACAAAACCTACCGTATAGGGGATATTTTGCTCTCGCATAACCCTACGCATACGCACCAATAATTCCATATCTTCACCCACCGTATGGTGATTGTAACCCCCAGCTTCAATAACTGTTTGCTTATCAAACATTCCAAAAGCTCCAGAGATCAACAACAAACCGTCTACTCTTGACCAGGCCATTCTTCCCATTAAGAATGCTCTAAAGTATTCTAATATCTGTGCCTTTCCCAGAAAAGTACGTGGTAAACGAACTTCGATAATCCTACCGTCTTCAATGATACAATTATTAGCAACTCTAATGATTCCGCCACTGGCAATCACTCTTTTTGTATTGTTTAAAAAGGGTCTTATAAGCTTTAAAAGAGAGTTACGCTCCAATATACAATCTACATCTATACAACAGATTAAATCATAGATACAGCAATTAATCCCGGTATTTAAGGCATCTGCCTTACCACCGTTTTCTTTATCTATTACTCGGAGATTTTTATAAGCTTTTATTCTAGACTTATAAATTCCTCTAACTTTTTTTGTTTGAACGTGATGGTAATGAATCAGCTCTTGCTTTTCAAGCTCAAAGGTTTCGATGAGCTTTTGAAGCGACTTGTCTTTACTTCCGTCATTGATGATCACAATCTCAAATGATGGATAGTTCAGGGTTAACAGCGATCGAATATTTTCAACCACATTAGCTTCTTCATTATAAGCCGGAGCCAATACTGAAATCGCAGGTAGATTAGCAGACTGTAACAATGCAGCATCATCCTGAAAGTTGTTTCGCCGTTTATAATCTCTTATTTCAAAAATTGAAAAAAAGGCAGAAAAAATATATCCTGATATTATGATTAAACCATAAATTAGGAATAAGACACTAAAAACTTCTATAACTGAAATGGAGTAGAGCTGCAAGTCGTTCAATTTTGATAAAAGATAAGCAACTTTCAACTAAAAACACCGTCCTTAAGCACCGATACTGCTATTAATTGAATACTCTTGAAAATCTTCCCAATCTTTTGTAATAGTTTCAATGTTTAAAAGCTTTTTAACGGGAATTTCATCTCCAAATAAACCCGATATTTTATAAAAGTCTATTTGCAGATTTTCCTCTTCTTTATGAATAAATGGCACTAGTGTTTGCAAATCTTTATAGGTTCCTATCTTGCTGATAGCATACAGAATACTGCGCTTATTTGCTGCTGTCTCTTCTGGAAAATGAGCAACCATTAACTGCAGTGCTTCTGGGACTTCCATAGCTTGCAGAACTTGAATTGCCTGATGTCTTACATTTTCTGAAGTATGATCTAAACAATCTATTAGAAAAGGAATGTTCTGAAACTGATTAAAACTCAAAATCATTTTTATACAAAACACCACAATACTATCTTCTTTATGATTGAGCCAACGTGCAAAATCCGGGATTTCTACTTCAAAGCTTTTGAGGCTATTCTCAATCAATACTTGTTGCCAAAGCGTTAGACGCCCTTCAAGATTATCTAAAAACACTAATGGATCTGTCTTAGAGGTATTTAAAAAATACAATATGCCATGCTGCTTTAACTCAACACGTTTAGATTGTAATAAAGGCATTATGAGTTGATCTGGCACAGCAATACCTAATTTTGAAAATGCAAAGAGTGCACGAGCTTTATTAAACCATTCCTTACGGTTTAAATCTTTCAATAAAAATCGATACAAGCCCAACCCATAAAAAATCTCTTTTATAAGTGCAGTGGACTCTCCCTTTAAATTTTCATCAAAAATCAATACTTGCTTGATCAGAATTTTATAATCGTACGAAGATTTAATATTAGTAAACTTGAAATTAGCCAACTCCTTACTCTTGTTTATAGAATCATCAAATAGAAAGGTATTGGCAAAATCTATAAACTTAGTTTCCTGTTTTTTTCTATGGGCTTCTTTGAAGTTTTTTTGAATACGTAAATACAGAACCAGCCCCACAAAAAGAAGGGTAAGTATTAAAAAGAATATACTGAGTAATAGATTAACCTTCAAAATAAAAGGCCATTCATCTAACTCTAGAAGAGCTATTAACATAATGATAAATTCAATTGCGACTTGGGGAGTCTGAGTTACTTAACTACTATTTGTTCGTATACGATACTGATTTTTGTTATTGTTTCGCTAATGTTCTTTTAACCCTTAGCGATAATTCGCTTGGGCTAAAAGGTTTTGTTATAAAATCATCTACCCCCATCTTAAACGCATCGGTTATGATATCCTCTTGCGTAGAAGTAGATAATACGATAACCGGTATATTGGGATATGTTTTCTTTATATGTTCTATAATTTGGGTTCCTGTAACAAAAGGGAGCATTAGATCTGTTAAAATCAAATCAAAAGTTTCTTCAAGGAGCAACTTCATGGCTTGCCTGCCTTCTTCTGCTACCACAACCTCATAACCCTCTTTCTTTAGTTTAAATTCTAAAGAGCGAACGACCATAGGATTATCTTCTATAATTAGAATTCTTTGCATCAAACCGTTTTAAATAAATCAGGAAAGTCTTCTTTAAGACACTCCTGTATTTTGAGGTATTCCTTTTTTAAGAGGTCTACCTGCTCCGCTTTAGAGGAGTCAACTTGAGTATGAGCCAACTCATCACAGATTGTACTCCCTAAATTATTTTCTAACATTTCAAAAGAAGGTTTTATATTATGAGCAAGATTACTTACCTCTTTATAATGCTCTTTGCCAAATAATTCTTCTATTTCACTAATATTTTTACCTACAGATTCATTAAATATTTTTAAGCTTTCAAAAATAAAAGCTTCATCACCATCAGATAAGTCGCTCAAATACGACAACGAATAGGGTTTTGAATTCAATTCAACACGCTGCTCTTTATTTTCTGAAAGCAGACTTAATACCCAATCAAGATCAGGCTTATCAAATCCCTTTTTCAATACTTCAAAAGCTCCTTCGTCAGTTTGTATCTCGCTTACACCAGAATCTGATAAAATTAAAATTGAACCACTATAATTCATATTATCTATAAGGTAATGAATGGTTTGCACAGCACCAAGTGGTTTTATGTTTTCTTCAAGAATGAGCAAATCTGCCTCTCCTATTTGTTTTATATATTGAATGGCTCCCATACCCGAAGCAAAATTACTTAACGTTACCGCATTAGGATTAAGATAGGTATTGAATGCAGCCACAGCATCTGAATCTGTGGTTACCAGTATTATATGTTTTAAAGCTTCGTTCACTTTACTGCAGGGGGTTAAATAGGGGTTCGTTTTATTTTATTACTCTCTCATTTTCGGCACTAAACAAATAGCGTTTCAAAGCTTGCCTAAGATCTTCTAAAACAATAGGCTTAGCTATATAATCGTCCATTCCATGTTCTATACAGCGCTCCCGCTCTCCCTTTATTGCTCGTGCAGTAAGGGCTATTATAGGAACTCTTGAGCTATTCAATTCAATTTCCCGGATGGCTTTTGTTGCTTCAAAACCACTCAAAACCGGCATTTGAATATCCATCAGTACAAAATCTATTTTTGTGTGCTTGTAAGCATCTATAGCTTCCTGACCATTATCTACCTCAACGAGTATAGCATTAGGAACTATTTTATTAATAATCGTTCGCGTCAAAAATTTATTGACCTGATTATCTTCAGCAATAAGAATTGTAGGTGTTTTGTCTTGAAGATTGAAAAGTTCTGAAACAGTTGTAATTTCTTTAGTATCAATTGTAGGACTTTCTAAATTATCAAAGAATTCATAAAGTTCATTTCTTAGAACAGGTTTTACCATTTTACCTGAAACACCTAGCTTTTGACTTCTGCTATTTAACGCTTGGTCATCTCCAGAACTGTGCATCAAAAGTATCGGGAGTTCTTCTTCAGATATTTTTAAATCATCTCGAAGGTGCTCTACAAAATCAAGACCGTTTAAATAGGGCATGTGGTAATCTACGATAGCTAAATCATAGTCCTTTTCTTTCTCTAAGATTTCAATCGCATCAACGCCATTACTCACTAATGTTGTTTCTATATTCCGTTCGCGCAACATCCCATCTATGATGTAGCGATTGTTTAAATTATCTTCAACAATAAGTACCTTTTTTAAAGAACGCTCAATTTTAGTTTCTATTAACTGTGAATCTACAGTTGTAAAATCTACAGTAAAGGAAAAAGTGGTCCCCAATCCCAGCTCGCTAGTTACTTCAAGCTTACTATTCATCAACTCCAAAAGACGGTTACTAATAGTCAACCCCAAACCTGTTCCTCCATATTTGCGGGTCGTTGAAGCATCTGCCTGATCAAAAGCTCTGAATATTTTCTTCAGATTTTGAGGTGCAATACCAATACCTGTATCTCGTATTGAAAAGGTATATCGTTTTTTCTGATTGTCCTCGATCAAACCTTTAGACGCTACTTTTACCTCTATCTCTCCCTTATGCGTAAATTTAAGAGCGTTACTTAACAGATTGATCAAAATCTGACGCAATCTGAGACCATCTGCCATGATGTTAGCATCAATACTGTTAGGGATATTAAGCAATACTTCGAGTTCTTTTTGATGCGCCTGTTGCTTAATCATTTCTACAGATCTACCACAGATTTCTGAAATATTTACGCGCTCTTCACTAAGCTCAAGCTTTCCTGCTTCAATTTTAGAAAAGTCTAGAATATCATTGATTAAATCTAATAGCGAAACTGCAGAAGCAAAAACAGTTTCCATATATTTTTGCTGATTAGCGTCTAGTTTTGTTTTAAGTAACAGGTCACTAAAACCAATCACCCCATTTAAAGGGGTTCTAATTTCATGACTCATGTTTGCTAAAAATTCTGACTTTGATTTATTTGCAGCTTCAGCTTTAAGCTTCGCCTTAAGTAACGAATGCTCCATAGCTTTTAAGGCAGAAATATCAGCAGACACTCCCAGATATCCTTTTGTGTTTCCATTTTCATCTTGAATAGCAGTCACCACTAATTGAACCGGAAAGGTAGAGCCGTCTTTTCTAAGATAGGTCCAGTCACTCGTCTCAAGTTCTCCTCTCTTTATTTTATACGTGAATATATCATGCTTATCTACCTTCTCACCATACTGTTGCTCCAGTTCTAAAGCATAATTCTGAACTTCTTCTTTTTTATGAAATAAACTTGGTTTTTCTTTATCTACCACCTCTTCTGCAGAATACCCCAATAGGTTTTCTGCTCCTTTATTAAATTTACGTATTATGTGATTGAGGTCAGTTTCTACTATAATTACTTGTGTTGTAGAATCTAGAATAACCCGCATATCGTTTAAACTAGCCTCAAGAGCCCTTTTGGCATTAACCTCATCGGTCATGTCTACCACCTGACCTATCAAAGAACGCACCTCACCATGCTCATCTAGTAAACCCGAAACCGTTAGAAAACAGCTAACTATAGAACCATCTTTATGTAGATAACGCTTCTCTATCTGATAGCTAGGTGATTCTCTAGATATAACTTTAGCAAAAAGATGCTTATCATTATCGCGATCCTCTGGATGGGTGATTTCGTCTAAAGACTTTCTAAGCAACTCTTCTTTAGTATAGCCTATCATCTGGGCCAAATTGAGATTTACACTACGCCATTTACCATGTAAATCTACAAGTGCCATCCCGTTAGGAGAATATTCAAAAATACGTTTAAAACGCGTTGCATTTTCTAATGCTTTACGCTCCAAATTTTTTCTAAGTGTAATATCTTCTACCTGAGTTATGACCAGATCAGAGTCTAAATTAGCGTTAGAGATTAAGGAGCAATTGATATTGCACCAGATAGTTTTGCCTGTATGGTGATAACATTCTACTTCAATATTATAGCTCTCTATTTCACCAGCTAGTAACGCGGTACGCTTCTCTACAGCAAGCTCTATATATTCTGGTTTTATAACATCTTTAAATGTATAGTTTAAAATTTCTTCATCTGACAATGAATCTAAACCAAAAATTCTTCTAGCAGCAGGATTGGCCATTTCTAATTCATTCTGATTGTTTACCAGAATAATACCTATTGCAGAATTTTCAAATACTTTAGAAAACCGAAGCTCTGCTTTTTTATGAGCTTCCTGATGATGTTTTCTTTTGCTTATATCTTGAAATGCACCATAAACTCTTACGCAGGTGCCATTTTTAAGTTCGGGTTTCCCCATACTCCTAACCCACTTTTCTGTTCCGTCATAGGTTACAATTATAAACTCTTCGTCAAAGTTTTTACCCTCTTCAATACAATCAGAAAAAAATTTTAGTATACGCTCTTTATGTTCTCCTTCTTTATAAAAATTTATAGCGGTTTCAATACCTGGTTCATAATCTGGCGGTACACCATGTATTTCTTTGGTTACCCGGGTCCAGGTTATTGTATTTTCTATTAAATCGACTTCCCATCCCCCAACACAAGCCAGATCGTTCGTTTCTTCGTATATCTCATTGAATTTACGAAGCTTCTTAATTTTCTTCAAATACCTATTTGATGAAAACTCATTATCAATTTCTTGTATAAATTTTAGGATTAAATGCCGTGATCCATTAGAGTCCACATGCACAAGATGAGAAGACTTAGCTGTAAGTATTTTCTTTCTTTTAGATAGAAGTGAGAAATAATTGTCTTTTTTTGCAGAACCCTTGTTAGTTATCGCACTAATTAAATCTTCTATAGATTTTTTACCAGCAGCTCCTAAAATTGACCACCACAAGTCTAACGCTGCATCCTTTTCGGGTTCTGAATATTCTAAAATGGACCAGAAAGATTGTGTTATAAAATATCTATTTGGAAAATCAAGATTTACATAGTAAACACCAAGCGTAGCCTCATTGGTAATCCAAGAAAATATATGAGGATTCTCGCACAGAATACGGTGAAAATCTTCCTTGAAAAAATCTCTTTTAGACATCGTCTATTACTTTAAGTTGGGTTGCAAAATTTAAAACAAGCGTCTCAAATTTATAGTGGGTATTCAAATGTATGTTTTTAAACTAATTTTTTATGCATTTTAACGGTAAAATTGTTCTTAGAAAGATAATTAATTCTAAACACTTAGTAGTAATAGCTAGTTAAATTGCTTTAATTTCATTTAAATAATGCTCTTGAACCGGTTTGAGAAGGCTCTAATTCTAGTGTATGTTTAAAATTTAATCCATCCTCTTCCCGATGAGATACATAAAGCATTGCGGTTTCACGAGCTGCAGCTATTCTATTTACCAATTGAACTAACAACTGTGCGCCTCGCGTATCTAAACCAGAAGTAGGCTCATCTAAAATAAGCAATGGCGGATGTTTAATCATTGCACGCGCGATCAAAACAAGTCGTTTTTGCACTTCATTCAACCTTCTAAAAGTATATTCTTTTTTATCGCTTAGGCCTATTAGCTCAAGCCATTCTTCAGCCTTAGTCACTTCTAATGATGTAGGTCTTTGGTATAACCCCACACTATCATACAAACCGGAAATTACCATTTCTAAAACGCTATGCATCCCATCAAAACGCTCTGTAAGCGTCGCCGTAATATATCCTATCTTCTTCTTAATTTCCCACACACTTTCTCCGCTGCCTTTTTTTCTTCCGAAGATGTATAACTCTTTACCATAGCCTTTTGTACTGTCTCCGGTAATCATAGATAGTATCGTGGTCTTCCCCGAGCCATTGGGACCTTTCAAATGCCAGGCCTCTCCTTGTTTAATCTCCCAAGAAATACTATCTATAACTGGTTTATTCCCAAAAGAAACCGAAACATCATTAAAAGCCACAAGTGTTTCCGGTAAGTTTTCATAACGCGCTATAGGAGTTGGAATTTGATGCTTTGTATTAAAAGCATCAATCATTTCCAGATAATGCTTTTTCAGTTTTGATTCTGAAAAGCCCTTATAGGTATAGACTAAAGCCGAATTGTAAAATGGCAAGATATCCTCTCGCCTCCTAAAAAGCTGAATCAACAATGTTGTTTGAGAAAGAGCCTCTAGTTTCTTTTTAAACCAAGTTACTTTTTCTTGATCTAGGGAATCAAATGGATTATCAAGAATTAAAAACTTCGGACTTTTTTCTAGTAAATAATCGAGTAAAAGCTTTTTTCGTTCTCCACTAGATTTTGTTTTTAAAAGTCCACTTCCTGCTGTTAGTATGGTTTTTCCGTGCCTATATTCTTCGTCCAAATAATACTCTAAAACATGGTTTGAAAAGATAAGGCCTTCTCCGCCTGCCCTATTTATTAACCAGTCTTCATTTTTAAGGTCTTCTAATTGTTTTTTAGTTATGCCCTTTTCTGAAACATCTATTACAAAATGTTTCTGGGGTTTCTCTATTGTTTGTAAACGCATAACCTAAATATGAGAAAAATTATGCTACCTCTAAAATAATTTTGCCAATATGCTTACTGCTTTCCATGAGTTGATGAGCTTTAGAAGCATCATCAAGTGTAAATGTTTTATAAATAAAAGGTTTAATCATTTTACTATTTAGCAAAGGCCAAATTTCTTTATATATTTCTGAAGCTATACCTTGTTTAATAGCTATAGGCTCGGGTTTTAAAAGGCTTCCGGTAAGGGTGAGTTGCTTACTCATAATCGTCCATAAATTAATTTCCGGAGTCAAACCATTCATTCCATTGATATGGACCAGACGCCCCTTTTTATTGAGAATATTCAGGTTTTTCTGGGTATAGCCTCCACCCACCATATCTAAAATCACATCAATTTTCTTATCGGCAAATATCAATTCAAAATCGGTCTCTTTATAGTTTATTACTTCGGCTAAATCATACTTTTCTACAAAATCTATTTTCTCCTGAGAACCAACTGTTGTATACGTTTTTAATCCCAAAGCTTTTGCCATCTGTAACCCCATAATACCAATACCACTGGTACCGCCGTGAATCAACAGCTTCTCTCCTTTTTTTGCTTTTGCTTGCTGAAATACATTAAACCATACTGTAAACATAACTTCGGGTAAAGCTGCTGCTTCAACAAAACTAAAATCCTTAGGTACCGGAAGACACAAGCGCGCATCCACGACAATTTCTGTAGCATACCCCCCACCGGCAACCAAAGCACAAACCGCATCGCCTACCTTAAAAGATTCAACATCTTCATCCCTTTCTATAATTTCTCCGGCTACTTCGAGTCCGGGAATTTGAGCTGCCGGCGTATCATCACCATATGCATCCGGATTTTTACGCGTAAGTATATCACTACGGTTAACACCCGCTGCTTTTACTGCAATACGCACGTGATGCGCTGCTAAAGGCTGGCTCCCAACAGTTTTTAATTTTAGAACTTCAGGACCTCCTGCTTCGGTTATTACAATTGCTTTCATAAGATTTTTTGAATTGAAAGTTCATCAAGAATACAGACATAACCTATCAAATAAATCATAAAAAAAGCCCTTTTCGACTAGAAAAGGGCTTTTAAGTAATTCTTAAGATCTTAAATATGTAAAGCTCTGTCTTCCGTTGCAGCAAGCGCTGCTTCTTTAACCGCTTCTGCATACGTAGGATGTGCATGGGACATAATCGCAATATCTTCTGCACTCGCACGAAATTCCATCGCAGTTACTCCTTCAGCAATTAAATCTGCTACACGAGCTCCCACCATATGAACGCCTAGAACTTCATCAGTCTCTTTATCTGCTAGAATTTTCACAAACCCATCTACATCACCAGAAGCTCTCGAACGCCCTAACGCACGCATAGGAAACTGACCCGATTTATACACCACACCGTCTTCTTTAAGTTGCTCTTCGGTCTTACCTACAGAAGCAACTTCTGGCCATGTATACACCACACCCGGAATCAGATTATAATTAATATGCGGTTTTTGACCGGCAAGGGTTTCGGCAACAAACACCCCTTCTTCTTCAGCTTTATGTGCAAGCATTGCACCGCGAACCACATCCCCAATAGCATAAATATTAGAAACTGAAGTTTGCAAATGCTCATTGACCTCAACACGACCCCGATCATCGGTCTTCAATCCGGCAGCTTCCAGGTTCAGTCCGTCTGTGTATGCTTTACGGCCTACAGAAACTAAAACATAATCTCCTGTAAACGCAACTTCGTTATCTTTTTTATCAGTAGCCGTAACCACCACCTCATCTCCTTTACGCTCCACGGCGCTTACCTTATGTGACGTGTTGATTTTAACCTTAGCTTTTTTAAGAACCTTAGTCAGTTCTTTACTTTGAGCCCCATCCATCGTTGGGATGATTCGGTCTAAATATTCTACAACAGTTACTTCAGACCCCAGACGCTTATATACCTGACCTAATTCTAAGCCGATCACACCACCACCTATAACAATAAGGTGCTTCGGGATTTCTTTAAGTTTTAAGGCTTCTGTAGAAGTAATGATGCGTTCTTTATCTATGTTGATAAACGGAAGACTTGCAGGCTTGCTTCCGGTAGCGATAATGGTGTTTTTTGCTTCTATTTCTACGTCATCCCCCTCAGCAACAGCGATGTGAATGTGTGTTTTATCTTTAAAGCTACCCACCCCCTGAAAAGTATCGATCTTATTTTTGCTCATTAAAAACTCGATCCCCTTTGTGGTTTGTTCTACCACAGCAGCTTTGCGCGCCATCATCTTCTCCAGATTGATTTTGATCTCTCCGGGAATTTCGATACCGTGCTCTTCAAAATGTTGAATGGCATCATCATAATGATGTGAAGAATCTAATAGGGCTTTAGAAGGAATACAACCTACATTAAGGCAAGTACCGCCCATAGTTGCATATTTCTCAATGATTGCTGTTTTAAGACCCAACTGGGCGCAGCGAATAGCAGCCACATAACCTCCGGGACCGGAACCGATGACTGCAACGTCGTATGTACTCATAATGTTACGTTCAAAATTTGGACATCAAAGGTACGACTATCACTTAGGCTTTGCAATCAGACTTTTTAGAAATCTAACGCTAAGTAGGTATGCCTTCACAGATATCCCCGCTATACTTGTCTATGACCTATTTGACCTATTCGATTGTAAATTGATTTGCCTGAATCACCCCACTATTACCATCTGGATTAGTTTCCCAGGAAAACGAAAATTCCTGATCTCCAGCATCTTCATAATACCAAAATTCAAATTTGTGCTTTCCTTGTGCAAGCTGCACAGGGTTAGAGGTTGTAGTATTGGAGCCACTATCCGCCCAATCATTTAGTATTAAAGAACCGTCAATATATATCCTAGCCCCATCATCAGAACGCTGAGAAAAAGTAAAATTACCAGTATTTCTTACCAAATAAGTACCTACAATTTTAATTACAAAGCCTTCACCGTCTGTAGTAGGATTTAAAACTGAAGAGCCGGAAGCGGGCAGACTCAATGCACCATTATAAACTCCAGCTTTGGTTACCAGCGTATTTCGTTCCAGGTTATTTAAATCTGGTGAAGTGGAGCTTGCAATATCATAGGAATAGAACTGCATCCCACTGGGAGTAGCAAGTTTCATAGGGGTCTCAATTATTCTTCCCGTTGCATCTACGGCTAAATTATAAGTAGGTGTTCCTGTTCTTGCTCCACTGCCATAAAGGGGTAATACAATATCTCTATTAGATTCAATCTCAAGTGCTGTATTACCATCAACATCAAATCGAAACGCATTGAGTGTTGTAAATTTAAAGGGATCATCATTGTCACTTACATCTCCTCCAATAATTTCCATGAATCGATTAATTCCATTATCAAAGCGCAGCACATTCCCATTTAGGTTTATAGTTCTTTGCGCAGTTAACGTTCCATCGTTAGAATAAATATTACCATCCCCGGCAGCAGCTTGCCAACTTGCATTCCCTGTAGCATCTGAAGTCAATACCCGTCCTGCAGTTTGATTTCCATCAACATACCTGAGACTTCCGTTTATCTGAAGCTTAGCAGACGGCGTATTTGTTCCAATTCCTACTCGAACATTCGCATTGGTATGATTCCCTAATATAATTGAATTATCTTGAGGAGCTCTACTGCCTGTACCTAAAGCGATAGCATCTAAACCAGTACTTTCAGCATTATTTCCAATAGCGACAGCCCCATCCTGATTGGTATAGGTATCGTAACCCAACGCGATGGAATTTTGTCCCTGAGCATCAGATTGCCTACCTAGGGCTGTAGCATTAAGTTGATTGGTATAGCTGTCGGGACCAATTGCAACAGAATAATCTCCCTGCGCATCAGCTGAATAACCTATAGCAAGTCCAAATGCCTTATTGCTGTAAGCATCGTCACCTATAGCTAAAGCATTTGTTGCAAGAGCTGCAGATGAATAGCCTATTGCTATGGTATTGAGTGCATTTCCCTCTGCGCGATCACCTATTGCGACAGATGAAATACCCGTAGCTTTGGTTTCATACCCTACAGCAGTAGCATTATCTGCCGTTGCATCAGAATTATAACCTAACGAAGTGGTATTGATCGCTGAGGCATTGGCCTGACTTCCTAATGCTGTACTATTAGATTGGTTTGCAGTAGTTCCAGAACCAACGGCAGTTGCAGCATCACCGGTTGCCCGTGCCCCATTACCTATAGCCGTAGCATTTTGAGCTGTGGCTTGAGTTCCTGTTCCTAAAGCAGATGACCTCAAACCAGAAGAGGTAGAATTTTGACCAAAAGCTAAAGCTGAAGAATTGCTTGCAGTCGCATTACTTCCTAATGCGGCAGCATTTTGAGCACTTGTAAGAGCCCCTACCCCAATTGAAACCGAATTATTTCCATTTGCATCTGCGCCAACTCCAAAAGCAAGTGAGCTCTGGTTTCTGGCAATCGCATTCAAACCTATTGCCGCTGAAGAGTTTCCTCGGGCACTCGCATTGGTACCTAAAGCCAAACTACTTGCAGAACTTGCAATAGCCCCACTACCAAAAGCATTGGCATCAGTATTGGACGCCAATGCATTATACCCCGTCGCCGTAGCCCGGGCAGCACTGGCATCGGCATTACGACCTAAGGCTGTAGCATCATCTGCTGTGGCCGTAGTTTCAAAACCTATTGCAGTGGACCGTGCAGAACTGGCAGTTGCTCCGCGCCCATAGGCAGCACTCTCTTCAGCCTGAGCCTTACTTTGAAAGCCTGTTGCAGTTGATCTGGCTCCTGAAGCCTCAGTTGCTCTACCTAAAGCGGTTGATTCCTCACTTGAAGCTGCTGCTTGAAAACCTATAGCTGTTGATCTGGCTCCTGATGCAATCGATGCTCTTCCAAATGCAGCAGATTCTTCTCCCGAAGAGTTTGCCTGATAGCCTACAGCCACAGACCGTGCTCCATTACTAGAGGCATCTCTACCTATATAAAATGAATTATCAGTTTTTATACTCCCGACATCAAAGTTATTGACCCTAAAATTTAACGATTGGTTATCTGTTGTTCCTAAAAAATCAGTTGAAGGATTTGTACCGGTATTACCTGTCAATGCCCAACTTGTCGATGCACCACCCGAAATACCTTTTAGCGCAACCCATTTATTTTGTGAAGAACTGTATACATATAAGCCTTCAGTAGTAACATCTGCAGTTTGACCTGTAGGTGTGGTTGTAGGTAGCGTTACATAAATCATAGTACCATTCTGGGCAGCTGTGTAGGTTTTAGCCTGAAGTTGGTTACCGGTTAATCGTGGAGGTGCAATTCCATCTAAAGATGTTACATCTGATGGATTCCCTATCACATCCAAGGAGCTTTTAGGGTTGGTAGTACCAATTCCTACCTGAGCTGAACTTGAATAAAATGCTACTAAAAAAAATAATGAGAGTAGTTGTTGTTTCATACAATGATTGATTTAAGGCACCTCAAAAATAAATGTTAAAATGATATAGAATATTGATAAATAGTTATTTAACACAAGTAAAAAATACTTTCCTACAAATAGGTATTTTATCTGACTTAAAGTAAATTTTACCGACACTTACGGTAAAAACAGTCAGGTGGTTTTTGAATTTTACAATTCATTGTAAAACAATTAATCCATCGTTTTATGTTAAGACTGCTTCGTCTTATAACGGACTTTGAATGCATCACCTCGAGGTGATTCCGCACAAGGCATTATGATGAAAAAGTTTTGACTTCAAGGAAAACCTTGTAGCATTTAAATCCTGAGCAGGCCTTAAAACAAGGACTCTTAAGGTTAAAACGGCAATACCAACAGCCTTTTTTACACAAATATTAAGTTATTAAGTATGCGCTGGTACCGTATTGCTTTATTTCATAACTTACTCTTGATTAACGTGCTACCACACTGAGTCCACACTAAGTCCACACTGTAACCACACTTTGCCACACAATTTGTGGTGGACTTTGGATGAAGTCTTGTAGTACTCTGGCAGAATCTTTAACTTAATAACTCGTTACTATGGCATATTTAGACGCTAAAGGAAATATTGTAGGCAGTATAGGCCAACTGGTTTTTAGAAATGTAAATGGGAAAACCCTTGTACAAGCCAAGCCTGAAAAAACCGGGAAATATCCCTCGGAACGTTCCAAACAGTCCGCAACCGATTTTGGTCGAGCCTCGCGAACGACCAGTGCGCTGGTAAGAGGATTGCGTCCGTTTATAGGTACAAATTATGATTCGCAATGGTTCAACCGCTTTCGGAAAACGGTGTATCAGGGAATGAAAACCAACACCTCGTTGCCTCAGGGTAATCTCGATTTGGCACAAGGAAGCCCTGAGGTTTTAGAAGGTTTGGAATTCAACTTGCAAACGCCTTATCCCGAATATGTACAACTTCCGGGCTTAGAACTTCGTCTGGATGCCGGAAAACTACTTGTCACATTGCCCGAATTTAAAACCGGTAGCCAACTCTACTGGCCCAAGGAAGCCGGTACTGCCGAGCTGTGTTACTGGATCAGTGCCTATGCACCAAGCGATTATCAAACCCTGCATCAGGAACTCTTTACTATTCCCATCCCGCACCGTACCGCAACCATCCCCGCGTCACGCTACACCACTGCCGAACTGCCTCAGGACAGCCTGAATCTGGTGACAGCCGGTATTTTGTTTTATACAAGCCATACGCTGCGGAGCCAACAAACACTCAACAGCAAAGCTTTTAATCCGGCGCAGGTGATGAAGGTTTTTAAGGCTTAACTTCCATAACCGGCTCTTATCTTTGTGCTGTTTCTGTTGCAGCATTCACAAGAACGCTTTTTATGAGAATTAAAAAACCTCCCTTCAAAGGGAGGTTTACATGCATTCGTATTCTTGCTCGCTCCAAACATTTGAAAGTTTCAGCACCCTAACAGGGTTTGGGTTGTTATTGGTTTTGGAGTGTACGAAGCTCCGTGTTTGGGGTATTCTATATATCCGGTGTTATCTGATCATCAAGATTGAGCAAAAAAAAAGTCCCTTTTTCAAAAAAGGGACTTTAAGAAGTTTATAACTAAATTAATCGATCGGTTGGGCTCCGTCATTTGCTTTTAAGGTCCACCCCGGGTTTTGATAGATGGGTGATGTGCTTAAATCGGCACCTTCTGCTGTAATTAAAAAGTGCTGTATAGCAATAGGATCAAGATAATGAGCCATTGCCCAGCTATATCCGTCATATACAAGCTCACCACCGGTTTTTTCATAAGGTCTTAAATACGTACTTCGGTTGGGTGACGATACTGTTGCTGTACCTGTTTCATAGGTTAACTCACCGCTATCGTACCAGTTTTGCATAGGCCCCCATAATTTGAAGCCTTCAATGTGGTAGTTTTGGGTCATAAGTTGATCTATCGCTCTCCATCTTTTCAAGTCCATCCACCGCAATCCCTCAGCAAAGAGTTCGTTTCTTCGTTCGCGACGAATGTTGTACAACGTAGGTTCAACCAGTTGACCAGCAGTATAAGCGCCCCAATCTCCCGCTGCCTCAAGAGCCATACTCGTCGCTGCAATGGTTTTGTTGAAGTCCGTATCCACACCTGCACGCTCCCGTATTGCTATCCAGTATGATGATGCAGTACCGTTGATGCTACCGGTTTTTAAATACGAGGCTTCTATATAATTTAAATAAGCCTCTGTTGCTCTAAATACAATACTTCCTGTATATCCTTGTCCGTTATTAGCCTGAGCTCCATCGTAATTTAAACCTTTTCGAATTGCATAACCCGTAGCATATATACGGTTTATGATCTCAGGTATGGGTTCAACCGGTGTGACGTGTGTACCGGCATTTACATTATAGAGCACATTGATCTGTTCGGGTTGTTTCAGAAAAAGCCATAACCTACCGTCTCTGTTCGATCTAACGTCAGCAATATAATCATCACCTACATATCCAGAGCCCGATGCGTAAATAGGAAGTCCGTTTTCCATCACAAATGAATCAACCAAACCTTTAGTCAGTCCAACAGTAGCATTGCCTCGCATAGCTTCTACAGGTACATTGTGTACAACTCCCAGCCCCTGATCATAATCCCTCCAAAGTAAGACTTCGTCATATCCAGACATATCGGTGTCACTAAACATGTCAAAATACGGATTTTGAGAATCGGTAACGGTTTGCTGTAATACGCCGTTATTAGGTGTTAATGAAAAAGCGTCAGCAACTTCTTTTGAAGCCTCCATTGCCTGATCTAAAAGCCAGTCTATTTCAGCATCAATGCTACCGGCTTCATAGTTCCATCCCTGATTGTAGTTTTTAGCTGCTCCCGGCCAGCCCGATCCATTGGGTACAAAAGCGGTCCCTTTAAAGTTTTTAAGCCATGAAGCTTCATAAAGTGCTACCCGAGACTTCACTAAAAGTGCTGAATATTTAGACAACCTGTTTTTATTTCCGTCAGGTGAAGTATTCTGCATCATCGCCGCGGCAGAGTCTAAATCTGAAATGATAAAGCGAACCACCTCAGATCTGGGTGTTCTTTTACTTACATCGATAAGCACTTCTTTGTCATCAGCATAGTTTTTCTTCACGATTGGGAAATCACCTAAAGCCTGCACTTTATTAAAGTACTCAAAGGCTCTGAAAAAATAAGCTTCACCAATATACTGTTCAATCATGTTTTCACTCCCTGTGATTTCACCATTTTTCCAGCGTGGTAAAACTGTATTTAAGAAGTAGTTGATGTTGTATATATTCGTAAAACTCCAGCTGCCATCTGTTTGCGGCACCCTCCATTGTCCGGGAACATACTTATTATCATAACTTAAATCTGCCATATTATCGGTATCGCTATCAATACCAAATGTGCCAAAACTCCAGTTCCCATGAGAAGGGAGTATCCCATATAGGTTTATGGTATATGCAGCCAGCTGAGATTCTTCATACAAATAGTCTTCAGGAATGATCTGAGATTGTGGAGGTCTGTCTAAGAAATCATCGCTACAACTCACTGTTAAAACAAACAGCGAAAATAGTACTAGGGTATTTATATATCTTTTCATCATGTTTTTTTTAAAAGTTAATGTTTAAGCCAAAAGCAAAAGTTGTGGAAAGCGGGTATACATTACCGCCCGATCCACCGTCTATGGTTTCCGGGTCAAATACTTTTGACATTGCTGTTGCTGTCCATAAATTTTCACCGGCAACGTAAATTCTAAAACTTTTTATCCCTAAATCTTCATAAACCTGTGAAGGTATGGTATACCCCAGTTGTACATTTTTAAGGCGTATGTAAGAAGCGTCTTGTAAGTATTTAGATTGAGTTTGCTTATTCTTGGTGTTGAATAATGGGCGTGGATAATACGCATCTGTATTTTGCCCTAAAGGATGGTTTTCATCAGCTCTGAAGTAATCCTCGTGCTGTACAAATCCTGTAGACCACCACTGCGAATCGGAAACTCCCCAGAAATAATAGCTTCCTTGAAAATAATCTTGTTTTAAAACTCCCTGAAAGAAGGCTCTAAAATCAAAGCCTTTCCAGTCTGCATTCAGCGTAACGGCAAAAGGATATCGTGCCGTACTGTTTCCGATTACTTTACGGTCACCCGGTTCATCTGAGGTCCAGGAACCTGAATCGATCTTTCCATCTCCGTTAAGGTCTTTGTACATAATATCACCTGCCGCCCACTGGTTCCCCAGTGCGTCCTGTCCCCCATTGGGTAAGGAATTGAGATGCGCTTGCATTTCTTCTTCAGTCTTAGCAATACCCAACGTCTCATAGCCCCATATTTCGCCAACTTTTTGACCAGTTCTATAGGTATTTAAGGAATTAGTCTGATTGGGATATTTGGTGATTTCGGCCTGAGAGTCTGACAACAGTACATCTATGCCATAACCCAATCCATTGCTCAGCCTGTCTTTCCAGGACAGACTCAACTCAAATCCGTAAGTTTTTAGATCGGTATTGTTTGTTTGGGGAACTGCTGTTCCTAAAACTACCGGAAGTTCTGGTGCCGGTCCCACCATATCTAAGGTATATCTGGTGAAATAATCGAAAGATCCTGTTAGTCTGTTTTTAAACAGTGCAAGATCAAGACCTACATTCCAGCTTTGAACCTTTTCCCATGTTAATGACTGACTAACCAGTCCGGGGGCACTACTGGTATTAGGTCGCTGGCCGTTTACGAGCCATCCTCCGTTTGCAGTGCCTATAGGCATGGTTAGGTAAGTAGGGTACCAATCATCAGTATTCTGGTTGCCCAATTCTCCCCAGGAGCCTCTAAACTTAAAGGTGCTTATGGTTTCATATAAATTGCCCCAGAATTCTTCTTTTGCAACATTCCATCCTGCAGAAACCGATGGAAACCACTGCCAGCGTTTATCACTTTGAAAACGGGAAGTTCCATCATAGCGTATGTTTGCTTCTAAAAGGTAACGTTCTTTAAAATTATAATTGAGTCTGGCAAAATACCCGGCAGTAGCCCAGTTCTGATATTCTCCACTGATCGCAGGTGCCACGACATTTCCATTTGCATCCACTCCTGATGTCAGATCCAGAACCGGTAAAGCTGGTAAAATAACTCCAGTACGATCTGCACTCAGACTCCTGTATTTATTAAGTTCAGATTGAAAACCTGCAGTAACACTGAAGTTGTGTTTTTCTTCAATATCAAAATTATAGGTACTGTAGATATTGGTATTGAAGTAATTTTCGCGGAACGCATATTCATACACACTAGAATTTCTATTGTACAGATACGGGTCTCCGTTTACATCGTGGTTAAAGGTCTGCAACACATCCCAGTGTCTAAAATCATTTCTAATTCTATAATTAAATTCTGCAAATACTTCCAGTCCTTCGGTAGGCTTTATCACAAATTGAGCTTGCTGATACAACCAGTCTTTTTGACTCACATCGCGTCCACCGTCTCGCAAACCCAGTGCAGGAGAGGGAGAAGAATATAGATATCCGTTCGCATCATAAAGCGGTAAAACCGGCCATCCCTGTCTGGCTAGATCCTGAAATAAATTATCATTTAAGGCAGAAGGTCTCCCATAGTCTTCTCTGATGAATCGCATAGAAACATTAAGGGTTAGCCAATCTGTAAGGTCAGAACCTACTTTAGCTGTGGTGGTATATCTTTTAAATTTATCCCGGTTGAATTCCATCAGACCATTTTGATCCAAGTAATTTCCAGAAACATAATATCTAACGCGATCCCCACCTCCACGCACACTAAAGTTGTGTTCTTGGGAGTAAGACTGTTTTCTGTATATCGCATCATACCAGTTAACGTTGGCGTTACCAAAAGCATAACCATCAGCCCATCGCGATGGATTGCTTGGATTTGCAACTATAGGATCGCTGATCACACCATTTTGATAATCTTTAATACGTTGCAGGCGTTCTTCACTAAAAATAGGTCCATTATTACCATTAATATTCGCATCGTTAAAAAAGGTCGCAAACGTATAAGAATCCATCATTTCCGGCATGTTTAAAGGCGTACTCAATCTGAAATTGGTACTGTATTGCACGCTGGGGATGCCTTTCTTTCCGGTCTTTGTGGTTACCAGAATAACCCCAAATGCAGCCCGAGAGCCATAGATAGAAGCCGCTGCGGCATCTTTTAAAACCGAGACGCTTTCTATATCCTGTGGGTTAATAGCATTGATATCCCCTTGCATCCCATCGATGAGCACCAAAGGGCTTCCTGTAGAGCCGCTACCAATTGTGGTAGTTCCGCGTATATTTATAGAAGGTCTGCTCTCTAAACTGCCCCCACTACTTTGATTGATATTGAGTCCGCCTACAACACCTTGAAGCATTTGTGTTGCATTTTGTACAGGCCTTGATTTAAAGGTTTCCGAGTCAACAGATGCTACAGCTCCTGTGAGATTGACTTTCTTTTTTTTACCAAAACCTACAACCACCACCTCTCCAAGCTCGGCTGCATTTTCCTTAAGGGTGATATTTACAGAAGTTTGATCATCAAGTGTAACTTCCTGATTCGCAAAACCTAAAAAGGAGAATACTAAAACATCTTGGTTTGCTGCAGCTATTGTGTAAAGACCATCAAAATCAGATACGGTGCCTTTTGCTTTATCTTTGATTTTTATGGTTACACCCGGTAACGGCATCCCCGTCTCGTCTACAATTTTTCCAGTTACGGTTAGCTCTTGCGCCTGGATAAGAGTGCATGAGAGCAAGACTAGGATACTGGTAAAATATAATTTAAGGTAACTAATTCTCATATTTTATTGTGTTTATTAAAGTTTAGACATACAGTTATATTTGGATATATTGGGAATTCTAGTCTTAATCTTATTATAGCTTTTAAAGAAAATCACCAAGGATGATAGGTTTTACAGAGACTCTATTGTAGCAGATGGCACAGCTCAAATTTTAGTTATCACCCAATTCCAAAGACCTATAATCAAAGGATAAGCCCTTTAATTTTCTTCATAATACTGTATAGGTGATTTCATTCTTCAAATAAACGTATATTATACACTTATTATTGATAGGATATTACCCTACCTTAATAGGATTTACACTTTAACAGGTTTTTGCTGAAAAGTAGTTACTTGACAGCCAATCTGAATGTTCTAAAAGTTGGGGATACTCCCTTGCTCAAGAAGCTTTAAGAAGAGAAGTTACAGGTGAAGAAGAAGGTCGTAATACTGCACCTATTATACCTTCCGCAGCATTAAGGAGCTGGAAGTTTCAACATCACATCAATATGTTGATTGTCATACTGAAGAAAAAAGTAGTTTAAGGGTAAACGGGATTATCAGCTCTGCGTGTGTATCACATCTGTTCTTTAAAACGGTCTGCGCTTACTCTCAACCCAAGGATCAAAATTTATTTTAGCCTTTGGGTATCCATGCGACTACTGTTGAATTTAAAAACTCATAAGATGGATGAGAGTTTGAGATACGTATCAACTGCTAAAAGGCGTATACAGTAGCATGAGTTTCGGCTTACTGCCCAACGCATTTATTTAAGTTGCAGACTAATGGCTTCAATTCCCTTAAGGAGTGCTTTATAATAGTTTTCTTGTTTAAACTCCGGAATCATGAGTTCTTCGATAATGCGTTTTGCTTCTGAGTCGGTTAAACGTTGCTGGATCCCCATACTGTTTTCAATGCGAATCTGTTTCAATTCTTTTCCCAGCGCAATTACAATTCCCTTGTCTTTTTCTTCCATTCCAACTCCCCAGTCGTTCGCTAAATCAAATGCATAACTTTCAATAGTTAAATAGGGTTTTATCGAAACTAAAGTCACAACAACTATTTGATCTGAAGTTGCAGATTCAAGTTCTTGAATTTTTCTGGTGAGTTCCGCTTCTTCTGATTCGCTAAGAATATTCTCAAAATCATTCACGGATCCTTTTTGTTTAGGAAAAACACTACTTGCTTTAGGGGGAGGAGAAGGCATATCTGCAGGTGCTGTTTTTATCGAACTGCAAGACGTATACGCGATCAACATAAAAATGAATGTAGTAAATTTGAAGGAAAGTCGATTCATTTGCCTGTTGATTGACCAGATTTTTCAATCTGCTTGTTTATTCGTGTTCGAAAATACACATTGAACGAGAATTGGCTTCTGCTTTCTTGCTTTTTTTAGTTCAGAAGCGTCAGGAAGATGCAGGTTGCACGGGGCTGTTAGTACAGTACTGATCCTAAGAAAGTCCCTAACAACACCTTTTTGGAAGGATAACTATTTTTAAATCAAAAACATATAGCCTAAACAACGTTCTGCCAATACTCTTCTTACCCATTTTTTAATCTCCCTATCTTTAAACCTTAATAGTTTATGACTTTATGAACGTACTTGGAACCGGTAAAAACGATTTAAAATTCATACTGCATCAATCCTTTAGCAGCCCATTATTCTCCCCGATAAGCAACTATGTTTCCTGGAAACTCGAAAACAATTGGGATGATTATAATGAGCTTTATCATGCCGTAAATTACATAGAAAACTTAAAGCAGACAGCAGGTGTTTGGTTT
>Ga0207888_100122_pt1 | contig 50924 bp, 47 predicted proteins | sample LinPmetageLP43_FD_184055 | JGI IMG/M metagenome (GOLD analysis project Ga0207888, IMG submission 184055) | Marine viral communities from the Pacific Ocean - LP-43 (SPAdes) | ecosystem: Environmental > Aquatic > Marine > Oceanic | place: Pacific Ocean | collected 2010-08-27
AAGTAAGGTCTTCTATAAACCCCAAAGTTTAAATGGGTTTTTGGTTTCGGCATCTTTTGTTTTAGAAAGAGGCTTGTTTACCATAACCTTATATGTTGGGTCTTCCATAACATTTACCTCAATAATTTCTTCAGCATCAGCTAATAAACGAATGCAGTCTTTACTTAAATGACGTAGATGAAGTTTTTTACCAACTTTGGCATAACGTTCTGTAATTTTATTCAAGGCTTCTATACCACTCATATCAGCAATACGGCTTTCTTTAAAATCGATAATTACTTCACTTGGATCTCCTTGAACATCGAATTTTTCATTAAAAAGTGTTGTAGAACCGAAGAATAAAGGTCCGTAGATTTCATAATGCTTAACACCAAATTCATCAACGTATTTTCTAGCTCTAATTCTTTTAGCACTTTCCCAAGCAAATACTAATGCTGAAATTATTACTCCTATCAAAACAGCCAATGCTAAATTGTGTAAAATAACCGTAATTAAAGTCACTAAAATCATTACAAAAATATCTGATTTAGGCATTCTTCTAAAAGCTTTAAAACTTGCCCATTCAAATGTACCTACCGATACCATTACCATAACCCCTACTAATGCAGCTATAGGAACAAGTTCTATTACAGGTGCTCCAAACAATATTATTAACAATATAGTTAACGCAGCAATTATACCAGACAACCGAGCTCTTGAACCAGCGGATAGATTAACCAATGTTTGTGCAATCATTGGACAACCACCCATTCCTCCAAAAAATCCATTCAATATATTTGCTCCTCCTTGAGCCAAACACTCTCTGTTACTATTACCTTTTGTACCAGTGATCTCATCTACCAAGTTTAACGTTAGCAATCCTTCTGTAAGTCCAACTGCTGCCATTATTAATCCGTACGGTAAAATAATTTTAAAGGCTTCTAGTGTAAAAGGAATAGTCGGTATATGAAAAGAGGGTAAAGACCCACTAAGCGACTTTAGTTCTTCTCCAGGTAGCGTATCTTGATTAATGATATCCACTACTTGTTTGGTATCAATATTTAAAAAATACACCACTATAAAAACCACAATAATCCCTATTAATGAAGCTGGGACTGCTTTGGTAATTCTAGGAACAAAAACAATTATTGCAATTGTAAATAACACCAAACCTACCATAGTGTACATGGCAGTACCGGTAAGCCAAACTGCAGCATCTCCTACGCCTACCTTAAATTGGTCCATTTGGGCCATAAAAATAATAATGGCCAAACCATTAACAAACCCAAACATAACGGGCTGTGGTACCAAACGAATAAACTTACCAAGCTTTAAAAAACCTACAATCAACTGAAATACACCTGCCAAAGCAACTGCTGCAAAAACGTATTCTAGACCGTGAGAATTCATTAGTGCCATTAGTACAACCACGGTCGCACCTGCTCCACCAGAAATTAATCCTGGTCTTCCACCAAAAATTGCAGTAACCAATCCCATTATAAAAGCACCATACAAACCTACTAATGGTGAAAATCCTGCAAGAATTGCAAACATCAATGATTCTGGAATCATTGTCATAGCGACCGTTAAGCCCGCTAAAATTTCATTTTTATAATCTACCTTCTGTTTGAAATCGAATAAATTGAAAACCTTCGCCATGTTCCTCTAACTTTAAAGGGCGCAAAAATAGTAATATTTACTGGCCTCACCACAAACCTGCTAATTATTACCAAATTATCTGTCTACCAGTCTTTTAATCCCAATAATCTTTCTCCTAACGGTGATAGTTTAGCAGTTTCATATTTGGTTTGTTCCCATTTACGCGGATCACCCGGAAATGCATACCCTTCAGGGGCGATTTTGTTCTTCCAAGAGTTGACTCTCCAATTACGCATTTCTTTATTTTCTGGCTCAGCCGGCATCATTGAAATGTACTGTGCTATCCTAACTTTATCTTTAGATTTATTAGGTCTTATACCATGTGGTTGGGTACTATTAAAAATCAATAAATCTCCCGTATTCATTTTTACTTTTACAATTTTATCTTCCAAACCATCTAAAGAAGGTTGAAAACGGTCTCTATCATCTGGTTGTGATAATTTCCAAGAATCATAATTGCGGTACAACCATGGTATACATTGAAAGCCACCCATATTCTCATCATCTTGATCAGCCAATGCCAATACTCCTTGAACGTTTTGTGGTTTGGTCTCCGGATCATAATCCCAATGAATAAATCCTTTCTTTTCTACTCCCTTAGGTAATGGAAAATTGAGATTGGCTCGATCAATGGTCACCCATAACTTTTCTGTTCCCCATACATCTACAAATGCATCATATATTCTTTGCGTTTGTCTATTGTTCCATAAATGTTGATGGTTGTAAACCTCAACCATACCCGTTCCCGTTAATTCTTTCATTTGCATTTCTGCTCTTGGTGGCGCGTACCATGTTGAAGAATCTGTAGGATTCTTTTCATCAAATTCCCAAAGAAAATCAGCGGTTGCTTTTGCCTGGTCTAAAGGCACTGCATTTTTAATGACAATGTAACCGTTCTCTATCCAAAATTTCCAATCCTCTTCGCTGAGTACACGAAGTGAATTTCCATTAGAACGATCATTTAATTTTTGTTTACTACTAGTTGCGGTAGATGGATTTCCTGGGATATCTTTGTGTGCTTTATTACCTTGCTCTACAATATTTTTAGTCTGTTTCATAGTGTTTGATTTAAGTTATAGTTCATAACAAAACTATTGAGCCTTAGCAACTTAAACCACCGTAATATTGACCATAATTTGAACAATATTGATTTATAAAACCCTAAACACATAAATTATCTGCAATTTTGTTACATTTATCGAATGAAGATTGAACTAGAAACCATCGATTCTAACTCTAAAAGTCCGTTCAGGCTTTTGCACGACCCCAAGTTGAGCCATCTTTTCTTTTGGCATTTTCATCCAGAATATGAGCTAGTATATATTGAGAATGCAATTGGAACTAGACATGTTGGCGACCACATTTCTGAATACGAAGAAACAGACTTAGTTCTTATTGGATCTAATATTCCCCACTTAAATTTCGACTATGGCGTCAATACAGATTATCGTAAAGAAGTTTTACATATTAAACCCAGTTTTAAGAACACATTTGTAGACCCTTTACCAGAATTACAAAGCCTAAATAGATTATTAGATTTATCACGCTACGGAATTGCATTTCATGGTGAAACAAAGAAAGAAGTGGGTAATTTATTAAAGGAACTGCACACTCTTAAACCTTTTGAATATTTTATGGCTATTATGAGTATTCTTAAAAGATTGTCGCAAAGCAATGAGTTCGAATTACTTCATAAGAAGCCTTATAAAAATAGATACAGTAAAAAAGAGCAAAGCAGAATACGTGATATTTATGCACTAATTGATGAACGTTACCAAGGTAAAATTTCTGTAGATGAAGTTGCTAAATTCTGTAATTTAACGAAACCAGCGTTCTGCCGATATTTTAAAAAAGCTACCGGCAGTACTTTTATAGAATTCTTAAATCAATACCGTATTAGCCAGTCTAAACGTATGTTACTTACTGGAAAAAATGTAACTGAAACATGCTTTGAATGTGGTTTTGAAAGTCTTTCGTATTTCAATAGAACATTTAAGAAAGTAACAGGGGAAAATCCTTCTGCGTTCAAAAAAAGATTGCACACCAGTTAAATGAAGCATCATTATAGTTAATAGAGGAAACTTATAAAGTGAGACCATATTATTTTAGAAAAATATTATTCATCTGTACAGCATAGCACATTTGCGACACTGTTTAGTTTCTAAAAAATAACTATGGAAATCTTTGATCCACTTTCTTTGAAAACCGTTTTACAAATGTGTATTGCGGCTGTTTTCATCTATTTATATATTATGTTCGTTACTAGAGTAACCGGTAAAAGAACATTTGCAAAAATGACAAGTTTCGATTTTGCCGTTACTATTGCAATGGGGTCTATTCTGGCTGATGCAGTAAACAAACCTGTTTCTAGTTTGATGCCTGCAATTGTATCTCTTGCCCTATTGGCAGGATTACAAGCCATATTCGCAAAAATACTATCATCTTCTGATACGGCTCAAAAAGTAATAACAAACACCCCCATTTTATTAATGAAGAATGGTGTTATTCTTAGAGAAAATTTAAATAAAGCTTTGGTAAGTCAAGCTGATTTAATGGGAAAGTTACGAGAGGCTAATGTTTTACAACTATCCCAAGTAAAGGCAGTCATATTTGAAACAACTGGAGATATTTCCGTTTTACATTCAGAAGACCAAATAGATATTGATGCTATAATTATGGAAGATGTTAAATCTGACACTTAGAAAAAATGCCCTATTCAATTTGAATAGGGCATTCTTAAGACAATCAACTTAAAAACTATTTTGCTTTCTTCCTTTCAACATTCATTGTTGGGTTAGAAGATTTACTTCTCTTTTTACTCTCTGCACTTTTACTAGACTTCAAATACTCTTGGTAACCCCTTCCTTTAAATTCGTAAGTAGTTCCACTATCTGGGTGATATAATTCTATAGTGCTATCGTTTATCACATATAGTTCAAAATAATCATCACCCATAAAATCATAGTCTAAAGTCAATGTTTTCAATGAATTATCACCCTGTATATTGTACACTTGGTAATCACCTTCAAAATCCCATTGTAAATAAGAAATATTCGTATTTGGGGCATCTAAAGAAGACCTGAAAAAACGTGGTAAAAACTGTAGGTAATTTTCATTATCAAAATCATTTAATGCACCTGTTTCACTGGTATAGATTTTCTCCCAAGCATCATACTCTTGTATGAAGTAGTTGATATTATCATAGAATACCGTGTTATAATCAAAATTATTAATCTGGTACCCCTTCAAATAATAAGAAGTATCTGTACTGGCATCATACAACTCAATGGTATTATTATTAACCGCGTAAACTTCTAAAAACCAAGACCCGTCAATATCATGATCAATATCTACTGTACCTCTTAGGGTACCATAAGTACCTACATCAATACCATAGCCACCACCTGTTTTACCTATACCAACAATGTTATTATTAGTATATAATACGCCGCGATCAAAAGAAACCGTAAACGCCCTTTGTAAAAAAGGAACCTCGCCATTACCACGTGTTGCATTGATATCTACATACCAAAGGTCATAGCTTTGCAAAACTTGATCTGTATTAAAAGCTGACTCTTCTATAAAATCATCTTCAATAATTACCTCTGTATAACAAGAAACCATTAAAGTGGCTAAAAGGAAATATCCTGTGAGTAGTTTTATTGTTTTCATATGATTTGATTTAAAAGATTATCTACCTAGAAACAATCTCTATGCCAAAATTTAAATAAGACTGATACTAATCATATTATGAGCATCTAAATATTTGGTAAATTTGCACCATGAACAAGGATGCGAAATTTGCGGTTTTAGGAGGTGGAAGTTGGGCTACGGCTATTGTTAAGATGTTGACCAACAACCAAAAAAAAGTAGGTTGGTATATGAGAAATATCGATGCTATTGAACATATAAAAACTCAAAAACATAATCCAAATTACCTTACTTCGGTTGAATTTAAACCTGAGCAATTACTCTTAACCAGTGATATCAATGAAGCAGTCGACAATGCAGATGTATTGATTTTTGCAATTCCTTCTGCCTTTTTAGTAGGTGAATTAGAAAATTTAACCTCTTCACTAAAAGACAAAATTATTTTTTCCGCTATTAAGGGTATCGTACCTGAATCTGGATTAATAGTTGGCGAGCATTTTCATGAAGTTTTTAAAATACCATTTGACCACATTGGTGTTATTACCGGTCCATGCCATGCAGAAGAAGTTGCTATGGAACGCCTTTCATATTTAACGATTGCATGTGCAGATAAAGAAAAAGCCCAACTGATAGCGAAAAACTTATCAAGTAATTACATTAAAACGAATATTAGTAAGGATATCATTGGTACAGAATATGCCGCAATGCTAAAAAATATATATGCTATTGCAGCTGGAATTGCCCATGGTCTGGGATATGGAGATAATTTTCAAAGCGTATTGATGAGCAATGCAATTCGTGAAATGAAGCGATACACCAAACGCATTCATAACCTGGATCGTAACATTAATAAATCTGCCTACTTAGGGGATTTATTGGTTACAGGATACTCCATTTTTAGTCGAAACAGAATGTTCGGCAATATGATAGGTAAAGGGTATACGGTAAAAAGTGCACAAATGGAAATGAGTATGATCGCTGAAGGATATTACGCAGCAAAAAGCGCTTATAACATTAAAGAAAACTTCAGCAAAAAAGTCAAAACACCTATTATAGATGCTGTATATAAAGTTCTCTATGAAAATAAGAATCCTAAAAAGGTTTTCCACGATTTAACCGACAAACTAGATTAAGGTCTTTCTAAAGAAAAATCTGAATGTTCTTTTAGTTCAGCATTAAGAGTTGTTCTCCATTCTTCAACTTTAGCATCGTCGACGCCAAATCTAAGTTTAAATTCTGTTAATATAGGCTCCATAAGAGTTCTTATACTGTCAATATCGAAATATAATCTACCCGTTCTTCTTATAAAGAAGTCCATTGGGTTCTGTACCATTTCATAATCAATACCAAATGCTAATTCTGCCTTAGCTAAACGAACATATTTATCTTCGTCAACTAATGTAGCGTAAGTTTCAAGGATCTTAGAGGTTTGTTTACCATAATTAGTTACTAAAAACCAAGCATCATGTTTGGTAAAACCTTCTTCTTTAATTTCACTATACACCTGATCAATGTATTTTTTAACGTGTTTAAATTTCTTGAAATTATCATTTCCACTTAAAAATATCTTCTCGGTGTAGCAATCTTTTAATTCAATATCATGATCATCCTCCATCTTTTTAGCAATACGGTCTACCACTCTTTCTGCCATTTTACGGTAGCCTGTCAACTTACCCCCAGCAATACTTATTAGGCCCGTATCTGATACAAAAATCTCGTCTTTTCTTGATAATTCTGAAGCAGATTTACCTTCTTCATGTATTAAAGGACGTAAACCTGCCCAGGAAGAAACAATATCATCTAACTCTAAATTAATATCTGGAAACATGTTATTTACCGCTGAAATTAAATAGATGGCATCGGCTATGTTTGTTGTTACCTTGTCTTTATTATCATTATAGTTTGTATCTGTAGTACCAACATAGGTGATTTTACCTCTAGGTATAGCAAACATCATTCTACCGTCTGGAATATCAAAATATACAGATTGTTTAACCGGTAATTTCCCATAAGGGAATACCAAATGCACACCTTTGGTTAAATGAAGTTGTTTCCCTTTTTTAGAATTGTTTAAACTTCTTAAATCATCTACCCATGGGCCAGCTGCACTGATTACATATTTAGATTTAATCGTAAATTCTTGACCTGTAACCTCATCTGTTGCTTTTACTCCGACAACTTTCTCATTTTCATATATAAACGCGTTCACTTTGGCATAATTCAACGCCTGTGCTCCAAATAACAAACTTGTTTTAATGTTCTCAATAGTTAAACGGGCGTCATCTGTTCTGTATTCGGCATAATATCCCGCACCGTTTAAAATTTTCTTAGGTAATAAGGGCTCCAACTTCATAGCCTCCTTCTTTTCTATCATCTTTCGTTTATCGTCTCCAGATACCTGAGCCAGAATATCATAAACTTTAAGACCAATAGATGTTAACCATTTACCATAAGAGCCATTTTCAATTAACGGTAATAACATCTTCTCTGGCAATACCAAATGTGGTGCTAATTTATGTACAATTGCACGTTCTGAACCTACTTCTTTTACCAACCAAAAATCGAACTGCTTTAAATAACGAAGACCACCATGAATTAATTTGGTTGACTTACTACTAGTACCAGAAGCAAAATCACCTTTTTCCAGCAAAGCGACCTTTAATCCCCGAGATGCGGCGTCTAATGCTATTCCACCTCCAGTAATTCCACCACCAATAACCACTAAATCAAAATCTTCAGATTTTAGATTATCTATTGTTTTTTGGCGTTCCAAATTGGTGAATTTTATATATTTCATCAGTAGCGATCTATTTAGTTATTTAAAAGGTACTTATATAAATAAAGCAAAGTTAAAGCCCATTACCTCCTATTCTATGCTCTAAAGAATTAAAAAATTGTAAAATTGATTCGTCTACAATTCTTCGTCTTCCCATCCTTTGGTGCGTTCTACCGCTTTCTGCCATTTTTTATACAGACGCTTTCTTTTTACCCTATCAAAAGTTGGTTTAAAGATTCTGTCCATTGGTCGGCTTTCATCAATATCCGATTGCTTCCAAAAACCTACTTGTATTCCTGCAAGAAATGCAGCTCCCATGGCTGTAGATTCAATTATCTCTGGTCTATGAACTTCTGAATCCAAAATATCGGCTTGAAATTGCATTAAATGATTGTTGGCACATGCACCACCATCTACACGAAGGTTTTTAAGTTGAATACCAGAATCATCTTCCATTGCTTTTAAAATATCTTTGGTCTGATATGCCAACGCCTCTAAAGTTGCCTTTGCTAAATGTGCTTTGCCTGTATCCCTAGTTAACCCGAAAACGGCTCCTCTTGCATACATATCCCAGTAGGGGGCTCCTAAGCCTGCAAATGCAGGAACTACATAAACAGGATTTTCACCTTCAATAGAGTTAGCCAGTTCCTCCGTTTCATTTGCATCTTCTATAAGCTCTAAACCATCTCTTAACCATTGTATAGCCGCCCCTGCAATGAAAATACTGCCTTCTAGAGCATAGTTGACCTTACCATCTAAACCGTATGCAATCGTAGTTAAAAGTCCGTTTTTAGAAAACTGTGGTTTTTCTCCGGTATTCATCAACATAAAACAACCTGTGCCATATGTGTTTTTTGCAGTGCCCTTCTTAAAACAAGCTTGACCAAAAAGAGCCGCTTGTTGATCCCCGGCAATACCTGCAATAGGAATCTTTACACCATCAATTTCGTAATCGCCAAAATGAGCCGAAGATGGCTTTACTTCTGGCAACATAGATTTTGGTATCTCAAGAACCTTTAACATTTTATCGTCCCATTTTAGATTTACAATATCATAAATCATGGTTCTTGACGCATTGGTATAATCGGTACAATGCTTTTGATCTTTCGTCATATTCCAAACCAACCAAGTATCTATAGTGCCCATCAATAAATCACCCGCTTGGGCTTTCTTCTTTGCACCATCTACATTATCAAGTATCCATTTTACCTTGGTTCCAGAAAAATAAGAGTCAATGACCAAACCCGTGGTCTTCTTAACATGCTCTGTTAATCCAATTTTTTTAAGGTGTTCGCAAATGTTTGCTGTTCGTTTATCTTGCCAAACAATTGCATTATATACAGGTTCACCGGTGTTTTTATCCCAGACAACAGTAGTTTCTCTCTGGTTGGTAATACCAATACTCACTATTTCTGTAGGTTTCACTTTTTCCTTTTCCAGAAGCTCTTTTAAAACTTCTAACTGTGAGGATAATATTTCTTTTGGATCGTGTTCTACCCAACCAGATTTAGGAAATATCTGCTTAAATTCTTTTTGAACCATTCCTTGAATAGTTCCATCATGGTCAACCAATAAAGCTCTAGAGCTCGTTGTACCTTGATCTAATGATACTATAAATTGCCTTGCCATGTGTTTTTAAGTTATTTCTTTAAATATAGCAGATTTAATACCTAATTCAAATATGAACTATAGAGGCATTAAGAATTTCTATAAAATGAAAAAATAACCTGAAGAAGATTTATCAAGTCAACACACGTACTACATAAAAAAAGGATAAATTTTTAAGCTTAATCTATTCTATAAACTCTTTTTCTACAAAATAAGAAACAATAGCCTCTTTCATTAAAACAGTTTGCTCCCCCGCTTTTAATGTTGGCAATTCTTCAACCACGTTATAATGCGGCCAACCTTCTTCATCAAAAAAACTAAACTCATAAAAACCATAAGGTTCTAAAAGACGACAGATGGCAATATGCATTAAATCTAATTTATCATCCTTTTTATACTTTCTGTGGTATTGCCCTAATTCTTGGACTCCAACTAAATAAATTATAGCATCTAACTCCAAAGGATCACCATCAGAAAACTTTCCAGAAAGCTTTTCCACCAAATAATCCCATCGTTCTTTTAATTGTATATCCCTAGCCATATAAATTTGTTGAGCCTGTAGTAAGGTACAGACCTTGCAAAGGTACAAATCAAAGTTCTATATTTGTTAAAACACTTTACTAATGGGACTTTTGGATTTTTTACTTGGATTACCCTTAATTTGGGGGCTATGGAAGGGATATAAAAATGGTCTTTTTATGGAAATAGCCTCTATTGTGGCATTAGTTGCCGGCATTTTTGGGGCAATCCATTTTTCATACATTACGGGTAACTACCTATCGGAACATTTAGATTGGGATGAAAGAAATATGAGTATTGCAGCTTTTGTTATTACATTAATTCTCATAATTATCATCGTTAATCTTGCAGGTAAAATATTGACCAAAGTTGCCAACTTTGCCATGCTTGGCTCTTTAAATAAAATTGCAGGTGGAATTTTTGGGGTTTTAAAGGTTGCTATTCTTTTAGGTGCCGCTTTCATATTTTTTGACCGAATGGATAACACATTTGGTCTAATAAAAGAGGAAACTAAACAGGAGTCTGTTCTCTACCAACCAATTAAGGATATTGGAGCACTAATTTTTGATACAGTATTGAAAAGTGAAGTATTGCCAAAAGAGTCTACCGAAGAACCTGTTACCATATAACTACACTGAACGCTAATCTTACTTTTTATACACTTTATCGAATAAGCATTTTTGTTATCATCCTGCATTTAATTTTTCAATAATATTACTATATCGATAACCCAAATCGATTTAGAGAATTTAGAACATTCTCGTTTTTCTTACCTACTACGCTACGCCGAGAGGCTACATAATTAAAAGACACTTATATGAAAATGAGATTGCTTTATGCGGTCCCTGTCTTTTTATTACTTTTTCTTGGTTCTTGCACTAGCGACTCTGTTGATGATACGCCGGTACTTGAAGCTGAAAATGTATTAACTATAGAACAGGACCTTCTAGAAATTGTCAATGAGCATCGATTAAGCTTAAATACCAATACTTTGGAATTTAGCGATGTGGCATACAAATACGCGAACTTTCATACTGATTACATGATATCTAAGGGTAGCATTAGTCATGATAATTTTAGCTCAAGAGCATCTAATATTAATACTGAGATAGCTGTTGAAATGGTAGCAGAGAACGTTGCCAAAGATTATCAAACTGCCATTGAAGCTTTTGAAGGTTGGTATACAAGTAGCAGTCATAAAAAAACCATGGAAGGAGATTTTACTCACACCGGTATTAGTGTAAAGAAAGACGATTTGGGTAATTATTATTTTACCCAACTATTTTACAAGCAATAATCAACTAGCTATTATTACCTAAAAACAGATAATTTTTAACTCCAGTTTAACCCATATGGGTTGACATGGTTCTTTAGTCGGACAAAGTGGGAAAAATCATATTAAATACACTTTTTGACGTTGTAATTTTACTTGTATTTTATCGATGAGGACCGTTTTTATCAAAGGACGTAGCTTAACGAGTTTTTTGCCCTCTCTATAGATGTTTTTCTTCTTACCATTTACGTTGAGCCTATTTTTGAAACTCAATAAAAAAAGTTTCCCACTTATGAAGTACACATTAACTTACTTAGTATTAATCATTTCGCTATTAACATCTTGTTCTAAATATGAAAACTTTGCAGGATATGACAATGCAGAGGAACCTTTAACAAATTTTACTTTAGCTTCTTCTGAATCTCACAGTACTTTAGAAGATGAGCTTTTTGAAATGATAAATGATCATAGAGTTAATTTAGGTTTAAATGCATTGGTATTTGAAAGTACCACCTATTATTATGCAAATCTTCATACAGCCTATATGATTTCTAAAGGAAATACCAGTCATGATAATTTTACCAAACGTGCAGAGAATATTGCAAAAAGGACAGATGCTATATTTATTGCTGAAAATGTAGCAAGAAATTACGATACTATAGAAGAGGTTTTCGATGCTTGGAAAAAAAGTTCTGGGCATAGAGAAAATATAGAAGGCGATTACGATTATTCTGCAATTAGCATTATACAGAATAGCCATGGTGATTTTTATTTTACACAAGTATTTTTTAGATAAGCTTAAAAGGAACTAATTTTATAATAGCCTTTGTAATTCAAAGGCTTTTTTTATGCTTAACTTTTAGGTAAGAAATAACGGTTTATTTAACTTTCACTTAAATTCATAAAAATGAGTATACAAGCACCATTTAATCTAACTAAATGGATAGAGGAAAACCGAGGGCTTCTTAAGCCACCGGTAGGAAATAAAAACCTATATAAAGATGCCGGAGACTATATTGTTATGATAGTTGCCGGACCTAACGCTAGAAAAGACTACCATTATAATGAAACAGAAGAGCTTTTCTATCAACTTGAAGGCGAAATAGAAGTACACATTCAAGAAGATGGTAAAAAAAGAACCATGCAACTAGGACCTGGAGATATGTATTTACATCCTGCTAAAGTGCCCCATTCCCCTGCGCGTAAAGAAGGTTCTATTGGTTTAGTCATAGAGCGTAAACGTGCAAACATGAATGTTGATGACGGCTTATTATGGTTCTGCGATAATTGCAATCACAAGCTATATGAAGCTTATTTTACGCTTCATGATATTGAAAAAGATTTCCTTTCACATTTTAAGCATTTTTACAGTTCAAAAGAATTAAGAACTTGCGATAATTGCGGCACTGTTATGCCTGTAGACGAACGTTTTATAGCTAAAGAAGAATGATAATTATAGCCAAAATTATTACCGCACTTGTTGCGCTCATACATATTTACATTCTTTGGATAGAAATGTTCTCATGGACCACTACTGGCAAAAAAGTATTTAAAAATTTTCCTAAAGATTTATTTGAACCTACCATACAAATGGCAGCCAACCAAGGTCTCTACAATGGTTTCTTAGCAGCTGGTTTAATTTGGTCATTTTTAATAGATAGTACAGAATGGTCAACAAACGTTGCTCTTTTCTTTTTAGGCTGTGTTACCGTTGCAGGTATTTACGGTGCTATTTCTGTAAGTAAAAAAATATTCATTATCCAAAGCATACCTGCTTTGATCGGAATTGTTTTATGGTCTATCATAAAATTTTCATAGTTTCAATTAGTTCTACTTGTGGATAAAATTCTTTGTATTTTTGTAATATATCTAACATAAATCACGTAAAAAGTTATAAAATGTCAAAAATAGCAGCAGATTTCGGAATACACGATGCTCTTAAAGCATTAGGAATTAAAGATGTCAATGAGGGAACTTCAACGGGATCCAATAATTTTTCATCCGGAGATATTATTTCTTCATATTCTCCAGTAGATGGTTCTTTGATTGCAAAAGTGAAGTCAACTACAAAAGCAGATTATGAAAAGGTAATGTCTACTGCTACAACTACATTCAAAGAATGGAGAACAAAACCTGCTCCTTTACGTGGAGAAATTGTTAGACAATTTGGTGACAAATTAAGAGAACTTAAAGAGCCGTTAGGTAAACTTGTTTCTTACGAAATGGGTAAAAGCTACCAAGAAGGCTTAGGTGAAGTTCAAGAAATGATAGATATCTGTGATTTTGCAGTGGGTCTCTCTCGTCAATTACACGGGTTAACTATGCACTCAGAAAGACCTGGGCATAGAATGTACGAGCAATATCACTCTTTGGGTGTGGTTGGTATTATTTCTGCTTTTAATTTTCCTGTAGCCGTGTGGGCATGGAATACTGCATTAGCTTGGATCTGTGGTGATGTTTGCGTTTGGAAGCCATCAGAAAAAACACCTTTATGTGGAATAGCATGTCAAAATATTGCTGCTGAAGTTCTTAAAGCAAATAATCTTCCTGAAGGCATTTCTTGTTTGATAAACGGTGATTATAAAGTAGGTGAATTAATGACTCAAGACAATAGAATTCCGTTAGTATCCGCTACTGGATCTATTAGAATGGGTAAAATTGTTGCCCAAGCAGTTGCTGCTCGATTAGGTAAATCTTTATTAGAACTTGGTGGTAATAATGCTATTATAGTTACTCCTGATGCTGATTTAAAAATGACAGTTATTGGTGCCGTTTTCGGTGCTGTAGGTACCGCCGGTCAACGTTGCACATCTACTAGAAGATTAATCATTCATGATTCTATGTACGATAAAGTAAAAGAAGCAGTGGTTGCAGCATACCAACAATTAAGAATCGGTAACCCATTAGATGAAAATAATCATGTAGGTCCATTAATAGATACTGATGCTGTAGCACAATACAACAAGGCCTTAGAAAGAGTTGTCAAAGAAGGTGGTAAATTAATTGTTGAAGGCGGAGTGTTAGAAGGTGAAGGCTATGAAAGTGGTTGCTATGTAAAGCCTGCTATAGCTGAGGCTAAAAACGACTTTGAAATTGTACAGCATGAGACTTTTGCCCCTGTTCTTTATCTTTTAAAATATTCTGGTGATGTTGAAAATGCCATAGCAATTCAAAACGGAGTGGTTCAAGGTCTTTCTTCGGCAATTATGACAAACAATCTTCGTGAGGCAGAGCATTTCCTATCTGCATGGGGTAGTGATTGTGGAATTGCAAATGTTAACATTGGTACTTCTGGAGCTGAAATTGGCGGTGCCTTTGGTGGTGAAAAAGAAACAGGTGGTGGTCGTGAAAGCGGATCTGATGCTTGGAAAGTTTATATGAGAAGACAAACGAACACCATAAATTACACCACTGAGCTACCATTAGCACAGGGTATAAAATTTGATTTATAGATAATTTTTTAATTTTCTTTGCATGCTGCTTACTAGGTTGCTTTTCTGCCAGCTGGTTCATTAGACCAACTACCATGTAGTAAAGTTTGAGCACCAAGTACAATAAACATGCAAAGAAAATTTATAGTATTTTTTATTTTTTTCTTCATTTTTACAAGTGTAAATACCTCTGTATTAAACTAGTAAATTCCTCTATTGATTTCAATAAATTCTGTACGGCTTTACACAAATATTGTATAGTTGGATCATAGATTAGATAAATCTTAAACATAAAAAAATCCTGTCTACTAAAAGAAGACAGGATTTTTTAACCAACTAACTCAAAACTTTACACTGTATACTCAATGCCCAAACCTTGTGGGGAGAAATATACCGTTTAAGTATCTACGCAAAAATGCAAATAATAGTTGTTGTTCCATACACTTTTTTTACCATCTAACACGTAGATCGTATAGTTGGTAATATATTTAACATATCTGAAATTTAGATAATGATTGATTCTAAGGTAATTAGGTTACAATCTTTTAACATTTTTAAGATTTTTTTAATAAATTGTGGACTAAACACTAAACATAAATTACAATGACGAAAACAACAAGGTATTTATTATACATGTTGATTGCCATTGTAGTTGGTACATTCCTTTACATAACCTATTGCAGCGAATGTGGTGCAGTAGCCACTGTGACAGAGCCAACTACAGAAAAGGTAATCATAAAAGAGCCCTCGGCAACATCATATCCATTTGCAATTGATGGTAATGGGTTCGCCTATAATACCAATGACAATTATAATTTTAACGTTTCTTCCCATAATATTCTTATGCCTTTAGGAGCTGAATTAACACAAGGTATTTCTGGATTACAGAATCATTTAGAAATCAATGACAGTAACGTTATAAACATAACAGGTTACTATACCAGTGAGGAAGAAAATAATACTGCATTTCCCAACCTAGGACTTGCAAGAGCAAATTCTATTAAAAATGATTTAGCATCTAAAGGTATTTCTACCGCTCAAATTAATACAATGGGTAAACTTATGGATGAGATGATTCCAAAAGATGGCACATATTGGGGCGCTGCTACCTTTGGCATTGTAGAAAAATCTGCAACCGCAGAAGATGATCTTAAGGCATTGTATGAAAAAATAAATGCAGATCCTTTAATTCTATATTTTAACTCCGCAGAAGCATCAATTAGTTTAGACGCTACCCAAAGACAAAAGGTTGCGGATATTTCTAGGTATTTAGATAAAGTTGCTGGAGCCACTACAAATGTAGTTGGGCATACAGATGCGACTGGCCAAGCAAGTACAAATATGAGATTAGGTAAAGAAAGAGCTGAATTTGCTAAAAGCTATCTAATGAAAAACGGTATCGCTGCCGATAAAATCATAGTTTCTTCTAAAGGACAATCACAACCAATTGCTACGAATGCAACTGAAGAAGGCAGAGTAAAAAATAGACGAACAGTAATTACATTAAATTAAGACATACACTAATCCTATAAATAAGTAAAATCATGAATTTTGAAAATATGAATATTTGGTGCTGGCTAATTCCAGCTTTAGTTGGTATTATCTGCGGTATATTAGGCTACCTAATAGGTAGACTTTTTGGTAAAGATTCTGTAGAAGTTGTAGATAATTCAGCCGAAATATCTAATCTTAAAGCTAGTAACGACAAGCTAAAAGCTGACTTAGCTGATTTAAATAACCTTAAGGCAACCAACAGCAAGTTAAAAGCAGATTTAGATGCATGTAACCAAAGAGTAATTGCCGCAAGTAAGATAGTTAAACCTGCGCCGGTTGCGCCAAGTACAAATCTTGGTGCCTCTGCTGCCTCTTTCGCTGCAGGTGCCGCTACAAGTAGCGCGTTAGCTTTTGACGGATCTGCTGCCAAAGCTGCTTTCGGAAAGAATATAAAACAAGACGATTTAAAACTGGTTGAAGGCATAGGTCCTAAAATTGAAGGTATGTTCAAAGACCATGGCATTAAAACTTGGAAAGAACTGTCTGAAGCTAGTTTAACAGAATGCCAAAAAATATTGGATACAGGCGGAACTAGGTATAAGATCCATGATCCTTCTTCTTGGCCTTTACAAGCAAAAATGTGCTACGAAGGTAAATGGGCAGAACTTGTGAAGTGGCAACAAGAACATAAACACGGTAAACTATAGCTTACCGTTTAAAGTAAAAAAAAATCCCGATCATAACCGATCGGGATTTTTTATTTATAATGCTCCATTTGCCTCTACCCACTTAAAGTGATATTGGTCTTGAGGAAATTTCATTCGCTCTGCAATTCTCTCTAATCTAGAAGGTAACTTAATTAAATAGTCACGTGCCTTTTCAGCTTCTTCATTTAATGAACGCACTGAATCTAATTCCCAATACGCATTTAGCTTTCTTAGAATCTCTACATAATCTTGTGCCGTATACACACCTAAGCGTTGTGCACAGTTAGAGAAATTCTCAAACGCTGATCCTATTGTACCACCAGACTCACGTAAAAAGTGCGCGGGCATTACAATCTTTTTCTTCATCATATCAGCAAAGGCAATCATCATACCAGATGGATCCTCTCCAAGAATAGTCTTTACAAATTCTCTATATGCTAAATGGTGTCTCATTTCGTCACCAGCAATAATTGTACACATTTTACCTAGAAGGACATTTCCTTTTTTCTTGGCCATTTGCCCAACACGCTTATGAGAAATATTGGTTGCTAATTCTTGAAATGATGTATAAACAAAGTTTTTATATGGATCACGATCCGTACCAATATCAAAACCGTCAGATATTAAATGCTGGGTTGTTATTTCTATTTCTCTCATATTTACCCTTCCAGATAAATACAGATATTTATTCAACACATCTCCATGTCTATTTTCTTCAGCTGTCCATGCGCGAACCCATTTTGCCCAACCATTTGTTTTATGATCTCCATGCTGGTCCACACCTACTACATCCATTAACCAAGACTCATAAGTTGGCAATGCTTCTTCTGTAATAGTATCAGCTACCATGGTAACCCAAAAATCATATCCTAATTCTTTAGACTCCTCACGAATATCTTTTACTTCTTGTAAGAAAGTATCTTTCTCAGAATTTGGTAAAAAATCTGTTGGCTGCCATATATCCTCTGGTTGTATAAGGAAGGAATCCATAAATCCTTCTACCTGAGGTTCTAGAGCCTGCATCACTTCTAATCTTATATTTTTAGTAGACATAGTTTAGTTTTTATCAAAGATCGTCATTAAAACAATCTATTTTTTAGTAAAGTTAACGGTTTTCTTAGTTTCTTCCATTTTCATTAGGATAAAAGGTATATACCGGCTCACTTTGCCAATATTCTTTAGTATCCGCATTAAATACTGTCAATGGACCTTTGAATGCTGCACCCGTATCAATATTCCAAACATTGGCTGCTTTTTGCGGCGTAGTTTTTCCTATTCTTGTAACTGGTGTATGACCAATATAAATTTCCGAATAATTTTTTAATCGCTTCGGATAATGAATGTGATCTTCTTCTAAATCTTTATTAAGTGAAAGTGCTAACTCCCACAAGGTACGATCCCAATAGAACGTCTTTTTAAAATATTCATGCTCTATACCCTTTAAGTTTGTAAAACCTGCATGTAAAAACAACCTGCTTTCCGAATCTAAATGATAGTTCTCCAAGCTTTCATAAAACTTTAAATGCAAATCTTTGGTTTCCTTCGAGGCGTTACCATATGAATTGGATGTTGCTTCGCCACCATGCATAAACCAGGTTGGGTTATCCGCTTTGCCAGTTAACCACTCATAACAAAGTTCATCATGGTTACCTCTTAAATAAATACAATTATACTTTTCCTTTAATTGTAAAAGATAATTTACAGTTTCTACCGCTTCACTCCATCCATCAATATAATCTCCTAAAAAAATTATAGTATCCTTTTCTGTAATGGCTGCTTTTTCAAGTACCTGTTTTAAGGCTTGTAAACCTGAATGAATGTCACCTACTACCAGTGTTCTTTTTAAATTCATTTAGCAAAAATCGCAATTATGGCTATTATGACAAGGATAAATATTACTAAAAAGAAAATTTTCCAAAACGAATAAGGTCTATTTCCGCTTAGTACTCCTGTTTGGCCATTAATGTAAAAATTGAACTCTTTACCATCATACCTATATGAACTTAGATAAATTGGAAGTAGTACATGTTTAAATTTCTCATCTGTTAACTTAATATCGGCATTTGCTACTCTTTGAGTATCCCCGCCAATATCTCGCTTAATCCAATTATAAGCTATCTTTTTAGCTTCTTGAAAAGATTTATGATGCCCTTCTTTTAAGGAAACCGTATATTTTTCCGTTACAAAGCCTGATAGATATTTAGAATTGAAAACAACCAAATCTTTCAAGTTCCAAAAAGCGACTTTAGCGGGAATTTCTCTGCGTTTCTTTTCTGAAGCATTGATTAAAATATCATCTACAAAACCATCTACCTTGCCAGAAGCATACGTCCACCTTGTTTTTCTAACCTGTCTTGTTCTTTTTCCTTTATTACTATTATAAGTTTGGGTTTCGTAGTAATAATCTCCACGTTGCCCTTGATAAGATGCAAACAGATTGGCATCGAACGTCCAATAAGGCACATAAAGACCGTGTAATCCTTCTGGATCTAAAGCAGCTTTTTTTAAATTGTCTGGTGCAAACCAAATTTTACCTACCCATCCTTTAAATATGGCTTGTGCCTTTTTAGCATCTAACTGAAATGGCACCAGAGCTCCAGGTAAAATCCACCCTTCTTTTTCAATATCCTCACGAATTAAGGGTTCGCTACAATACACACAGTTTAACGATTTATAATTCTCCTCTACATGTTGGTTGGCACCGCAATTTTTGCAATGTAATAGCTCTATGGTTTCGGTATACGCATTTTCGCCTACTATTTTTAGGTAGTGATCTAATTCTAGTTCTTCAAAACTACTTTTTGATTGCTCAATAAATTCCTCATAACCACAGTATTCACATGTAAGCTGATGAGAGCCTGGCTTAAATTTAAGCTCGGCCCCACAATTGGCACATGCTTTTTTAAACTCCGATTGTTGAATATCGTCCATAGAAAGTATCCCTTATCTATAAAAGGTATGTTATATGATAATTGTTTCTGATTATGCCGTTGGTAAAGGTGGTGGTGTATTACCGCCTAAGAAAGATTTTAATTCTTCTACTTCTTTCAAAGCGGTCCAACTTGCCATTCCTTGTTTCCAAATCAGAGAATCCCTATTAATGGTTCTGCTTGCAAATAACTCCTTAAGCTTTTCTAATGAAACCGGACCCAATTGCTGACCACTTACCGCATAAAAGTATGTAATCTGCGCAGGCATTGGCGGTGGTGCTTGTGGCTGTGCAGCTTGACCCCCAAATGGTTGTGCCGCAGGTTGCCCCATTAGACCCCCCATTTGTTGTGCCAAAACAAAACCCATGCCCATGCCCATACCGGCACCAGCGGTACCACCTTCGTTTTTAGCCGCTAATTCCATTGCTTTTGCAGCTTTGAACTGGGCTAATTTGGTCATGTCCAACTTATCTAATCGACTGTATTCGAAAATTTCTTTCTTCAGTTCTTCTGGCATCGATACATTTTCGATGTAGAATTTCTCTAATTCTATACCTACCCTATTAAATTCTGGTTGCATAACCACTTGGCATGTTTCAGAAAGCTCACTGGTATTGGCAGCATATAATTCTATAGGCAAGTTAGCCTCGCCTACTGTATCTGTAAAACGGGTGACTATTAAACTTTTTAAATGTTCATTTACTTCATAATTCGTGAAGTTACCATCTGTGCCAACTACATCTATAATAAACTTACCTGGGTCATTAATTCTAAAACTGTATGTACCAAAAGCACGTATTTCTACAAAACCAAATCTATCATCACTAAGTATAAATGGGTTTTTAGTACCCCATTTTTCATCGGTAAAAAGGTGTGTATTTACAAAATACACCTCAGCTTTGAACGGACTGTCAAAACCGTATTTCCAACCCTTTAAAGTCGTTAATATTGGTAAATTTTGAGTGTTTAAAGTATAAGTACCAGGTTTAAAAACATCTGCTAATTGCCCTTCATTAATAAAAACTGCCGTTTGTCCTTCACGAACAATTAACTGTGCGTTGTTCTTTATCTCATTTTGATAACGTTCAAAACGATGGACTATAGTATCGTTTGTAGTATCTAGCCATTCAATAATATCAATAAACTCATGGCTTAGTTTCTTCTTAATTTCATCAAATATACTCATGGTTAGTGTGTGTTTTAAAATGTATAATATCAAGATATGCATTTCATGACCAGAGCCAAAATTAGCGGCATAATAATTCAAGAAAATAATCTACAAACTACAATAATTTAATATTTCCTTAAGAATATTTAGGAAGTAGGTCCTTTTTCTAATTAACTTAGATTTCCTTATTTTTCTTTTAGAACTATGAAAAAAGTATTTTGTATTGGTGAATTGCTAATTGATTTCGTTGCTGAAAACCAAGGTAAAGATTTATCTAAAGCTAAAGAATTTTCTAAAAAAGCCGGTGGGGCACCTGCCAATGTTTCTTGCGCTATTAGCAAGCTTGGTGGCGAAAGTCTTTTTATTGGATGCGTAGGTGACGACCCCTTTGGCACCTTTTTATTACGTATTCTTGAAAATGAAAAAGTAGACATTTCTTCAGCACAAAAAAGTGACACCTTTACTACTCTAGCATTTGTATCGATTGATGCCGATGGAGAGCGAGATTTTGTTTTTAGCCGTGGTGCAGACAAAGAACTTACCTATGATTCATCTCTTAAATCTAGATTTGAAAATAATATATTGCATTTTGGGGCTGCTACCGCACTTTTGGGTGGTTCATTAGAGGAGACGTATAACAGATATTTATTTGACGGAATCACTAAAAATGCTTTCATCAGTTTTGACCCAAACTACAGGGTAGACCTTTGGAAAAACAAAGAGGATGTTTTTATTCGTAAATGCCATCCTTACATAGAAAAATCTCATTTATGTAAATTTAGTTTGGAGGAAGCACAACTTCTTTCAGGCAAGGATAATTTAGATGAGGCATGTCAAGTTTTCCATGAAATGGGAACCCAAATTATAGTAATTACCCTAGGTAGCGAAGGCACATTACTAAGTACTGCTAAATTCAGTAAAACTATACCAAGTATAAAAGTCAACCCAAAGGATACAACAGGTGCCGGCGACGCTTTTATAGGCTGTTTATTGCAACAAATCTCGCAACATTCTAAGTTTGAAAATGTATTAGCAGATGAAAAATTGCTAACCAATATGGTTGCCAGAGCTAATAAGGCTGGAGCAATTACTACCGAGAATTTTGGGGCAATTGAATCACTTCCTACTTTACAACAATTAGACTCTTAAAATGAACCAAGCTGAATTACTAAGGTTATTGGCTGAGAGAGGTCAAAAGAAAAAAGGTACAAATTCTTTAACTTCTTTATTTGAGCAAAGATTAGCGACCAATCTTTCTATTATTAAAACGCAGTTTTTTTCATTATACCCAGAATCAGAGCATAAAGCCTTTTTCTATACTCTTTTAGATAAAATAGAGTTACTGTTCAAAGCCCGCCCTACAGAACTTCAAAAGCAAGATATTAAAAGATTAGAGTCCGGAAACTGGTACCAGAGCGAACAAATGGTAGGTATGCAGATGTATGTTGATCGCTTTAACAAGGACATTAACGGACTAAAAGATAAATTACCATACTTTGATGACCTAGGCGTAAACTTTCTTCACCTTATGCCCATTACCACTAGACCAGCTGGTGAAAATGATGGTGGGTACGCTGTAAATAGCTATCATGAGATTGATAGTAAATATGGCACAAAAAATGATTTTACAACCTTTACAAAAAAAGCTAGAGAACATAACATATTCTTAATGCTTGATTTTGTTGTCAACCATACTTCAGATGAATTTGAGTGGGCACAGAAAGCAAAAGAAGGAAGCTTACACCATCAAAATTATTATTACACCTATTCTGACCGTCATATACCAGACGAATTTGAAAAAACACTACCTGAAATTTTCCCACAATCGGCACCAGGAAATTTCACCTATAATAAGGAAATGGAAAAATGGGTAATGACCTGTTTTAACAACTATCAGTGGGATTTAAATTATAGAAATCCAGAGGTATTTATAGAAATGCTTGGTAACTTAATGTCATTAGCCAACTTAGGTGTTGATGTTATCCGTTTTGATGCACTTGCTTTTCTTTGGAAAAAATTAGGAACCTTATCTCAGAATTTGCCAGAGGCACATACACTTATTTCTCTTTTTAGAATGTGCTTACAAGTTATAGCCCCAGGTGTTATTCTATTAGCAGAAGCTATCGTTGCCCCAAGAGATATCATTAAATATTTTGGAGAAGGTACTGCTGAGGGCAATGAATGCGAAATTGCTTACAACGCTTCATTAATGGCATTGTTATGGAATTCAATTGCCACCAAAAAGGCATCTTTAATGGTTAAAAGTGTAACCGAAGTACCAAACAAACCTAAAGATGGTACCTGGATCAATTATATACGATGCCATGACGACATAGGTCTTGGTTACGAGGATGATTTTGTACGTGCAATAGGATCTGAACCTGCTGCCCACAAACAGTTTTTATTAAATTATTACTGTGGCAAATTAGAATGGTCACCGGCAAAAGGGCTCATGTTTATGTATAACCCTAAAAACGGTGATGGTAGAATTACCGGAAGTGCGGCATCTTTACTAGGACTAGAAACTGCTCTAGAACAAAACAATAAGAATATAATTGACTATGCTATCTCCAAAATTTTAATGATGCATGGTATTATTCTATCCTATGGCGGTATTCCAATGATTTATGCTGGTGATGAAATAGGGACATTAAACGATTATAGTTACGAGCAGAATGAGGACCATGTTAATGATAATAGATGGGTAAATAGACCTATGCAAAATTGGGACACTGTAGCTCAATTGAAAAAATCCGATAACAATCCTTCTGCTATAATATTCAACGGATTAAAGCATATGATTCGTCTAAGAAAAGAACATAGCGTATTTGCAGATTCCAATGATATAAAAATTCACGGCTGCCCTAATCAACATGTTTTTGCTTTCCAAAGAACTCATGAAGATGAAAATGTTTGGGTACTGTCTAATTTTAATGAAGTTACCGAAACCCTAAATATTGGCTGGTTACTTTCTATAGGTATTCACACAGGTGAAAACTCCATTAATCTACTTACTGGAAAAACTTTTGATCTTATCCATAATGAGTTGCCATTAAAGCCCTACGAACAACTTTGGATTAAGAATATTTAACTTTCCTAAGCACGCGGAGAGCCTCTTTTAAAGAAGCATTTATTTTTGGGTATTTTGGTTTTAAGACTTGTCTGGCAAATTCCATTTGTTCTTTAGCTTCTTCAAATCCGTTTAAAAAGCATATTAAATAAGAATCTGCTAAATACTTTAAACTCCTTACCTCCTTAATGGATAGCTCCATACTTTTCTCCACCTTTACTACCAACTCATTATTACGCTTGTAAATCTTTTGTAATTCGGTAACATCATATGTTGGTGGCTCAAAAAGCAAATCGCTCTTAATTTGGTATTTGCCATTTTCACTGAAATTGATGACCACTTTTTCTAACGGAAAATATTTTTGCTTTGCCCCAAGACCCAGTTGCACAAATTCAATTGTAGTAAAAGAGTCATTATCAAAGCTAATAGTGACCTCATCTAAATTGGAGTAGAATAGTTTTACCTGTTCGTTTATTAATTCTATATCCACACGATAGTGGTAAGTAACTCCATTAACTACTTTTTTGTTCCCAGCCCAGCATACTACAAATTGTTCTTTAAAAACTTTATAGTTGCTTTCAAGGTCTTTATGCCTGTAGTTTATAAAATCAATAACACCATCTAGGGTAAGTTCAATATTGTTTTTAGCATGCTGCTCAATAGTAGCAACAGCATCAGAATTTATATCTTTTAACTCTATGCCATAGGCTTTAGGTAAACTAATACTCCCCTCTCTAAAAAAAACGGAACCTCCATAATATTTCCAGATATTCTTACGAAGAGAACATACTTTACCTATAGATTTTATAGTTACCAAACCCACCACCTTACCTTCTGGTAAATGGGGGAAAGGTATGTTCTCATATGATATTAACGGAGGGTTATCTAAGTAAGCGTTTACCAAATTTTGAATTTTACTATCATCAAAAAAATCAACACCTACTATTTTATTATCCTCATCTTCTACCCCAACTACTATAAAAGAATTGTTTGCAGGGTTACTGTTTGCCAATGCACAAACGTGCTTTAAAAATTTCCCTTTTCCCTCTTTTTCTCCAATGGAAATAAATCGCTTTTTGTCGTAAAAACTATTCTCGTCGTTATGTGCGAGCAAGTTCTTTACCAAAAGGCGTTTATTGATCATTTTTTAAATATTTAGCTCTTTAGGGGTTTGCAATATGTGGGAAGACTAAGATTTATTTACAATAGTTGAAGATGCTTGTGCGGTTGGCATAACAACTAAATCCGCAATATTTACATGGTACGGTCTAGTAACTACAAAGTAAATTATATCTGCTATATCTTCTGGTTTTAAAGGTTGAAATCCTTTGTAGACATTCTCTGCCCTATCTTCATCTCCTTTAAAACGAACATTACTAAATTCTGTTTCAACTAAACCTGGGTTTACCGCCCCAACACGAATACCTGTTCCATTTAAATCTATACGCATACCCTGGTTAATTGCATCTACAGCATGCTTACTGGCACAATATACATTTCCTTTTGGGTAGACTTCCTTACCGGCGGTAGAGCCAATATTTATAATATGACCAGATTTTTGAGCAATCATTTTTGGAATTAATGCTTTTGAAACATAAAGTAATCCCTTTACGTTTATATCTAACATAGCATCCCAATCATCTAAACTACCATCTTGTATGGTATCTAAACCATGGGCATTACCTGCATTATTAATTAAAATATCTATTTGGGAAAATTCTTTTGGTAAGGAATCTATAGCCTCTTTTACTGATTCTTTATCTCGAATATCAAAATTTAAGGTATGTACTTGTACCTCTTTACCAAGCTCTTCTTTTAAAGCATCTAACCGATCTTGTCGTCTACCACACAAAACCAAGTTGATTCCGTTAATTGCAAAATGAATTGCTGTTGATTTTCCAATTCCGCTTGTAGCTCCTGTAATGAATGCTGTTTTTGTCATTTTATCAATTAATTATGCAACTTCATGCCCTTCGTTAGCTTCTAACATCAGAAACCAATCTTGTAATTCTAAATTAATGGCTACTACCTCCATCGCCATTTTTAAACGTTTTGGTGTAGCCGTACCAACAACAGGATGCACATTTGACGGGTGTTTTAAAACCCAAGCCAATAAAAGCTGATCTTCTGTAGCATCATATTTTTTAGTAAGCTCCACTAAAACCTTTTTAATTCTATCATTCGCCTTAGATTCTTCTCTAAAATAACTTCCAAGAGGACTCCAGCTCATTACTAACCTATCATAAGTTATGCAATCATCTAAAGTACCATCGTTCATAACTGTGTTAGAAGATAACGAAAACTCCACTTGATTGGCTTCTACCTGAACTTCCTTCTCTATAAGTTGTATTTGAGACGGAGTAAAATTAGATACTCCAAATTGTCTAATTTTCCCATCCTCACTTAACTTATCTACAGCCTCTGCAATTTCTGAAGGATTCATCAACGGGCTTGGTCTATGTAATAAAAGTAAATCTAAGTAATCTGTCTGTAGCATTTTTAAAGACCTTTCTACAGATGAGATAATATAATCCTTATCGTAATCATAATGCTTTACCCTATTGGATCTTTCTTTTACATCAAATTGAATCCCGCATTTACTGATCAGCTGAATATTTTCTCTCTTTATACCACTCTTATTGAACGCTTTGCCAAAATCTTCTTCGTTTGTATAATCACCATAAATATCGGCATGATCAAAAGTGGTAATATTATTTTCCACACAATGATTCATCAACGCTATCATTTCAGCTGCAGTATGTTGTTTCCCCCATTTGCCCCAGGTCATTGTTCCTGCAATAATTCTAGAATATTTCAATATATTGTTATTTGATTAATGAAATTAAAAAGAAATCCCTTAAAACCTTCATAAAAATAAGGGGTTTTCCAATTTTTTAACCTATCATTAACAGCGACTGAATGAATAAATTTTCAATTTGCATGACTGTTAAAATTAGAAGCCTTAACAATCAATAATATAAAGTTTTAAATGGAAGAAAATACTTCAATTGACATTAGTGCCGTAAATGAGAAGATTGCTCGCGAAAGTGCTTTTATCGATTTACTGATGCTTGAAATGAATAAGGTAATCGTTGGCCAAAAATATATGGTAGAACGATTACTAATTGGTCTTTTAGGGCAAGGGCATATTTTATTAGAAGGTGTTCCCGGTCTAGCAAAAACCTTAGCCATTAATACGCTTTCAAAAGCTGTTAAAGGTAGTTTTAGTAGAATACAGTTTACACCAGATTTGCTACCTGCAGATGTTGTAGGTACGTTGATCTATAACATGAAATTAAACGATTTCTCTATTAAGAAAGGTCCAATTTTTGCCAATTTTGTTCTTGCGGATGAGATTAACCGTGCACCAGCAAAAGTGCAGTCTGCATTATTAGAGGCAATGCAAGAAAAGCAAGTTACTATTGGTGACGAAACTTTTATTCTTGACAAGCCTTTTCTAGTGATGGCTACTCAAAACCCGGTAGAGCAAGAAGGAACCTATCCACTTCCGGAAGCACAGGTTGACCGTTTTATGTTGAAAACGGTTATCGATTATCCAAAAATTAATGAGGAGCAATTAATAATGCGCCAAAATTTATTGGGTAACTATGAGACCGTAAATGCTGTGGTATCTATAGAACAAATACTAAGCGCACAGAAAGCGGTACGTGAAGTATATATGGACGAAAAAATCGAAAAATATATTCTTGATATTGTCTTCGCTACTAGATATCCTGAAAAATATAATTTAGAAAGCTTAAAACCTTTAATCAGTTTTGGTGCTTCGCCAAGAGGAAGTATCAATTTAGGTGTCGCTGCAAAATGTTATGCCTTCATTAAAAGAAGGGGCTACGTTGTTCCTGAAGATGTACGAGCTATTGTACATGATGTTTTAAGACATAGAATAGGAATTACCTACGAGGCCGAAGCTGAAAATATTACCTCTGTTGATATCATCAACAAAATTGTAAACGAGATCGAAGTACCTTAAATTCAGTTCTTAATATTTATCGCTCGTAATATATTTTATTACTAAATGCTAAATATGATTTACTGAACCAGAGACTGTAAACTGTTTACTATAAAAATGGATACCAAAGAGCTACTCAAAAAAGTACGGAAAATAGAAATAAAGACTAGACGTCTTTCTGACCATATATTTGGTGGGGAATACCACTCTACCTTTAAGGGTCGTGGTATGACGTTTAGTGAAGTACGCCAGTACCAATTTGGGGATGATGTAAGAAATATTGATTGGAATGTTACCGCCCGCTATAGTGAGCCTTATATAAAAGTTTTTGAAGAGGAGCGAGAATTAACCATGATGCTTGTGGTAGATATTAGTGGTTCAGAATTATTTGGTACCACTAATCAATTTAAAAATGATATAGTTACAGAAATATCGGCAACCTTAGCGTTTAGTGCACTAAAAAACAATGATAAGGTAGGTATCATTTTATTCTCTGATCAGATAGAGCTTTTTATTCCGCCTAAAAAAGGGAAGACACACGCTTTACGTATCATTAGAGAATTGCTAGAGTTTAAACCAAAAAGCAATAAAACAGATATAGCCCAAGCATTAAAATTCTTGAGCAGCGTCATGAAAAAGAAAGCCATTGTCTTTGTCCTTTCCGATTTTATTGATGAAGGATATGAAAAAACCTTGAAAATTACCGGAAGAAGACACGATTTAACCGGTATTCGCATTTATGATGAACGAGAAGAATCTATCCCAAATTTAGGGATGGTTCAAATGCAAGATGCCGAAACAGGAAAATTACAATTGGTAAATACCGCGTCTAAAAAAGTAAGAAATGCGTATGCAGAATTTCACAGAGAACGTGTTACTTATTTCAAGGAGTCTTTCACAAAATCTGGATGTGGGGTTTTAGATTGTAGAGTAGACGAAAGTTACGTTAAAAAATTATTGGGCTATTTTAAAAGAAGAGGTTGATACGAATGATTTATATAAATAGAATAATTGAAAATGGTGCTTCGTTCATAAAACGAATATCACCCTTATTCGTATTTCTACTGTTCATTTTTGAGCTATCTGCGCAAGAACGCCCAAATATTTCTTCGAAGGTTGACACTACTTTCATAAAAATTGGCGAGCAAGTTCAATGGACCGTTACTGTTGATATAGATTCTACCGACTTTGTTATTTTCCCTGAAGGACAAACATTTTCCCCTTTAGAAACTGTAGAAGCTTTTGCGACAGATACCACAAGAAAAAAGGATAGACTAACACTTCAAAAAATATATGCCCTAACCCAGTTCGATTCTGGCGCATACAAATTACCGTCTCAACGTATTGATATTAATGGAACAGGTTTTATGACCGATTCTATGTTGATCAATGTAGCTACTATTCCCGTTGACACACTAAATCAGAAAATGTATGACATTAAGCCACTTATTAATGTTGAGAAAAGTAACTACGATTTTTGGACCTACTTACTTATAGGTCTTTTAATCCTATCTATTTTAGGGGGATTATTATATTGGTTCGTATTCCGTAAAAAACCGTTGACAGAAGAGGAAAAAGTAGCCCTGTTACCTCCTTATGATAGAGCCTTACTTGAACTTAAGCGTTTAGAAAATTCTAAATACTTAATACAAGATGAATACAAACAATACTACTCTGAATTAACCACCATTGTACGTTCTTATCTAGAAGAAGATGCGCATGTAACAGCATTAGAAAGTACTACCGGACAATTAATTGAGAAATTGGAACTTTTAAAAGATGCCGGTGAATTGAAATTGGATGATGATACCATCAAACAATTTCAACAAATACTACAGACGGCAGATTTGGTGAAATTCGCTAAGAACAAACCATCTACTACCGTTGCAGAACAAGATAGAAAACTGGTAGAACAGATTGTAGAAAAAACTCATGAAGCTTTACCAGAACCTACAGAAGAGGAATTACTGGAACAAGCAGAATACCAAGAAGAATTAGAGCGTAGAGCTAAAAAGAAGAAAATTAAAATTGCCATAATATCCACTATTGCCGTGATACTTATAGGCATTACTATTGCTGGGGTCAAATTTGGGTTTGGCTACATGAAAGATACTGTACTTGGTCATCCAACAAAAGAACTATTAGAAGGAGAATGGATTCGTAGCAGCTACGGTTTCCCTCCTATACAATTAGAGACTCCACAAGTATTAATACGTCAAAAAATAAAACTACCTGCAGAGGCAAAAGCTGCAATAGCAGATATACAAGCGTTTCAATATGCAAGTCCAATTGGTCTTTTTAATATTGGTACTACTTCCATTACTCTAACACAACAAGATGTTGAACCCGATTTTGAAAAAACAATTGAGCAAATTCTATCGAATTTTGAAAGTCAAGGCGCAAAAAACATCATTACAAAACAAGAAGAATTTAGTACCATAAGCGGGGTTAAAGGTCTAAAAGTTTATGGAAGTGGTCAGTTTATAGCACCTGGTGCAAAAAAATTAACGGAAGGTGAATATACCGTACTACTTTTTGGTGGCAAAGGTTTTCAGCAATACATTATTCTAACTTGGTTAGAAGACGATAACTACGCTCAAGAAATAGTAGACCGAATTTTAGCATCGGTAGAAGTTAAAACAGAATTATAAATGTTCGATAATATATCATTTGCAAATCCTGATTTCTTTTGGCTGTTCCTAATACTGCCATTGGCAATTGTGTGGTATATCTTTAAACAAAAAGAGCAAACTGCATCTCTACGAATTTCTAGCGCCAAAGGATTCAGTTACAATAGCATTTTACCAAAACTAAAACCAGGTTTATTCCTTTTAAGATTGTTGGCGTTAGGTGCTATTATTGTAGCATTGGCAAGACCACAAACAGAAGATATTTCTACACGATCTAAGACCACTAAAGGTATTGACATTGTTATGGCAATAGATGTGTCTTCTAGTATGTTGGCACGAGATTTAAAGCCAAATAGACTTTCTGCATTAAAAGAAGTAGCTGCAGATTTTATTAAAGAAAGACCAAATGATCGTATAGGCCTTGTTGTTTATGCAGGTGAAGGTTACACAAAAACACCTATTACTACAGACAAATCAATTGTACTTAACGCGCTTTCAGAAATTAGTTACGGGCAATTAGATGATGGTACCGCAATAGGTATGGGGTTAGCCACTTCGGTTAACCGTTTAAAGGAAAGTAAGGCTAAAAGTAAAATTATTATTCTATTGACAGATGGTGTAAACAACTCCGGTTTTATTGAACCGCAAACTGCTGCAGATCTTGCTATTGAATTTGGAATTAAAACCTACACTATTGGTATTGGTACAAATGGTAATGCCTTAACACCTATTCAATACAATCCTGATGGTTCTTTTAGATATGGAATGCGACAAGTTGAGATAGACGAAAACCTACTAAAAGATATTGCTACCGCTACCGGTGGAAAGTATTTTAGAGCTACTGATAATGAGTCTTTAGAGGAAATCTATGACGAAATCAATAAACTAGAAAAAACAGAGGTAGAAGAATTTAAATATTACCGCTACGAAGAGAAATTTAGACCTTGGATTTTATTAGCGGGAGTATTGCTGTTGTTAGAATGGATTTTAAGAAATACGCTATTTAGAAGCTTTGTATAATATGATACAGTACGACGAAACATTATATTTCTATTTGCTCATTATCATTCCGGTGATAGTGGTGTTGTATCTATTGGTATTGGTATGGAAAAAGAGAACCCAAAAGAAGTTTGCAAATACCGATCTTCTAAAAAGGTTAACTCCAAACCGTTCATATAACAAAGCAGGTATAAAATTGATTGTTTTCATCCTGGCATTGGCGTTATTAATTATTGGCTTGGTTAACCCTAAAATAGGGACAAAATTAGAAACCGTAAAGAGAGAGGGAGTTGATATCGTTTTTGCAGTAGATGTTAGTAAAAGTATGCTAGCGGAAGATATTGCACCAAACAGATTGGAAAAAGCTAAAAGATTGGTTTCTGAAATTATAAATCAATTAGCAAGTGACCGAATTGGTATCATTGCCTATGCCGGGCAAGCATACCCTCAATTACCGATTACCACAGATTATGGCGCAGCAAAAATGTTCTTGCAAGGCATGAATACAGATATGCTAACGTCACAAGGTACAGCAATTGATCAAGCAATAGAATTGGCTACTACCTTTTATGATGATGCTGAACAGACTAATCGTGTTTTGTTCATAATTTCTGATGGTGAAGACCATTCTGAAGGCTCAACTTTAGATGCTGTAGAGGATGCTGTTGATGAAGGAATTATAATTTACACTATTGGTGTTGGTAAAGAAAAAGGGGCTCCCATACCAATTAAGAGAAACGGAATTTTAGAAAGCTTAAAAAAGGATAGTCAAGGCGAAACCGTTATTACCAAATTAAACGAAAGTGTTTTGGTTGATATCGCTAATGAGGGAGAAGGGCAATATATAGATGGTTCTAATACAGATGTAGCAGTAGAATTTATTAAGGAGGAGTTGTTAAAAATGGACAAGAAAGAATTTGAAGCCAAACAATTCGCAGAATATAAAGATCAGTTTCAATGGTTTATCGGTGGGGCATTGTTGCTTCTTTTTTTAGATATATTTATCTTGGACCGGAAGACGAGCTGGTTAAAAAAACTCAATTTGTTCAATGAGAAAAGAAATGAATAAAATTAGCGCAATTTTACTTTTGGTTTTTGCTTGCTTATCCTCTTTTGCTCAAGAAGTTGACGAGAAGGAAAAAGAAAAGGCATTAAAATCATCTACAAACCTTACGTGGGATGCTAATAAGGCATTATCAGAAGATAATTTTGTTGCAGCAGAAGTAGATTATAGAAAAGCAATTGCTAAAAGTGGAGAAAATAGTGCAGCTCCCTATAATTTAGGAAACGCCTATTACGAAAACGAAACGTACAACGAAGCTTTTGGAAGATTTAAAGAAGCTGGCGAAGCATCTACTTCAAAAGCTGATAAACACAAAGCCTATCATAATATGGGTAATGTTTTCATGAAACGTAAAGACTATGCTAAAGCTGTTGAAGCTTATAAGGAAGCTTTGCGTAATGACCCTACAGATGAAGAAACTCGCTACAACTTGGCTTTGGCGAAAGAACTCCTTAAAAAAGACCAAGACGAGAACAAACAGGATAAAGACGATAAGGATAAGGACAAAGATCAAGACGAGGATAAAGATCAAGACAAAAAGGACGAAGGAGAAAACGAGGATAAAAAAGATCAGGGAGACGAAGGTGACAAGGGTGATGAAGGCGATAAAGATGAAGAGAAGAAAGACGACAATAAAGAAGGCGAAGGAGATAACAAGTCTGATCAAAAGAAAAAGCCAGAACAAGGCGAAGGTGATAACGAGCAAGAGCAACAACAACCTAGACCAAATCAACTTTCTAAGCAACAAGTTGAAAATCTATTGAGAGCCATGCAAAATGCAGAAAAAAAGGTTCAAGATAAAATAGATGCAAAAAAAGTAAAAGGTGCTAAAATTAAAAACGAAAAGGATTGGTAGACTTTAAGTCCATAACAAAACTTGGGTTACTTATAACCATTTTTCTATCATCAATATTGATGATAGGACAAGATAGTGATACCGTAACTTTTGAAATGAAATTGAGCAAACCAAAGCTTGGTTTAAACGAAAGATTACGCGTAGATTTTATCATGAACCGTGATGGTGATAATTTTAACCCTCCGGATTTTACCGGATTTAAAGTAGTTATGGGACCATCACAATCCATTAGTTCTTCTTGGATAAATGGTGTTAGAAGTTATTCCAAATCTTATTCTTATACACTAGCTCCTACTTCAAGAGGTAAATTCACTATTAAGCAAGCTTCTATTGTTATTGGTGGAGAAACTTATAAATCATTAGCTAAGGAAGTTGAAGTTACCGCTGCTGTAGATAAACCTAGCGATCAGATGACCGCTGATGATGTAGCAGATGAAAATCTACATTTAGTTGCTGAAATTTCAAAAACGAATCCGTATTTGAATGAAGCCATAACTGTAATTTATAAGCTATACGTTAGCCCTAACATAAGTGTATCAAACTATCAACCGCTAGATAATCCAACGTACAATAATTTCTGGAGTCAAGACATTAAAGTAAATGCCCTTAGTGCACAAAATGGCACTTACAAAGGCAAACCTTATCGTTATGTAATATTAAAACGCGTTGTTCTTTATCCGCAGAAATCAGGCAAACTAGATATTGAACCTCTTTCTCTTGATGTTACCGTAGACGTACCTTCTAACAGACGAAATTTCTTTGGTCAAAGAATGTATGACCAAACTAACAAAACCGTATCTGCAGGTAAAAGAACAATTAATGTAAAGCCTTTGCCTTTAGAAAATCAGCCTGCTGATTTTAACGGTGCTGTAGGTGATTTTGATTTTGCAGTAACAACGAGCAAAACAAGTTTAAATGCTTCAGAATCTTTACAAGCAACCGTAGAGGTAAGTGGAAAAGGAAATCTTAAATTATTTAAGCTTCCTGAATTGGAATTACCAAGTGCGTTAGAGGTTTACGAGCCTGAATTCACAGAAGGTGTAAGAACAACTTTAGCAGGTATGCAGGGCAAGGTGAGCAACCAATATACCATTGTGCCTTCATTTAGAGGTAAATATCCTATTTCACCTTTAAATTTTAGTTATTTCAATCCGTCTACCGGGAAATACACCACCTTAACATCAGACGAAATTGTTATAAATGTTTTAGAAGGTCCACTAAGTGCATCTGCTAATGCCGCACAAAATTCAAATAATCAAAAACAGTCTATAATTACCAGTGGAGATCAATTTAATTTTATAAAATTGAATCCTGACTTAACAAGCAAATCTGTATCATACTTTTTTGGATCCACTTCATTCTATATTTGGCTGTTGTGTCCACTACTATTAATTCCCTTAGCTATAGTTTTTAGAAAAAGAAGAGACTCCTTAGCCGGTGATGTTGTAGGTAATAAAATTAGAAAGGCGAACAAACTAGCCCGTAAGTATCTATCCGCCGCTAAAAAAGAACTTGGGAACAAGGAATCTTTTTATGTTGCCTTGGAGCGAGCGCTACATAACTATTTGAAAGCAAAATTAAAGATTGAAACTTCTGAATTCAGTAAAGATAAAATTACGGAACTGCTTACAGAAAAACAGATAGACGATGCTACCGTAAATAGTTTCATCGACCTTCTTAAAAATTGTGAATCTGCCAGATACAGCCCTTTTTCTAACGTACAAATGCAGGCAGATTACGATAAGGCAAGTGAAGTAATCTCTAAAATGGATAAACAATTATAGGTATGTTCAAAAAGCTAACTACACTTATTATCCTCTTTACAGCGGTTCTCTGTGCTGCTCAGAACAATCAATTATTTGAGCAAGCAACTGAAGCATACAATGCCGGTGAATTTGAAAAAGCTATAAGTTATTATGAGAATATTTTAACGAACGAAAAGCATTCGGCCGCAGTGTATTATAACCTCGGAAATTCTTACTATAAGCTTAATAATATTGCCGAGAGTATATATTATTACGAAAAAGCGTTGTTGTTATCCCCAAATGACAAGGAGATAAAAACGAATTTAAGTTATGCCCAAAATATGACCATAGATGCAATAGATACTATGCCAGAAACGGGTTTGTCTAGATTATATAAAAATATAACCGGTAAATTAACTTTTGACCAATGGGCTTATACAGCTATAGGGTTTATGCTCCTTTTTGTACTATTTTATATCCTATTTTACTATTCTAATTTTTCCACTAGAAAAAGGTTTACGTTTATTGGTAGTATAGTTGCCCTATTTCTTTGCATTATCTCAATTCTTTTTGCCTACATACAACGAAATGATTTTGACCAATACCAACCTGCAATTATATTTGCAGAGGAAAGCGTTATTAAATCTGAACCAAACGATACTAGCGCTCAAGTATTTTTAATTCATGCAGGAACAAAAGTGAATGTTCTAGATCAATTAGATTCATGGAAAAAAATTAAATTAGCAGACGGAAAGACTGGTTGGATTCAAAAAGAAGAACTAAAAATGTTGAAGGATTTTTAGAAATTTGTTAACAGTTTTTAAACCTTTGCAAACTATCTTTACCGCTCGATTTTAGTATATGAAATTTTTTGCACGCATTATTCTTTTGTTATTATGGCTTTTTGCAGTTACTGCACCAAGCATAGTAACTTTATGCGATGTTGAGAACCCAATTGTAATTACCAATCTTAACGAAGAAGAGCAAGAGACTGGTAAAAAATCTATGGGCGAAGAAAAGTTTGTTAAAGAAAGTTTATTAGATTTTTCAATAGCAGCCATTTTTGAAAATTCTATAATCAGCAACTTCAGCATGATAGGCTATATAGATCTGTCATTAGAAGTTCCATCTCCTCCTCCCGACTACATTAGTTAATTTCTTCTTTTTTATTTTATATCAATTAACTAATCTGTTCCAAAATAACTTTGGGACATAAACTTTTTATACATGTTTAAACATATTAAGAGCGATATTCCTGCGAGTATCGTTGTATTCTTTGTAGCCCTACCATTATGTCTTGGTATAGCATTAGCTAGTGGCGCACCTTTATTTTCAGGATTAATTGCTGGTATTGTTGGTGGTATTTTTGTTGGCGCACTTAGTGGTTCCAAAATTGGAGTAAGTGGTCCTGCAGCTGGTTTAGCCGCAATTGTATTAACCGCAATAGGTGCTTTAGGTGGTTATGAAAATTTCTTGGTAGCCGTTGTATTAGGTGGTATTATTCAAATTATTTTCGGAATTTTAAAAGCAGGTGTCATAGGATATTATTTTCCTTCTTCTGTAATTAAAGGTATGCTTACCGGTATTGGTATCATCATAATTCTTAAGCAAATACCTCATTTCTTCGGTTATGATCCTGATCCAGAAGGCGATTGGGCTTTCTTTCAAGTTGATGGGGAAAATACCTTTTCAGAAATTTTCAATACCATAAATAATATTAGTCCTGGTGCAACTCTTGTTGCCGTTATAGGTATGGCCATTCTTTTATTATGGGATAAAGTTCTTTCTAAAAAAGGAAAAATATTTCAACTTGTACAAGGTCCTTTAGTAGCTGTTGCAGTTGGTATCATATTCTTTATTGTTACACAAAACAGTGAAATATTTGCTATTTCATCTGAGCATTTGGTTAGTGTACCTGTTCCTAAAGATGCAGCCTCTTTTATAGGTCAGTTTAGCTTTCCTAATTTTAGTGCCATCACAAATCCGCAAGTTTGGGTAACAGCTTTTACCATTGCTTTGGTAGCTAGTTTAGAAACTTTACTTTGTGTTGAAGCAACAGATAAATTAGATCCACATAAAAATGTTACGCCAACTAACAGAGAATTGCTTGCGCAAGGTGCTGGTAATATCGTATCTGGTTTAATAGGTGGTCTGCCTATTACACAAGTTATTGTTCGTAGTTCTGCTAACATACAATCTAATGGTAGAACTAAGCTTTCAGCAATAATTCATGGTTTTCTATTACTGATTTCTGTTATTTTAATTCCTACACTATTAAATATGATTCCGCTATCAGTTTTAGCAGCCATATTATTTATTGTAGGTTATAAACTAGCGAAGCCAGCGTTATTTGTAAAAATGTATCAATTAGGTTGGAAACAATCCGTGCCTTTTTTCGTAACGGTATTCGGTATCGTTTTTACAGATTTATTAATCGGTATTAGTTTAGGTCTTGCCGTAGGTATTGTAGTAATTCTTTTAAAAAGCTACCAAAACTCGCATTTTCTGCATATTGAAGATAATAGTAACGGTAAGCATAAGATAAAAATGTCTTTGGCAGAAGAAGTAACCTTTTTCAATAAAGGTGCTATTCTTAAAGAACTAGACAATCTTCCAAGAGATACGTATTTAGAATTAGACATTTTAAAGACCAGGTATTTGGATTATGATATTGTTGAGATTTTAGAAGATTTCAGGCTTAAGGCATCAGAGAGAAACATAGATATTAAGTTAATTTCAAAGAGAGGTGTTGTTGAAAATCCGCCAAGTTTTATAGGATTCTTTGAGGAACGGCCAAAATCTAAATTGAGCTTAAGCTAACAGATTGGGATTATATTCAATCAACTAAAAAAAACAAAAATGAGTAAAAAATATAAAATCGTTGTTTTCTCAGATTTGAAAAAATCTTTGGGAAACACACTTAAAAGTACGCTTAGCCTAGCTAAGATGCTCAATGGAGAAATAGCCATTTTCCATGTTAAGAAAGCGACAGAAGTAGTTACTGAAGACAGCCATCTTTCAGCAATACGTTCTTTGAATAGTGAATATAGAGATATGGATAACGATATAAATTCTATCGTCACAACATATTCCAAAGATTTTGGTGTACCATTAACCTATTCTTGTACTATTGGAAATCTTAAAAATGAAATAGCCAATTACATTGAAAAGGAAAAGCCAGATTTTATAGTATTAGGAAAAAGAAAATCTAAGGTATTTAACATCCTTGGAGACAATCTTATTCCGTTTATACTTAAAAAGCATAATGGACCTGTTTTTTTGTCTGATGAAAATCAAGTTCTTAACATCGACAAAGATTTATCTTTAGGTGTATTAAGTGGTGACGAAGAGACATCTATTGCTTCACTGACAGAAAATTTACTTTTACATTCGCAAAAGCCTTTAAAATCATTTAGAATATTGAAGAATGCCGACACTTCAGATAAAACAAAAGTGTCAAAAGAAAGAAAGGAGATTGAATTTGTATTTGATAGTAACGATAATTCTATAAAGAATATATCAAACTATGTAGCTATCAATAATATTAATCTACTTTGCATCAATAGATCACAAAACAAGGGAGATTCTAAAAACAAATCTCTTTCTATGCCCACTAATATTAACGACATCATCAATAATCTTAATGTTCCTCTAATACTAATGGGCCAAACAAATTATACATTGTAAATAATTATAAAAAAATATGAAAGCACATACTAAAGAAACACAATCAACGATGACTCCTAAGAAATCATTAGATTTCTTAAAAGAAGGAAATCAAAGATTTCAGAATAACCTAAAAGCAAATCGTAACCTTTTAGAGCAAGTAAATGACACTAGCGAAGGTCAATTTCCTTTCGCCACAATATTAAGCTGTATAGATTCAAGAGTTTCTGCAGAACTAGTTTTTGACCAAGGATTAGGAGATATCTTTAGTGTTAGAATAGCTGGTAATTTTGTAAACGAAGACATACTTGGAAGTATGGAATTTGGTTGCAAATTAGCTGGTACCAACTTAATTGTTGTTTTAGGCCATACAAGTTGTGGTGCTATAAAAGGTGCTTGTGACCATGCTAGGTTAGGTAATTTAACTGCGCTTATCAAAAAAATAGAGCCAGCTGTAGATGCTGTTAAAGAACCGACCGATGAAAGCTTACGAAATTCAAAAAACTTAGATTTCGTAGATAGTGTTTCAGCAAAAAATGTTGAATTAACTATTGATAATATCAGAAAACAAAGTCCGGTATTAGCAGAAATGGAAGAAAATGGTGAAGTCATGATAGTGGGAGCTATGTATGATATCGCTACTGGTGCCGTTGATTTTTACAACTAGAATCAACTGTACATAACACAAATAGAGCCGATGTTAAACCATCGGCTCTATACTTAAGGGAAATCAATCAATTATTCGCAGCCAACGAAAATTTATTAATTAAACAAGAGTAGAATCACTTCTAATTATTGTGACTCTATCTCATTAAAATTCATTATTTTAAATTATGAAGAATTTATTTTCAAATTTCAGAGGAGATTTATTTGGCGGTATTACAGCGGGTATTGTTGCTTTACCTTTAGCACTTGCGTTTGGGGTTAGCTCAGGTTTAGGGCCTAGTGCCGGACTTTATGGTGCTATTTTTATAAGTTTTTTTGCAGCACTTTTTGGCGGAACCAGTACACAAATATCTGGACCTACAGCACCAATGACTGCTGTGAGTATGGTGGTAATAGCCGGTATTGTTGCCATGAACGATGGTAGTCTTGAAAAAGCCCTACCTGCAATTTTAATAGTTTTTCTTTTAGCGGGATTAATGCAAATTGGCTTAGGCCTTTTGGGTATTGGAAAATACATAAGATATATTCCTTACCCGGTAGTATCTGGTTTTATGACAGCTATTGGTGTTATAATTCTAGTTACACAAATTTTACCGGCTATTGGGTATTACCCAAAAGAAGATGCTGAGTTTGTAAACCTATACAAACCCATGGCCGAAGAGATTATTCTAGATAATATCTTAAAAGAAGAAGCTGGTGAAGGTATATTGGTTTTAGAGGATTTTAAAGAGACTATCTCTCGTGCTGAAGGAATAACGGAAGCCGATATGATGAAAGAGGCTCAAACATTAGCTAAATCTGAAGCATCTGGGGTAATAGGTGCAATTAAAGTATTACCAAGAGCACTTAACAACATTAATTGGCTCGAATTAATTCTTGCACTTTCTACCATTGCCATTATTTATGGTTTCAAAAAAATAACCACTACAATTCCAAGTGCTTTGGTTGCACTAATTGTGGTGTCTGGTGTGGCTTATGGATTTGGCTTAGACTATAGGCCAATAGAACAAATACCAAGCGGTTTTCCTATGCCTAACCTTGGCATATTTACCCAATTTCAATTAAGTTCCGTAACTCCATATGTATTTACCGCTCTTACGTTAGCATTACTTGGTGCCATAGATTCACTTTTAACTTCTGTAGTTGCAGATAACATGACCAAAACCAAACACAAGCCAAACAAAGAATTAGTTGGTCAAGGTATTGGTAACAGTATTGCTGCAATATTTGGTGGAATACCAGGCGCAGGAGCTACTATACGTACTGTTGTAAATATTAATGCAGGTGGTAAAACAAAATTATCTGGTATGGTTGCCGGTGTTCTACTACTGATTGTACTTCTAGCTCTTGGCCCTATTGCTTCTCAAATTCCTGCTGCGGTACTAGCCGGTATTTTAGTTACGGTAGGTATTGGTGTTATGGATTATAAAGGTTTAAAGGCAATTCCAAGTTTACCAAAAGATATGAGCTTAGGACCTATTAAATTTAGCTCTGAGGTAGTTATAATGCTTGTAGTTCTGGTACTTTCTTCTGTTTGGAACTTGGTTTACGCAGTTGGTGTAGGTCTAGTAATTGCTTCTTTAATGTTTATGAAGAAAATGGGCGATTTAACAGCAGAACGATCAGATGTAAAATCATTAGAAAAAGAAGTAAACTGGCCAGATGAAGCTGCGTTTCCTAAAAGTCTACAAGAAGAAGTATTTATTAAGCATTTGAAAGGACCGTTATTTTTTGGATCTACTAGTGAGTTTCAACAAATGGCAGATCAAATACCTGAAACGGCATCTACCGTAATTATAAGAATGGGTAGAATGCAATATATGGATCAATCTGGTCTATATACCCTTGAAGATGTTTTAATTAGCCTTAGGAAATCTGGGATTAACATACTTTTTGTTGAAGTATTAAAACAGCCTCGTTATATGATGGAACGTGTTGGGGTAATACCTCAATTAATACCAGAAGAACATATTTTTGATACATTCGATGAGTGTTTAGTATGGGTTAAATCTAACGTAAAAGACAAATTCGTTACTAGTTAAACCATCAAAACCAATAAAAACATATCATACCTCTTTTAAAAGTTTTAAATTTGGGGCTTTAATCAACATTCATGATTGATAAGATAAAGGAACAAATCTCTGAAGTAGCATCGTTCACAGCTGATAATTTAGAAGCCGTTGAAACGTTTAGAATTAAATATTTGGGTAAAAAGGGTATTCTTAATGACTTCTTTGCGGAGTTTAAGAATGTGCCTAATGACCAGAAAAAAGAGTTCGGGCAAACCATAAACGAACTTAAACAAGCTGCAACGGAAAAAGTAGAATCTTTAAAAGAGGTTTTAGAAAATAATCATACGGATGAACAGGTATATGGCGATTTAACCAGACCTGGAAATCCTATTGAATTAGGAGCGCGTCATCCTATTTCTATTGTTAAGAATAAAATCATTGATATTTTCTCTAGAATTGGCTTCAACGTTTCTGAAGGACCTGAAATTGAAGATGACTGGCATAACTTTACTGCTTTAAATCTTCCAGAATACCATCCTGCAAGAGATATGCAAGATACTTTCTTTGTTCAAACAGATCCAGATATCTTATTACGTACACACACCTCATCGGTACAAGTACGCTACATGGAAAACAACCAACCTCCCATAAGAACCATTTCACCTGGTAGAGTTTATAGGAACGAGGCTATTTCCGCTAGATCTCACTGTTTCTTTCATCAAGTAGAAGGGCTTTATATTGACAAGGATGTTTCGTTTGCAGATTTAAAACAAACACTACAATATTTTACGACAGAACTTTTTGGGAAATCCAAAATTAGGCTTAGACCTTCTTATTTTCCTTTTACAGAACCAAGTGCAGAAGTAGATGTTTATTGGGGACTGGAAACTGAAACAGATTATAAAATGACCAAAGGTACCGGTTGGTTAGAGATTATGGGCTGCGGTATGGTAGACCCCAACGTACTTAAGAACTGTGGTATAGACCCAGATATATATTCCGGATTTGCCTTTGGGATGGGTATTGACCGTATTGCACTTTTACTGCATCAAATTTCAGATATTCGTTTATTGAGCGAAAATGATTTACGTTTTCTAGAGCAATTTAGAAGTGCCCTTTAAAATCACTTTGTGAAAAAAGATATTGAAATACCTGTTGTCAAAGATGTTCATGTTGCCATTATTAGAGAATGGAACGAAGAATTTTTAGATAAAGACTGGAATGCCTATATCATAAATGATCGTAATACACCTATTGAATTGACCATGGTAGTATCCAAAGGTTATGATGGTGAACGCAAAACGTCAATAATGAGACACGCTATTGGTGATCTTGAATCTAAATCTTACAAGAAAATTGAAGTTGTTCAAGAGGACCTACTCGCTTTGGACAATGAATTTTTTGTTACATTTTATGCGGATAATAAATTGCACGAAAAACGCTTTGTGTTCGAAAAGAATACCGTGACAGAAAATAACTTGATTAACATTCAATTGATCGATAAAGAGGGCATTTTGGCTAAATAAGGTTTTAAAAAGCAACCTATGCGTCATGCGGCTATCTAGTAAATAAAACATGAAGCTTAAAATTGTAATCTTATTATTCATCATTATTTTAAACAATGCCTGTGACGTTTCTCAGGAAGGAACAGATTGTTCTTTAGTTGATTGTGCAGTTGGACAATTATTTTCTGTTGAGTTGATCGATAATCAACGTAATAATTTGATAACTAACGGTACCTATGCCATTTCAGAAATATCAATAACTACTAATGAATCTGAAATAGATTTAATACCCTTTAACTCTAACGATTTTCTAAATTTTATAGTTGAAAATAAAAGTGGAGAAAGCATTTATACCATACGATTTTCAGAATCTGAAATTGATACGTTAAATCTCAATTTGGTTGAGTTGAACCAAACCTCTGTATGCTGCGGTCCCTATTATTCAGTTCAAAATGCTACTTATAATGGTGCCGATCATGAGATACTGGCTAACGAGAATGATGATTTTTTTAAAATTACTGTAGTCAAATAACTAAAATTATTCCATTTCTAAACTCCTATAAATAGTAGAGATATAGGGCTAAATAGCTGTTTAACGGTATTCTACAACAACTTCGATTCTTCTATATTTCAATACTTTAACAATTTTTAAGTTCTTTTGGTTTGTTTGTAACCGAACTAATCATACCTTTGTCCCTTCAATTTGCGAATTATGGAAAAAGAAGAAAATAAACAAAGGTTAATAGAGGAGCTTGGAGTTCACTTTGAAGCCGAATATAATTTACCTCCATTAGCAGCAAGAATATTTGGAAATCTTGTAGTAACCGAAGAGGTTGGACTTACATTTGATGATTGTCTTACAAAAAGAGGAGCAAGTAAAAGCTCAATTTCAACATCACTCAATTTGTTGCTTCAGTTAGGTATGATTACCTATTTCACTAAATCTGGAGATAGAAGAAGGTATTTTAAGATATCGGATAAAAGCACATTTTTCATTAAGAAACTTGAACAAGCACTTAAAAAAGCAGCAAAAGAATCTAAAATGATACAAACAGTTGCTGAATATGATCAAAAGTATAATCCTGAAAAGTATGCATCTAATAAGCCAAAAATAGAAGCTTATTTAGAATGTCTTAGTCAAAATGAAAAAACATACCAAGACACTATTGAAACATTAAAAAAGCTACTTTAAAAAAATTTAATCATTTAGTTCGTTTTAAACCGAACATTCAGAATTAACAAAACCTTAACAAGTACAAACAACTATTTAATACATATAAACATCCATCTAAAATGAGAAAGTTATCAATTATAGGAATTTTAAGTGCGACTCTTCTTTTGAGTTCCTGCTTTGGGTCATCTGAAAATCCGGCACAAGGAGCAGCAGCACCTCCTCCACCAAGCTTAAAAGTTGCCCAATTAAACAAACAGGATTTAACCGTTTACAACGAATTTTCTACCACACTTGAAGGAAAGCAAAATGTAGAAATTTGGCCTAAAGTTTCTGGCTTTGTACAAGAAGTATATGTAGAGGAAGGTCAGAAAATTAAAAAAGGGCAATTACTTTTTAAACTAGAGACACAAACTTTAAATCAAGATGCTAATGCAGCCAAAGCATCTGTAAACGTAGCTCAAGTAGAAGTTGACAAATTGAAGCCACTGGTTGAAAAAAACATCATCAGTAGTGTACAATTAGAAACCGCAAAAGCACAATTAGAGCAAGCAAAAGCAAGCTACCAAAGTGTAGCTTCTAATATTGGTTACTCACGTATCACTAGTCCGGTAGACGGCTATATTGGAGAAATTCCCTATAAAATTGGTGCTTTGGTAAGTTCTGCTATGAGTCAACCGTTAACTACGGTATCTGATGTTAGTGAAGTTCGTGCTTATTTTTCTATGAATGAAAAAGAGTTATTGAAGCTAAAAGAAGCTATGCCTAAAAATGACAAAAATGTTATGGACTTAGAAAAAGCTCCAAAGGTTTCACTTATTATGATCAATGGTGAAGAATATGCTGAGCAAGGAAAAATTGCAATGATCAATACTATTATTAATAGTACAACTGGTAGTGTAACTGCAAGGGCAGATTTTGACAATAAAAGTAATTTACTAAGTAGCGGTAGTACTGGTAAAATAAAAATACCAACAGTTTATAATGGCGCTTATGAAATTCCACAAACAGCAACTATTGACCTTCAAGGTAAAAAATTAGTTTACGTGGTTAAAGATGATAATACAGTAACTACAATGCCATTAAATATCATCACTACTACGCAAAAAGGATTTATTGTTGAAAATGGAATTGATGAGGGAACAACTATCGTTTTAGAAGGGGTTTCTAAATTAAGGGACGGAATGACCATTAATCCGGTTAAGTAAGCATCCGCCAATAAACATAACATATAAATAAAGAACAATGTTTCAAAAATTTATAGATCGTCCCGTACTTTCTACGGTTATATCGATTATTATAGTCATCCTAGGTATTTTAGGTTTATCAACCTTACCTATTGAAGAATATCCAGAAATAGCACCGCCAACGGTGCAAGTAACAAGTACTTATACGGGTGCCAATGCAGAGACCGTACTTAAAAGTGTTGTTATACCATTAGAAGAGCAGATCAACGGTGTTGAAGATATGTTGTATATGACCTCTAATGCCAGTAATGATGGTGCTGCAACCATAAATGTCTTTTTTAAATTAGGTACAGATCCAGATATTGCTGCTGTAAACGTTCAAAACAGGGTTGCAAGAGCCAACAGTGTTTTGCCACAAGCAGTTGTACAAACTGGTGTTATTACCCAAAAATCTCAAACTAGTGCGTTATTATTCTTTTCTCTGTTCTCAGATAATGATGAATATGATGCAACTTTTGTAGAAAACTATGCTAGAATTAATCTTGTACCTAAGCTTCAACGTATTGAGGGTGTAGGTAATGTAACCGTTTTTGGTGCAAAAGATTACTCAATGCGTATATGGTTAAATCCTGAAAAGATGGCCGCTTACAAACTTATGCCATCAGATATACAAGCTGCACTTAATGAACAAAACCTTGAAGCGGCTACTGGTAAAATTGGCGAGAATGCCGATGGTGTTTATGAATATGTATTAAAATATAAAGGTCGTCTTTCTGATGAAGCTGAATATGAGGACATTATTATTAGAGCTCAAGAAAATGGTCAATTCTTACGCTTAAAAGATGTTGCCGAAGTTGAATTAGGTGCCTTTAATTATGGTACCAAGAACGAAGGTATGGGAAAACCCGGTACTGCAGTTGGTATTTTTCAAACTTCAGGTTCAAATGCAAATGCCATAATTGATGAAATTCAGACTATACTAGATGAGAGTAGTCAAGATTTTCCTAAAGGATTGGATTACGTAATTCCTTATAACACTAAAGATTTCTTAAGTGCGTCTATAGAGCATGTTGTACAAACATTAATAGAAGCATTCTTATTAGTTTTCTTAGTGGTTTTCATATTCCTTCAAGATTTCAGATCTACTTTAATTCCTGCTATTGCCGTTCCGGTGGCAATTGTTGGTACGTTCTTCTTCTTATCCTTATTTGGATTTTCAATTAACATGTTGACTTTGTTCGCAATGATACTAGCAATTGGTATTGTGGTGGATGATGCCATTGTAGTCGTCGAAGCGGTACATGCCAAGATGGAGGAAGGTGCTACCAATGCAAAAACGGCAACTAAATCTGCAATGTCAGAAATATCAGGTGCTATAATTTCCATCACCTTGGTTATGTCCGCAGTATTTATTCCGGTATCATTCATTAGTGGTTCATCTGGTGTGTTCTACCAACAATTTGGTATAACATTAGCAATCGCAATTCTTATTTCTGCTGTAAATGCATTGACTTTGAGTCCGGCTTTGGCTGCACTTTTATTGAAACCACATCATAACTCCGAAGAAAAGAAAAAAAGCGTTGTAAAACGTTTCTTCTCAGCTTTCAATACAGGTTTTGATGCTGTTACAGATAAGTATATTGGTTCTGTAAAATTCATTACCAAAAGAAAATGGATAACATGGGTATCTCTTGCTGTCTTTGGAGTAATAGCCTTTTTGCTGTTCCAATCAACACCTACAGGTTTTATTCCAAATGAGGATAAAGCTATTGTATTTGCGGATGTTACAATGCCTCCTGGTACCACTTTAGAACAAACACAGAAAACGGTAAAGAAATTAGATTCTATCTACCAATCTATGGATATCATTGAAGCACGTATGAACATTACAGGTTTCAGTATTTTGAACAGTGTAAACGGTGGTTCTTACGGGTTCTCTGTGCTTCGTCTTAAAGATTGGGGCGAGAGAGAAGGTGAAGGGGAATCTGTTCAAGAAGTGATAGGAAGCCTATTTGCTAAAATAGCCGGATTGAAAGATGCAAAAATATTCTTCTTTACTCCGCCAAGTGTTCGTGGTTTTGGTAACTCTACCGGTTTTGAAATGAACTTGCAAAGTAAAGATGCTGATGATTGGCAAACAGTCAATAAAGTTACCAATGAATTCTTAGGTGCTATTAATGCAAGACCTGAGGTACAATATGCTATTACCAATTTCAACGCCAATTTCCCTCAGTATGAGTTAGATGTAGATGTTGAAAAAACAAAAATGGCAGGTTTAGCGGTTACCGATGTTTTCAGTGCCATGCAAGGATACTATGGAGGATTGTATACAACGGACTTCAATAAGTTTGGTAAGCAATATCGTGTTATGATCCAAGCTAAGCCAGAAGATAGAGCAGATGAAAATTCATTGAATCACATTTTCGTTACAAACGCCAATGGAGAATCTGTCGCTGTTTCACAGTTTGTATCGTTAAAGAAAATATATGGTCCTGAAGTGGTAAGTAGATTTAACCTTTTAAGTTCTGTAAAAATTAACGGGGCAATGAACCCTGGCTATTCTACAGGGGACGCTATTAAGGCAATTGAAGAAGTAGCCGCCGAAGTTTTACCAAACAATTATACGTTTGAATATTCTGGTCTTACTAAAGAAGAAAATAGTGCGGGTAGCCAAACTATCATGATATTTATCTTGAGTTTGGTATTTGTGTACTTCTTACTAAGTGCCCAGTACGAATCGTATATTTTACCATTAGCAATTTTACTTTCATTACCGGTAGGTATTGCAGGCGCTATTGGTTTCGTAAGCATGGCAGGACTTGAAAATAACATCTATTTCCAAATTGCATTGATTATGCTTATTGGTTTACTTTCTAAAAATGCCATTCTTATTGTAGAGTTTGCATTGCAACGTAGAAAACATGGTATGTCTATTATTGACTCCGCCATAGATGGTGCAAAAGCAAGGCTTAGACCAATTTTAATGACCTCGTTTGCCTTTATACTTGGTTTAATGCCGTTGGCACTATCATCTGGTATTGGTGCTGTAGGAAATCGTTCTATTGGTATGAGTGCTGTTGGTGGTATGTTAATAGGTACCATATTTGGTGTATTCGTTATACCGGCATTGTATGTTATTTTCCAAACTATGCAAGAACGTATTACAGGTGCTCCACAAGAAGCTATTGAAGAATCTAAGAACTAAAGAAATCATGAATAAATTAGTATCTAATAAAATTATATTGGTCGCCTTTCTGCCAGTTTTGTTGCAGTCTTGTTTTACCGCTAAAACATATGAACGACCAAATGTAGAAACCGAAAATCTTTACAGAACAGATAATCTGCCTCAGGACAGTGTTTCTTTCGCTTCGGTTTCTTACCAAGACCTTTTTACAGATTCTTATTTGAAGACATATATTCAAAAAGGATTAGAAAACAACCTTGACATTCGCATTGCTCTTCAGAGCATTGCGGCTGCAGAGGCTTATGTTAAACAGGGAAAAGCTGGTTATTTACCAACTATAAGCGGTGCCGCAAGTGCAACTAGAACCGCCAGAACAAGTGAAAACGGACAGTTTGGTAGTTTTTTCACTCAGCCTTTTAATCAGTATGAAACCTCTGGCACAGCTTCTTGGGAAGCAGATATTTGGGGGAAAATTAGAAGTACCAAACGTGCTAGTGATGCAAGTTACTTACAAACAGTAGCGGCACATAAAGCTGTAAAAACTAGTTTAGTGGCGCAAATTGCTACTACTTATTATCAGATATTGGCTTTAGACAAGCAAATTTCCGTTACTGAAGAAACAATTGAAAACCGTTTTAAAAGTTTAGAAACGATTTCTGCGTTGAAAGAGGCGGGACAAGCAAATCAGGTTGGTGTTGACCAAACTGCAGCACAACTATATAGTGCTCAAAGTCAATTGTTAGACCTTAAAAATCTACTTTATCAAGCGGAAAATACCTTGAGCATTTTATTAAGTGAAGAACCACAAACTTACGAGCGCAGTTCACTAGACGAGCAGTCTTTAGCTAACGAAATGCAATTAGGTGTACCTGCTCTTTTACTTCGAAACAGACCTGATATTATGCAGGCAGAATATAGCTTGGTGAACAGTTTTGAATTAACGAACGTTGCTAGAAGTAACTTTTATCCATCTATAACGTTATCTGCACAAGGCGGATTTCAAAGTTTAGATCTTGATAATTGGATAGATTCTAGTTCAATATTCGCTAATCTGGTTGGTGGTTTAACACAGCCAATATTTAATGGCAGAAAAATTAGAACGGCTTATGAAGTTGCTCAAGTTCAACAAGAACAATCTTTATTAAGCTTTAAAAAAGCGCTTTTAAGTGCCGGAAAAGAAGTTTCTGAAGCTTTATATGATTACAATATTTCTATTGAAAAAGAGGCATATATCTCTAAGCAAGTATCGGCATTAAAAAGAGCCGAAAGCAATTCTGAAGAATTGTTGAATAGTGGCTACCTAACCTATTTAGATTTGTTAACCGCAAGAGAGAATTCTTTAAATGCTGAGTTAAATTTAGTGAACAATAAATTTTCTCAATTATCAGCTACAGTTGAATTATATCGCTCTCTTGGCGGTGGATGGCAATAGACTTTTGATATTGTTAAAATGCAGAAAAAAAGTGAATGTGTAGCGTTAGCTCTAATGCTTTTCTCTAAGTATGGATGCAAAAGGGTCGGAATGGATGATGTTGCTGAGACCCTTGGCATCTCTAAGAAAACACTGTACGAATTGTTTGAAAACAAAAACAATTTAGTCCAAGAGAGCGTTACACTTTTACTTAATAACACTCATGAGAAAATGAGTGGTTTTTTTCAATTACCTGAGTCATCATCTGACCCGTTTACCAAAATTATTCATATTTATAGCGTAGGACTTAAAGAACTAAGAAACTTAAGTCCTAATTTTTTAATTAGCCTTAAGAAGTATTATCCTATTGCTTATAAATCATATGATGATTTTGTTAAAGCCATAGTTTGGACTTATGTTCTTGACCTTTTACAAGAAGCTAAGAATAACGGCCAATTAAGAAGCAACATAAATATAAAACTGATTTGCGAATTATTTCTACTGCGAATCAATGAGATACTTTTACCAAACCGAGACTTCTTTGATAGTTATACTACAGAAGAATTATTAGAACATTTAATTATTGTACCATTA
>Ga0207888_100124_pt1 | contig 50739 bp, 46 predicted proteins | sample LinPmetageLP43_FD_184055 | JGI IMG/M metagenome (GOLD analysis project Ga0207888, IMG submission 184055) | Marine viral communities from the Pacific Ocean - LP-43 (SPAdes) | ecosystem: Environmental > Aquatic > Marine > Oceanic | place: Pacific Ocean | collected 2010-08-27
GAAGATTATACGTTATTAATAAAAAGAACCCTAAGTTCAAACAAAGACAAGGTTAAGGATTATGGCTAGAATTGCAGGGGTAGATATCCCAAAACAAAAAAGAGGTGTAATCGCTTTGACGTACATCTTTGGAATCGGAAAAAGTAGAGCTGAGAAAATATTAGCTCAAGCTGACGTTGATGAGAATTTAAAAGTAAACGAGTGGGATGATGATCAAATAGGTCGTATTCGTGAAGCTGTAGGTACTTATAAGATTGAAGGTGAGCTTAGAAGTGAAGTTTCTATGAGCATCAAACGTCTTATGGATATTGGTTGCTACCGTGGGATCAGACATCGTTCTGGTTTGCCATTACGTGGACAACGAACTAAGAATAACTCAAGAACCCGTAAAGGGAAGCGTAAAACGGTTGCTAATAAGAAAAAGGCAACTAAATAATAAGTAACAATGGCAAAGCAAAACACTAAAGGTGGAGGAAAAAACGCTAAAGCTGGTAAAGGAACCAAAAAGCGTAAAGTAATTGTTGAGTCTGTAGGTGAAGCACATATTGCAGCATCTTTCAACAACATATTGATTTCTTTGACTAATAAGAAAGGTGATGTTGTTTCTTGGTCTTCAGCCGGTAAAATGGGTTTTAGAGGTTCTAAGAAAAATACTCCTTACGCTGCACAGCTAGCTGCAGAGGATGCTAGTAAAGTAGCTCACGAAGCTGGTTTGCGTAAAGTAAAAGTTTACGTTAAGGGACCAGGTAACGGTCGTGAATCTGCAATACGTTCTATACACAATAGTGGGATCGAAGTAACAGAAATTATTGACGTTACTCCATTACCTCACAACGGATGTCGTCCTCCTAAACGAAGAAGAGTTTAATTAATTTTTTTATATCAATCGGGGAGTATTGATTTTGCGAAGGACTAGACCTTAATTCCTTAATCACCCCACTAATAAACATTATAATGGCAAGATATACCGGTCCTAAGACTAAAATCGCCCGTAAATTTGGTGAAGCGATTTTTGGAGATGACAAATCTTTTGAAAAAAGAAACTATCCTCCTGGTCAACACGGAAACAACAGACGTCGTGGTAAAAAGTCTGAATATGCTATACAGCTTCAAGAGAAGCAAAAAGCAAAATACACTTATGGGATTTTAGAAAATCAATTCCGTAATATGTTTGAAAAAGCAACACGTGCTACTGGAATTACTGGGGTTGTATTATTACAACTTTGTGAGTCTCGTTTGGATAACGTTGTTTTTAGAATGGGTATTGCTCCATCAAGAAGAGCAGCTCGTCAATTTGTTTCACACAGACATATCACTGTTAATGGTGAATTAGTGAATATCCCATCTTATCAAATTAAGCCTGGAGATGTTGTTGCTGTACGTGAAAAATCTAAATCTTTAACTGCGATCCAAGATTCTCTTGCAAATGCAAGTCACGTTTATGAGTGGATTACTTGGAACAACGATTCAAAACAAGGTACTTTCGTTTCTATACCAGAGCGTATTCAGATTCCAGAAAATATCAATGAGCAGTTCATTGTAGAATTGTACTCTAAATAATAATAACAACTCTTAGAAAACATAATATGGCATTACTAAATTTCCAGAAGCCTGATAAGGTCATAATGATTGACTCTACTGACTTTGAAGGTAAGTTTGAATTCAGACCTTTAGAGCCAGGTTACGGTTTAACTGTGGGTAACGCGTTACGTAGAGTTTTGCTTTCTTCGTTAGAAGGGTTTGCAATTACTTCGGTACGCGTTGAAGGAGTTGACCATGAGTTTTCAACTATTGCAGGAGTTGTAGAAGACTTTACAGAGATCATTCTTAATCTTAAACAAGTTCGTTTTAAAAGACAAATTGATGAGATTGATAATGAAACTGTAACTATTTCGGTTTCTGATAAAGAACAATTAACTGCTGGAGATTTTCAGAAATTTATTTCTGGTTTCCAAATTCTTAATCCAGACTTGGTAATTGCCAATATGGAGAAGAAAGTTAATATCAATATGGAGATCACGGTAGAAAAAGGTCGTGGTTATGTTCCTGCGGAAGAGAACAAAAAGCAAAATGCACCTGTCGGTACTATTTTTACAGATTCAATTTATACTCCAATTAAGAACGTAAAGTATAGTATAGAAAACTATCGTGTTGAACAAAAAACTGATTATGAAAAATTAGTTTTTGAAATCATCACTGATGGTTCTATTCACCCTAAGGATGCTTTAACTGAAGCTGCAAAAACTTTGATTCACCACTTTATGTTGTTTTCTGATGAGCGTATCACCCTTGAGGCTGATGAAATTGCTCAGACTGAAACATATGATGAAGAGTCATTGCACATGCGTCAGTTGCTTAAGACAAAATTAGTTGACATGGATCTTTCGGTTCGTGCTCTTAACTGTCTTAAAGCTGCAGAAGTAGAAACTTTAGGAGACTTAGTTTCTTACAATAAAAACGATTTGATGAAGTTCCGTAACTTTGGTAAAAAATCTCTTACAGAGCTTGAAGAGCTTGTAAATGTAAAAGGTTTGAATTTCGGAATGGATCTATCAAAATATAAATTAGATAAAGACTAGTAATACTTCATAATTTGCTCCTCAAAAAGGGTTGAGCAAGATGGATGTTAAATTTTAAAATGTCATGAGACACGGAAAAAAGAATAATCATTTAGGACGTCAGACAGCACATAGAAAATCTATGTTGGCTAATATGGCTTGTTCATTAATTGAACACAAACGTATTAATACAACTGTTGCAAAAGCAAAAGCTCTTAAACAGTTTGTTGAGCCTTTAGTTACAAAGTCTAAAGAAGACACTACTCACAATCGTCGTATTGTGATGAGTAAATTGCGTCAAAAAGATGCAGTTGCAGAACTCTTTAGAGATGTTGCTGTAAAAGTAGGTGACCGTCCAGGAGGTTATACTAGAATTATCAAATTAGGAAATCGTCTAGGAGATAATGCTGATATGGCAATGATTGAATTGGTTGATTATAACGAGATTTATAACTTAGGTAAAACGAAGAAAAAATCAACTCGTAGAGCAGGTAAAAAAGCTCCTGCAGCTGCAACAACTGAAGCTCCTGCTAAAGAGGTAAAAGCTAATGACGAAGAAGAATAAAAATATATTTATTTTTTAACTTTCAAAAAAAGGATAAGCCCTAGGGCTTATCCTTTTTTTTATAATTATTTTTGCAACAAATTATAAGTTATAGAATCTGCCTTATGAAATACCAAACCAATAGAAAAGCAATTTTACTTTTAGCTGATGGAACAATATTCTACGGAAAATCTGTGGGTAATAAAGAAGGAACTGCTTTTGGAGAAGTTTGTTTTAATACCGGTATGACCGGTTATCAAGAAATATTTACAGATCCTTCTTATTTTGGTCAGCTTATGGTGACTACAAACGCTCACATAGGTAACTATGGAGGTAATAACGAAGAGACAGAATCTGATACCGTAAAAATTTCAGGACTGATTTGTAAAAACTTCAGTTATAATTATTCAAGAATTCGTGTAGACGAGTCTTTAGAAGATTTTCTTAATAAGAATAAATTATTTGTAATTTCAGATGTTGACACCCGCGCCCTTGTTTCATATATAAGAGACAATGGTGCTATGAATGCTGTAATTTCAACAGACGTTGATAATATTGAATCGCTTAAAGAACAATTAGCGTCTGTGCCTAATATGCACGGTCTTGAGTTAGCCTCAAAGGTTTCCACCAAAGAACCGTATTATTTCGGAGACGAAAATGCTAGTTATAAAGTAGCAGCGATAGATCTTGGTATTAAGAAGAATATTTTACGCAATATGGCTAAGCGCGATATGTATATCAAAGTATTCCCTTATAATGCTTCTTTTGAAGAAATGAAAGCTTGGAACCCTGATGGTTTCTTTTTATCTAATGGCCCTGGTGATCCAGAACCTCTACACGGAGTTATTGAAACAGCAAAGCAAATATTAGATGCAGATATACCATTATTCGGTATATGTCTAGGACATCAAATTATCGCTTTGGCAAATGGAATAAGTACTTTTAAAATGCATCACGGCCATAGAGGTATCAATCACCCTGTTTTAAACCACGGTACAGGCAAAGGAGAGATAACTTCTCAGAACCATGGTTTTGCTGTAAATTATGAAGAAGCAATTCAGAATCCTAATATTGAGGTAACCCATAAACATCTTAATGATCAGACTGTAATGGGGCTGAAAATGAAAAATAAAAACTGTTTTTCTGTTCAGTATCACCCAGAAGCTGGTCCCGGACCAAACGACGCTACATACTTGTTTGATGAGTTTGTGCAGCGTATGACTATAGAAACTGTATAAATATAAAATCCCGACAAGTAGTCGGGATTTTTTTATACTAATTCTAATGTGTTTTAATCATTTTGTTGAATTCCTTTCCATGATTTAGTAGAAGGGTAGATGCGTTTTAAATAATCATTAAAATAATCCAAAAGGGGCATAGCTTCCTTATAAATAGTCAAGTATTCCTTATATTGCGGGAGCTAAATGAACTAATCAATTTTTAATAAAAATGAGTATAATTATCAATATCCACGCACGTCAAATTTTGGATTCTCGTGGAAATCCCACAGTTGAAGTAGATGTTTTAACCGAAAACGGTGTTTTAGGAAGAGCTGCGGTTCCTTCTGGAGCATCAACTGGTGAGCATGAAGCTGTTGAATTGCGTGATGGTGGTTCTGATTATATGGGTAAAGGAGTTTTAAAAGCTGTAGAAAATGTAAATGCGGTTATAGCTCAAGAACTTTTAGGAGTTTCTGTTTTTGAACAAAATCTAATCGATCAAACTATGATTGATTTAGATGGTACTCCAAATAAATCTAAGCTAGGGGCAAATGCAATTTTAGGTGTTTCTTTAGCGGTTGCTAAAGCAGCAGCAAATGAATTGAATATGCCATTATATCGCTATGTAGGCGGTGTAAGTGCAAATACACTTCCGGTACCAATGATGAATATCATTAATGGAGGTTCTCATAGTGATGCTCCTATCGCTTTTCAGGAATTTATGATTATGCCTGTAAAAGCTGAAGATTTTACTCACGCTATGAAAATGGGTACTGAAATTTTTCACAATCTTAAAAAAGTACTTCACGATCGCGGTTTGAGTACAGCTGTAGGTGATGAAGGTGGTTTTGCACCAACATTAGATGGTACTGAAGATGCTATTGAAAGCATTCAAAAAGCTGTTGAAAATGCAGGATATAAGTTTGGTGATGAAGTAATGATCGCCTTAGACTGTGCAGCAGCAGAATTTTACGTAGACGGTAAATATGATTACACCAAGTTTGAGGGTGATAAAGGTGTGGTTAGAACTAGTGAAGAGCAGGCTTCTTATTTAGCTGAATTAGCAGGTAAATACCCAATTATTTCAATTGAGGATGGTATGGATGAGAATGACTGGGATGGTTGGAAATCATTAACTGAAAAGATTGGCGATAAAGTACAATTAGTAGGAGATGATTTATTTGTTACTAATGTAGAGCGCCTTTCAAGAGGTATCGAAAATGGTATAGCTAATTCAATTTTGATTAAAGTAAATCAGATAGGTACATTGACTGAAACTATTGCTGCTGTGAATATGGCGCATAATGCAGGTTATACTTCTGTTATGTCTCACCGTTCTGGAGAAACAGAAGATAATACTATTGCAGATTTAGCTGTAGCATTAAATACAGGACAGATCAAAACAGGTTCTGCTTCACGTAGTGATCGTATGGCAAAATACAATCAACTGCTTCGTATTGAAGAAGAATTAGGTACTGTTGCTTATTTTCCTAAGCTTAAGGCTTTTAAAATAAAATAATTAACTTCGGTAGTTTTAATGAAAAAGGCATTGTTTTCAATGCCTTTTTTTATTGAGTAAAATTTAGATAAAATCTATTTTAATTTCGAAATGTTTTTACTTGTATAATAACATTAAAATGTAATATTTTAACGATTAAGTGCTTAAATTGTTTCTTTTATTTATTATTAGTAAGAAAAAAACTATTAATTTAGCTTCAAGATAAAAAAGGTTTTTACCACGCTTCAAATTAGATAGTTAACCTGACAAAATCTAATTTAACAGATTTAAAAATTTGAAGTTGGGTGAAAGAGCGATTCTGAATCAAGTACGTATCGCTCTTTTTGTCCAAATAAAGATATCTAAATTTTGAAGTTGGGTGAGGGGTGACATGCTGCTAGGTATGCACCCCTTTTTTATTTGTATTTTTTTAACCTTGCTAAAGCCCTAATTCCTTTATAAATTCCTTTGTATTTCGTAATTTAGCAACTCTTGAAAATTTTGATAATCAGCTAAAACATATTTGAAAAATGGCAGATAATGCTAAATTAATAATAGGTGAGAAATCCTACGAATTTCCTATAATTACAGGTACTGAAAATGAAAGTGCAATCGATATCGCCAGTTTACGAGCTGTAACAGGTGGAATTACCACAATTGACCCTGGTTTTAAAAATACGGGTAGTTGTGAGAGTGCTATAACTTTCTTGAATGGTGAGGAAGGAATTTTGAGGTATAGAGGGTATTCTATTGAAGATTTAGCTGAGAAAGCTTCATTTTTAGAAGTTGTTTATCTTTTAATATTTGGTGAATTGCCTACAGAAGAGCAGTTGACTAAATTTCATAATGATATAAAAGAAGAGAATCACGTTGATGAGGATGTTAAGAAGATCTTAAATGGTTTTCCTAAATCTGCTCATCCAATGGGAGTGTTAGCATCTTTAACCTCTGCATTAACAGCATTTAATCCAGATGCAGTAAATGTAGATTCTGAAGAAGATATGTATGCAGCCATTGTTAAACTTTTAGGTAAGTTTCCGGTTCTTGTAGCTTGGACTATGCGTACAAAAATGAGCAAGCCTCTTGATTATGGTGATGACAGTTTAGATTATGTGCAGAATTTACATAAGATGATGTTCTCGAAGCCTAACAGTGAGTATAAAGTTGATAAAGCTATTATAGATGCTATTGATAAGCTTTTAATCTTACACGCTGATCATGAGCAAAACTGTTCTACTTCAACTGTACGAATTGTTGGTTCTTCTCACGCCGGACTGTTTGCTTCAATATCTGCTGGTATTTCTGCATTATGGGGGCCACTTCACGGTGGCGCTAATCAAGCGGTGATCGAAATGCTTGAAGCCATTAAAGCGGATGGTGGTGATACTAAAAAATATATGGCTAAGGCAAAAGATAAAGAAGATCCTTTCCGTTTAATGGGCTTTGGTCATAGAGTTTATAAGAATTTTGATCCTCGTGCTAAAATCATTAAAAAAGCTGCGGATGAAGTTTTAGAACAGCTAGGTGTAGAAGATGAAGTTTTAGCTATTGCTAAAGGACTAGAAAAAGAAGCTTTAGAAGACGATTATTTTGTTAAACGTAAATTATATCCTAACGTAGATTTTTATTCAGGTATTATTTACAGAGCATTAGGTATTCCTGTTGAAATGTTTACTGTGATGTTTGCGATGGGGCGCGTGCCGGGATGGATTGCTCAGTGGCGTGAAATGCGTTTACGTAAAGAGCCTATAGGAAGACCTCGTCAAGTTTATATTGGTGAGACTTTGAGAGCCTTTAAACCTATGGAAGAACGATAGAAATCCTAAAGATTTTAAATAATGAAGCGGGTTTTTGGCAATAGTTCAAAAACCCGCTTTATGTTTTTATATTTGCGACAACTTCAATTTTATGATAAAGCTGAATATTAACGATGAGACGTCTCGACTTCGCTCTGTGATTCTAGGAACAGCAAAAACAAACGGTGGTATTCCTGCTGTAGAAGAGGCTTATGATCCTAAATCTTTATTACACATCAAAGCGAATACTTATCCTAAAGAAGAGGATATGATTCAAGAGATGGAAGCTGTTGAGGAAGTTTTTAATAAATACGGTGTTCAGGTTTTTAGACCTAAACTGATCGATAATTATAACCAGATTTTTACAAGAGACATTGGTTTTGTAATAGATGATGTTTTTATAAAAGCAAATATTTTACCAGATCGCGAGCAGGAAATAGAAGCTATTGAACATGTACTAACTCAGATTGATCCAGAAAAAATCATAAGATTTCCAGAAGAAGCACATATAGAAGGTGGTGATGTGATGCCTTTAGGAGATTATATTTTTGTAGGTGTTTATCGCGGTCCTGATTATGCAGATTATATAATTGCACGAACGAATATGTTGGCTGTAAAGTATCTTCAGGAGACATTTCCTGAGAAGCAGGTGAAATCTTTCAACTTGAGAAAATCAAATACAAATCCTTATGAGAATGCTTTGCACTTAGACTGCTGTTTTCAGCCGGTAGGAGAAAAATATGCTATTCTGCACAAAAACGGATTTCTTGAAGAGAAAGAGTATCAATGGCTTGTAGATCACTTTGGGCCTGAAAACATTTTTGAGATCACCTCAGAAGAAATGTTTAGTATGAATTCTAATGTCTTCTCTATATCGCCTGAAGTAGTCATTTCCGAAAGGAATTTCACGCGATTGAATACTTGGTTACGCAGCAAAGGGATTACAGTTGAGGAAGTGCCTTATGCTGAAATCTCAAAGCAAGAAGGTTTATTGCGTTGCAGTACGCTGCCTCTTGTACGTGAGTAATCATTCCATTTTAATATTCCGGAATTTCTCTTTTTATTCAATCTCAAAGAATCCCTATGAAACAAGTTACAGATACTGTATTGATGGTGCGCCCTGCTGCATTTAGAATGAATGAGCAAACCGCTGTAAATAATTATTTTCAGGAAGATGTTTCCTTAAAAAATGAGGAAATTAACCTTAAGGCTCAGCAAGAATTTGATGCGTTTGTAGATAAATTAAAAGCTGCTGGTGTTGGAGTTTTGGTACTTCAGGATAAAAAAGAACTGGATACACCAGATTCAATTTTTCCTAATAATTGGGTGAGTACTCACGCAAATGGAGATGTTGCAGTCTACCCTATGTATGCCGAAAACCGAAGGAGAGAGCGCAGGAACGAGTTCTTTGAGTTGCTTGAAGATTCTGGTTTTGAAATCAAAAATGTTGTTGATTATACTGAGGCAGAGGAGGAAGGTGTCTTCTTAGAAGGAACTGGGAGTATTATTTTAGATAGGGAAAATGAAAAAGCGTACTGCGCACTTTCGGCTCGTGCAGATGAAGATTTGTTTGTTGAATTTTGCGAAGACTTTGGGTACCTACCGGTGATTTTTACAGCATATCAGTCTGTAGCAAGTAAACGTTTGCCTATTTATCACACCAATGTGATGATGTGTATTGCAGAGGAGTTTGCGGTAATTTGTCTGGAAAGTATAGATGATAAGAAGGAGCGTAAACTTGTTGTTAAACAGTTGAAAGAATCAGGCAAAGAAGTGATAGCAATTTCAGAAAAGCAAATGCATCAGTTTGCAGGTAATATGCTTCAGGTAAAAAATAATGCTGGAAAAAAGTATTTAGTAATGAGTGCCAGCGCACACAATGCTTTAAAAGAAAACCAGATAGAAGCTATTACTAAATACTGTGATATTTTAAGCAGTGATCTGGAAACCATCGAAACCTGTGGTGGTGGAAGTGCCCGTTGTATGATGGCGGAGATTTTTCTCCCTAAAGCCAATTAGCATTCTTTTTTATTGAGATTTTGAATCCATTTAAAACTCATCACGATCATAAAGAAACTTAGTGGTAGAGATGTAATGATTAAAAGCTTTTGAACAGCGCTCAAAACATCTTCATCTTTTTTGGCAAAACTTAGCAGCACTATTCCAATTGCACAAATTGTAAGTAATGTGCTCCAGACTATTCGATGTTTTTTAGAAGGGGTGTCAGTATTTTTTGAAGTAAACATGCTCAAAACCAAAATCGCCGAATCTAGAGATGTAACTAAAAAGCTTACTAATAAAATCACAACAATTGTGTTTACAATACTTTGAGCAGGATAGTGAGAAAGAAATATAAATAGCGAAGTAAAAACATTGTCAAATTCCCCTTTGTATTCTCCTGCGGCATTAATCATTTCAAAAGCAGATTGCCCAAAAACGGTAAACCAAAAGAAACTGCCCAGAGAGGGTATAAGTAAAACTCCAAGTATAATCTCTCTGATAGTTCTTCCTCTTGAGATTCGGGCAATGAATAATCCGGTGAAGGGAGCCCAAGCCAACCAAAACGCCCAATAATAATAGGTCCAGTCAGTAAGGAATTTTTTACCGGGATCAAAAGCTCCCAGCGCTAAGCTCATAGGTATAAAGTCTATAAGATACCTATACAATGCATGAGCATATTGCTTCAGTATTAAAAGCATATCTGTTTGTAGAAATACAAAAATCAGTAAGGCAAGTGTCAGGTAAATATTTGCAGTGGATATTATTTTTATTCCTTTTTCTACTCCACTTAATGCGGAAAGTAACGCCAAAAAGCCAATAAAGAGTATCAGCGCAATACTGTAATTTGCATTTAAAGTCAGCCCCAATAAATGATCCAGACCACCTTTTATTTGACTAGAGCCAAGAGCTACCGCAGCTACTAGACCAAAAACTGTTGTAAGAATGGTTAATAGGTCTGTCAGCGCAATTCCAAGATTTTTAAATCTACTTTTTGTAGAATATTTTTTGGTATCAAAAACAGAGCTGCTTGTAATTAATGGCCTCCCGTACTTAAAAGCTACCGTGCCTATTGCGAGTGCAAAAAGTGCATAAAATGCCCAAGCTGTAAAACCCCATTGATAAAAAGTAAATTCTAGTGCTTTGATTTCTGTAGAAACATTGTTTTGAATTGGAGGGTTTTGTTGCATAAAAACGGGTTCTTGTACCGCTCGCAATAAGATGCCCGCGCCCATACCTGCGCTATACAGCATCGAAATCCAAGCAATGTTAGAGAAAGCTGGTTTTTCATCAATTTTACCCAATTTATAGGTTCCCCATTTTGAAAAGGCAACGACAACAAGAAGCACAACCGAAAGAAGACCGAGGACCAAATAAAACTGACCAAACCATTCTCTAACCCCTATTGAAAGTGTTTCAATAAGCTGGTAACTTTCGGCGGTAAAGGCATAAAACAGTGCAGAGATGCTCAATAGGAGCACTCCGGAAGAAAAAAGTAGAAGGTTTTTATTTATAAACTTTAGGTATTTAATAGCTTTTTTTCTTTTGGTTGGTAACTCGAAATATTGCGTATCATTCCGCCGAAAATAAAATAATGAAAGGGCAACATACTAAACCAATACAATCGTCCCCAAAGCCCTCGAGGTCTAAAAGTTGCTGTCTGATGTAATATATTGTTGTCATCTATTTCCCAGTCTAGCCAGGCTTCTCCGGGTACTTTCATTTCAGCGAAAAGAAGCAATCTTTTTTCTTCTTTATCCGCCAGTAATACACGCCAGAAATCAAGAGAATCTCCTTCGTACAATTCGTTGTCATGTGTACGGCCACGTCTGAGGCCTACACCGCCAGCAACTTTGTCTAGAAATCCACGAATTTTCCACAGCGTATTTGCGTAATACCAGCCGCGTTTGCCGCCGATTGACCAGATGTTTTTGAGCGCCTGCTCCGGGTTTTCCAATTTTATGGATTGCCTGTCTTTAAGACAGCCATATTCCGGTACTTTGATATAATGGTTGAGATCTTTTCTAAACCGACCACTCACCATAGAATCTTTCCAGCTAGAAACGACCTGATTTTGTTCAATTTTCTCAAAAGCCAGACGTATCGCATCCATGTAATTTATGGGCTTTACCTGAAGCATTTTTTGCAAGCGCGTGTCTTTGCTTATAACCTCAATACGCATACTGTCTACCAAATTCAAAGCCAGTTTATAGCTCGTGGAAGTTACAAAATACAACCAGTAAGAAGAAACTTTAGGTGTCATCACCGGGACATCTATAATCGTGAGCGAAAGTTCGCGTACTTTTGCATACAGTAACATCATTTGTTTATAGGATAATATGTCTGGGCCGCCTATATCAAAAGATTCGTTATAGCATTTTTCATTTCCTAAAACGCCGCTTAGGTATTGCAAAACATTACGTATCGCAATAGGTTGACAACTTGTTTTTACCCATTTTGGTGTGATCATAACGGGTAATTTTTCGCATAAATCTCTTATGATTTCAAAAGAAGAACTACCAGAACCTACTATAATTGCAGCTCTTAAAACGGTAAGATTAAATCTTCCTTTGTAGAGTGTGTCTTCCACTTTTTTACGGGAACTTAAGTGTTTGCTTAAATTCTCTTCATTGACAATGCCGCTTAAATAAATAACCTGTTTGCAATTGGTTTCCGCGAGATATGTATTAAAATTTTTAGCGGAAAGTTCTTCTTTCTCATCAAAATCTGAAGTCGAAGAAGTCATGGAGTGGATGAGGTAATACGCAGCATCCAGATCCTTAGGAAGCTTAGAAGTGTCGGGATCCGCAAGAAAATCAATTTCTACGACCTGTATTTTCTCTCGTATTTTAGGACTTACCGAAAGTCGCTTAGAGTCTCTGACGGCGCAAATAACTTCGTGTCGCTGCTCCAAAAGAAGAGGAAGCAGTCGCATACCGATATACCCGTTAGCTCCGGTTAATAATATTTTCATAACGCTTTTCTCTAAAGATAGCCATTTGAAAGATTTTTTAGGTAAAACAAATACTAAAGGATTAACTTATCCCTTTTAAAAGTTGAAATACTATGAATAAAACAATGCGTACCATAACTCTCGTAGTAGGAGTGGTTTTAATAGGTTTGGGTATATATCAGGCTTTTGTTCCGCAAAAAGTTGTAGACTTTTCCGGTCTTAGCGTTAGTGCAAAAGAAGGACTCTCAACATAATCTTTACTTTTAATCGGTATTGGTGTAGTTGCATTGATCGCGAGTTTTTATAAACGCAATTAAAGATCTTCGGGGCCTAATGGTAGATTTTCAGCTTTATAATCCATTATCTTTTTAATGAATTTATGAGTTGATTTATCGTTTGCTTTTGCACGTATTTTTATAAAATAATGATCCCGGTAAATGCTATACTCTTCGGCTTTACCTTTATAAAGGCTTAATTTATAGTAGGGAATAATCAGCGCATACGATTCCAGAAGCGATCTAAAACCTATAATGATTCCCTCAGGACGCATTTCTATATTACAGGTATTGATGTAGCTGTCTAGAATAAGTAAGTTGTGAATTTCTACACTTGTGCTGGTAATACTGAGTTTAGAAGAACCAATGCCTTTCATTTTCAGGCGTTCTCGTATGGTAAAAGGCGGGCCAACCTCGGTGTCTATTTTCCGTTTAACTTCAGGATTATTGTATGAGACATTGAGCAGCATTTTTTTCTTTTAAAGATAAACTTTTTATCAAAGATCAATTTTGAAGCCTCTGTGGTATTTTAGCTTTGTCAACGTTACGTTTTACGTATCTTTGCGCCTTCAGAAAAAGCACTCATGAATTTATCAGATAAACTTACACAAGCCGTAAAAGATGCGGTGCAACGTATTTTTAATGCCGAATTAGAAAGCGTTGAGACTCAACCTACCCGGAAGGATTTTGAAGGTGATCTTACTGTTGTTGTTTTTCCGATTCTACGCGTTGCCAAAGGTAATCCTGCTGTAATAGGAGAGCAAATTGGAGCTTATGTGAAAGAGAACCTCGCTGAAATTTCAGATTTTAATGTGGTTAAAGGTTTTTTAAATCTGGTGATTGCAGATTCTTTTTATCTTGATTTTTTTGAAAGTATTCGTACCCAAGAAAACTTTGGCCACGAAGCAGCGTCTGGTAAAGCTGTGATGGTTGAATATTCTTCGCCTAATACTAATAAGCCTCTGCATTTAGGACATGTGCGTAATAATTTATTAGGGTATTCGGTTGCTGAGATTTTAAAAGCTTCCGGAAAGAAAGTATACAAAACTCAAATCATTAACGATCGCGGGATTCATATTTGTAAAAGCATGTTAGCTTGGCAGAAATTTGGTGATGGTGAAACTCCGGAGTCTACCGGATTGAAAGGTGATAAGCTGGTAGGAAACTACTATGTGAAATTTGATAAAGCCTACAAAGAAGAGCAATCGTATTTAGTTGCACAGGGGAAAACCAAAGAAGAAGCAGAAAAAGAAGCTCCGTTGATGTTGGAAGCTCAGGATATGTTGCGCAAATGGGAAGCTGGTAATGCAGAAGTAGTAGCACTTTGGGAGAAAATGAATGGCTGGGTTTATGAGGGATTTGAACAAACTTATAAAAGTCTGGGTGTTGATTTTGACAGTTATTATTACGAGAGCAATACCTATTTATTAGGAAAAGATAATATTGAAGAAGGCCTTAGAAAAGGTGTTTTTTACAGAAAAGAAGACGGTTCGGTTTGGTGTGATCTAACGGCAGACGGACTTGATGAAAAGATTGTTTTACGCAGCGATGGTACAGCCGTTTATATGACTCAGGACATTGGTACCGCGATTCAGCGTGTGAAAGATCATCCTGATGTAGGAGGAATGATTTATACCGTAGGAAATGAGCAAGATTATCATTTTAAAGTCTTGTTTTTAATACTGAAAAAACTAGGCTACGACTGGGCAGAAAATCTGTATCACCTGAGTTATGGGATGGTAGACTTACCTAGTGGAAAAATGAAAAGTCGTGAGGGGACCGTAGTTGATGCTGATGATCTTGTTGAAGAGATGGCAACAACTGCCGGAAACATCGCTAAAGAACTGGGGAAACTTGATGGGTATAGCGAAGCAGAAAAACAGGAGCTTTATAAGGTCATTGGGCTTGGAGCGTTGAAATATTACATTCTTAAAGTGGACCCTAAAAAACGCATTCTGTTCAATCCTGAAGAGTCTGTAGATTTTCAGGGAAATACGGGGCCGTTTATTCAATACACGTATGCGCGTATTCAATCTATTTTGAGAAAAGCAGCAGAAACGGGTGTGCCTGTAAACGTTCCGCATAAAGAACTGCATCCTAAAGAAAAAGAGTTGATTAAGCAAGTTGCGCTGTATCCTGAAACGGTTCAGTTAGCAGCAGAAAATCAAAGTCCGGCATTGATTGCAAATTACACCTATGATCTGGTAAAAGAATTCAACTCATTCTATCAGCAGGTTTCGATATTAGGAGCAGATACAGCAGAAGAGAAAAGTTTCCGCGTAGCGCTATCTAAAAAGGTGGGTGATGTTATTGCTTCTGCATTTAGTTTGTTAGGAATTGAAGTTCCTGAGCGTATGTAATTATTTGAAGCAGTTTAAAAGAAGAAAATCATCAACTTACCTAAATTAGGTTAAATGAATATCTTCTGATTTGAAACTATTATTCTTGTATTCAAATCATTAAATTTGCAACCTTGAATCCATAAATTGGAAGATTGAGTTCAGGTATAAAACCTGATAAATTAAAAGAATACAAAATCCCTCGTGATTGATTCCCGGGGTTGTTTATTATAAGATCTATGTTTGATAATTTAAGTGATAAGTTAGATAAGGCGATGCACGTGCTTAAGGGGCACGGTCAGATTACCGAAGTTAATGTTGCCGAAACCCTTAAAGAAATACGTCGTGCGCTTGTTGATGCAGATGTTAATTATAAAATAGCCAAAGATTTTACCAGTACGGTTAAAGAAAAAGCGTTGGGTCAGGATGTATTGACCGCGTTAAAACCGGGTCAGTTGATGACCAAATTGGTAAAAGACGAACTTACCCAATTGATGGGTGGCGAGGCAGAAGGTCTCAACCTTTCGGGTAATCCTTCTGTGATTTTGATGTCTGGTTTGCAGGGTAGTGGTAAAACTACATTTTCTGGTAAACTGGCAAATTTCCTTAAGACTAAAAAAACTAAAAAACCGCTTCTTGTTGCTTGTGATGTATACCGTCCAGCGGCAATAGATCAGCTTCACGTTGTAGGTGATCAGATAGGAGTTGAGGTTTACTCTAATAAAGAAGAGAAAGATCCGGTAAAAATTTCAGAAGCAGCAATTGCACACGCAAAAGCAAACGGTTTTAATGTAGTGATCATTGATACCGCCGGTCGTCTTGCAGTTGACCAAGCGATGATGAATGAGATTGCTGCGATACACAAGGCGATTGAGCCACAAGAAACCTTGTTTGTAGTAGATTCTATGACGGGTCAGGATGCTGTTAATACGGCAAAAGCTTTTAACGATGTTCTTAATTTTGATGGGGTAATCTTAACTAAATTAGATGGTGATACACGCGGTGGTGCGGCACTTTCTATTAAAACGGTTGTAGATAAACCCATTAAATTCATCGGTACCGGTGAGAGGATGGAAGCGATAGATGTGTTCTATCCTTCTCGTATGGCAGATCGTATTCTTGGGATGGGAGATGTGGTGTCTCTTGTAGAACGCGCTCAGGAACAATTTGACGAAGAAGAAGCGCGTAAGCTGCAAAAGAAAATCGCTAAAAATCAGTTTGGTTTTGACGATTTCTTAAAGCAGATTCAGCAGATTAAGAAAATGGGTAATATGAAAGACCTTATTGGGATGATTCCCGGTGCTGGTAAAGCGCTAAAAGGTCTTGATATAGATGATGACGCTTTTAAAGGTATTGAAGCCATTATTCACAGTATGACTCCAGACGAGCGTACGCAACCATCTATTATAAACAGCAGTCGTAAAAAACGCATCAGTAAAGGCTCTGGTACTTCGGTGCAAGAGGTAAATCAGTTGTTGAAACAATTCAATCAGATGAGTAAGATGATGAAAATGATGCAGGGTGGAGGCGGAGCCAAAATGATGCAGATGATGAATAATATGCGATAACACCAGTTTGCAGTCTCAGCAAGCAGTACTTTTTTACTAATACTTATGGGTGTAGAAGATTTAATACCATATCAGAAAGCATTTGAATTGGCTATGGAAATCTTTGAGATTACTAAATCTTTTCCAAAAGAAGAGCAGTTTTCACTGACTGATCAAGTTAGAAGAAGTTCAAGATCAGTTTGTGCTAATATGTCTGAAGCGTATAGAAAAAGAAAGTACGAAAAACATTTTGTAAGTAAGTTAACGGATTGTGATGCTGAGAATGGAGAAACTCAAACTTGGTTGAAATTTTCACTCGCTTGTGAATACATTTCAGAAACTGACTATTCCTTAAAACTCGAAAAGAGTAGAGAAGTAGGGAGGCTATTAAATTATATGATCAATAATCCAGGAAGGTTTGGTTGTAACTGAAAACTGCCAGCTGATACTGCCAACTATATAGAGTATGACAATCTTAGACGGAAAAAAAACCAGTAACGATTTAAAAAATGAGATCGCCGAAGAAGTAAAAGCAATGAAAGCTAAAGGCGAAAAAGTACCTCATTTAGCTGCAGTTTTGGTAGGTAGCGATGGTGCAAGTTTAACGTATGTAGGTAGTAAAGTTCGTGCTTGTGAGCGTATAGGTTTTGAATCTACTTTGATTCAGTTGCCTGAAGAAACTACCGAGGAAGAGTTGCTCAGTCAAATAGATACGTTGAATAAAGATCCTGAAATTGACGGTTATATTGTTCAGCTTCCATTACCGAAACATATAGACTCTCAAAAAGTATTACTGGCTGTTGATCCTGATAAAGATGTAGATGGTTTTCATCCTACCAATTTTGGTAAAATGGCTCAGGATATGCCGGTGTTTATACCTGCAACGCCGTTTGGTATTATGGAATTACTGAAGCGTTATAACGTAGAAACTTCAGGTAAACATACCGTTGTAATAGGTCGTAGTCATATTGTAGGCCGCCCGATGAGTATCTTGATGTCTCAAAAAGGAAACCCTGGAGACAGCACGGTAACACTTACGCATAGCCGCACTAAAAATCTTGAAGAATTAACCAAACAAGCTGATATAATTATCACCGCTTTAGGAGTTCCAGAGTTTTTAAAAGCTGATATGGTAAAAGATAATGTTACTATAATTGATGTAGGCATCACGCGTGTTCCTGATGAAACCAAAGAGCGCGGTTATAGAATTACCGGAGATGTAGATTTTGAAGCTGTGAGTAAAAAAGCATCTTTCATTACTCCGGTTCCTGGAGGTGTAGGACCGATGACAATCGCTATGTTGTTAAAAAATACATTGCTTGCACGTGCAAGGCATAACGAACTTCAATCTTAAGATTCTGAAGTTTCTAAAAAAAAAAGAGGTCAAATTGACCTCTTTTTTTTGTTTTCATAAGACTTACAATAAATGCCTTGCTCCTAAAGCCGCACCAATAATCCCGGCGTGGTTTCGAGTGTGTGCAGCCACAATGGGTATATCTGTTTTTAGATATTTTATGTATTCATCTAAGTTTTTACTCGCACCGCCACCAATAATTATTAGTTCTGGTTGTGAAATTTCAGTAGTTAGCTGAATAAATTTATTGAAGCGTTTACCCCATTTTTTAAAACTCATATTGTTATCCAAACGTACACGCCTAGAGGCATATTTCTCTATGATCTTCTTTTTCTTATAGCGCATTTGTCCCAATTCAAAATTTGGGATGAGTTCACCATTAAAGAAAACACCGCTTCCTATACCGGTTCCTACGGTAACAACGATTACAAGGCCATCAACGCCTTTGCCTACGCCAAATTCCATTTCGGCAAGCCCGGCTGCGTCAGCGTCATTCATAACATTTACGGGTAATCCTATTTTTTGGGAAATCATATCGTCAACTTGGAGGCCTAACCAAGACTTGTCCAGGTTTCCATGTTCAAGAGCTTTTCCTTTATGAATAACAGTAGGGAAGCCAATGCCTACAGGACCTTTCCAATCCCAGTGTTTAACAACATCAGCGATAGTATTTACCATAGCTTTTGGCTCGCGTGGAACAGGAGTATCTAATCTAAAACGTTCACCTAAATATTCTTCTTTGTCGAGATTGACAGGAACCCCTTTTATTCCTGAACCACCTACGTCAACTCCTAGTATTTGCATAAAATATTGTTTGGTCTAAATTATAAATTACTCAAAATTTCTATTTGATTTTTGAGTAGCTAGTAATGCTGAAGGGCAATTTATTGAAAAACCACAAAAAACAATAGTATAATACCAAGAATATATAGTGCCCAGTAGGGTTTTAGACTCAACGGGTTATTGCCGAATAATATTTTGGTGATTTTAAACATCGCCGGGCGATGCTTAGCAATATAGTTATATGAGTTATCGCTTATAGATCTAAATATCTTATTTGAAACATACCACTTGTGATACGGGTAGTTTTTCCGCTCAGCGTAATCATAACAACGGTATGCAGAATCGGGACCACTATATACATTTCCGTTGGGTTCTATAAGCCGGCTTGCTTTTTTAAATTCCTTCAGCGGAAAATCTTTATAATTTTTTGATGTTTCTTGAAAGGTTTTGAATTCCAGCGCATCGCCAGTTTTAGATTTCCATCTGATTATCCAAAATCTACAGAAACCACAATTACCATCCCAAATGAGAACTGGCTTATTCTTAGGTGGGTACTTAGTCTTTGCTATCTTCTGAAACATCTGGAACTAGTTCATCAAATTCAGCATTTTGGTCACCGTATTCATGTTTATAAATTTTTACAATAAGCAAGAATAAACTTATGAGCAACGGTCCAAAAATAAGTCCGATAAACCCAAAAAGAGGCACACCCACGATTACACCAATTAACGTCACTAAAGGATGTACATTGGCAAGACGTTCTAAAACATAAAGACGTATTAAGTTATCTGTAGAACCTACTATTACAAGCCCATAAATAGCAATACCCACAGCCTGAAGATTATTTCCGCTGGCAATCATAAGAATCACTACAGGAACGATACCTAATAGAGTTCCCACAAATGGAATCATACTACCGATAGCCGTAATTACAAACCAGAAAAAAGGATCTGGAACACCGAAGATGAAAAACCCAATTAAGGCAACAATACCTTGAGCTAAAGCAACCAGAGGTATTCCTAAAGCATTGCTTTTTACCATTGCAACACTCTCGTGACCTATTCGCGCGATATTTTCTTCGTTGAGTGGTATGAATGCGTAAAGTGATTTGTGCATTTTATCATTATTAACCAGCATATAATAAAGTATAAAATACATTATACCTATAGCGATAGAAACATTAAACGTTCCGCCTGCAAAGTTTTGTAAGTTGGTAGATACCCAACTTGTAATAGAGTTAGTATCTATAGAGTCACTTACGCTAAATCCTAGGTCTGATTCCCAAACCCCAACTTGATTTTTTACGACTTCAACAACACGTTCAGAGTTCTTTACAGCTTTACCTATTTTGTTAGTGAGCATCATAACAGTTAGCCCTATAGGTACTAAGATGACGATAAACGAAACGAGCATGGCAGTACCTGCAGCAAGCCCTAACTTCCAACCTCTATCTACTAACCATTTAACGAATTTGCGCAAGAGTACATATAAAGTGATTGCGCCTAAAACACCAGATAAATAGGGAGTCATCTCTTCTACTATGAGTACAAAGAGAAAGAGTATTAAGATTATTAAAAAAAGTTGGCGAACTAATTCGGGTTTTAGTTTGTTCATTATTTGGAGAATAGTTGAGGAATATCTTTAAAACTTTTAAACTCTAATGCATTTCCGCAAGGATCATAAAAGAACATCGTGGCTTGTTCTCCGGGGAGACCTTGAAAGCGAATGTAAGGCTCAATTACAAATTCAATATTTTTTGATTTTAGATGTTTGGCAAACAGATGAAAATCATCCCAATCCAGTACTACCCCAAAATGTGGAACCGGTACTTCTTTACCGTCTACGTCATTGTAATGCATAGCCGCCTTTTCCTCTTTTGGTTTATAATGGATAACAAGCTGATGTCCAAAAAAGTCAAAATCTACCCATTGCTCACTACTGCGACCTTCAGAAAGTTCTAAAGTGTCTCTGTAAAATTTGCGGGCTTTGGCTACATCATCAACAGGAATAGCTAAGTGAAAAGGTACAGGCATAAAAATTAAAGGTTAATTCTTTTGTATTAGTTATTGCGTAAAGCTTTGATGAGTTCTTTTTTACTCATTTTAGATCTGCCGTCAATCCCTATCTTTTTAGCTTGTTTGTAAAGGTCTTCTTTGGTACGGTCTTCATATTTTTCCGCTTTACCACCTTTTTTACCGGCGTCTGGAGTATTTGCTATACGAGCAGACTTTTCTTTGCTGTAGCCTTGATCACGCAAAGCTTCATATTGTTCTTCATTTTTAACCGAAGGAATCTTATCTGCCATAATTTTTTAAATCTAAATAAGTGCTATTTAAAAATAAAAGGAATTATTCAGTTGTGGATACTCCTTAACACAGGTTTAATGATTACTAGGCATTGTGTAATGTGTGAAATGATTTTTGGTACAGAAATAAGCTTTACATTCTTCGGCGTCTGGGGCCTGAAGGTTTTACAACAGAACGTTTGCCAGGCTCATTATTGGGATCAAATTCACCGATACTCTCAGAAAGAAGTTTGTTAAGTTGTTTCAGTTCTTTTTTAGTGAACTGGCGGTACTTCCCAACGTTCACATCAAGATTGATATTCATAATACGTACGCGTTTCAGCCTGGTGACATTATAGCCCAGATGCTCACACATACGTCTAATCTGGCGATTGAGACCTTGCGTTAAGATGATTTTGAAGCGTTTTTTTCCTAATTGTTCCACTTCACATTTGCGTGTTATTGTGTCTAGAATAGGTACACCACCAGCCATACTTTTTACAAAAGAGGTGGTGATGGGCTTGTCAACTTCAACAATGTATTCTTTGTCGTGGTTGTTGCGAGCACGTAGAATTTTATTTACGATATCGCCATCATTGGTTAAAAAGATTAAGCCTTCACTGGCTTTGTCAAGTCTCCCTACCGGAAAAATGCGAGTAGGATAGTTGATGTAGTCAATAATGTTGTCTTTTTCTACCCGGGTGTCTGTAGTACAAACTATGCCCACAGGTTTGTTGAAGATTAAGTAAACAGGTGGGTCTTTTTCCTCACCTACTAATTTACCATCAACTCGTATTTCGTCTGCCGGGCTCACTTTAGTTCCCATTTCTGGGACGCTTCCGTTAATCGTAATACGGCCGGCATCAATAAGCTTGTCTGCCTCCCGGCGTGAACAAAAACCTACTTCACTTAAAAACTTATTGATTCGAGTTAAAGGAATTTCTGACATAGTGTTTGATTTAAATAAGAATGACTTCTTACTCTTTTAAAAAATTTACGATTTTTTCGTTTACCTCATTATCGTAGAGCGAATGATTAAGACCTTTAGTCTCTATAAATTCAGATTTTTGTAATTCTGAATGAATGGCGTGTGAGCCAGAAGCCGGAGTAATGATATCATCTTTATCGTGAATGACTAGTGTAGGCACAGTTATTTTTCTTGCAAAAGCGGAAGAAGAAAATTCAACAGTTTTAAAATTGAATGTATTCAGGAAAAAATTATCCAATGCTTTTAGAGCTTTGTTGTTTAAGCCTAAAAGTTTTTGGTAATCTTTCAAGATGCTTTCTAGTTTATCCGGAGCTCCCAGAATCACTAATTTTTCAGTTTTAAAAGTTTCTGCATGCGACTGGTTGTATAAAACCGTCATTCCGCCCATAGAATGACCGATGAGGAAATCAGGCTGATACGTATTTAAAATTACGCTTAGTGCCTTGTGGTAAAGTGGAACATAAAAGTATTTGCCACTACTGTAACCGTGTGCGGGCGCGTCAAAGGCAATGATATTATAATCTTCTTCTTGAAACCGGTGAATCATGTCTTTCCAACGATGGGTGTGACTTTCCCAGCCGTGAACCAATACTATGGTTTTGCCTTTACCTGGCCATCTGTAAGGTTGGATGGTATGCTCTTCAACAGTAACTTGTGGTTCTAGATTCGGTTTTAAAAAACCTTCGTGATGAGGTCCTATTTTGCCGCGTCTGGGTTTGCTAAAAACTTTAAAAGCTTTTTTTGCCGAAGCTCTGGGACTTACTACAGCAAGCACGTTGATATATGAACCAATCGCTTTCGGAAGAATTTTTTTGACAATTTTATTCATAAAAAAACCCTCTTTTTGAGAGGGTCAAATATACGGGTTATCTATGGCCTAATTTTTATTTTCGGCATCAATAACATCTGTGTCTTTTCGATATTTTAATAGTGATATACCAGAAAGGAAAAAAATACCACCCAATATAGCCAAAGCCCAAGGGCTAACACCGGTACTCAAACTTCCAAAAACACCCATAATTCCTATTACAAGCGAGATTGCTCCTCCTATTACCATAACTAGTGCTAAAATCTTAATCATAATTGTATAAATTATTAGGTTAGATTTTAAAAGTACAGCTATAGACTCAAGCTAGGTTTTAGATTAACGTGTCTTTAGGTAAGAATTAATAATTATTTACGAATTAGAATTTGATTCCCAGTTGTTTGTGAGTTGCGGTTGGTTTGATTATTCTTCTCTATTGACTTTATTGAAATCAAAAGCAGGCTTGCAAATTGAGATGTAAGTACATGGTTTGTCAAAGGGATTGCTATACTGCACGCGTGTTCCTGCAGAAATCTTAATAGACTGTCCGGCTTCTAGGATAATCTCTTCCTCATCAATTAAAAACTGCTTTTTACCCTCAAAAATAAACGTGTATTCATCAAACTCGGGAGTTTGAAAAGGTTCGCTCCATTGTGGAGGTGCTACCATATGAGCAATACTGATTTCAGAATTACCGTCGCTGGCTTTACCAAAATGTTCGCCAATATATTTGTCATCATCAGTAGGAACTACAAAAGGCTTTTTCTGTATTTGAAATTTTTTATCAGACATCACATCGGGTTTACCAGCCTATCATAAAATATTTAATCTTGGCATCACTAGGTATTTCTGCAGTAGAAACTTTAGCATCCATATTGAATTTAAGTTCCCCGGGAAGTTTGTCGCGATCTATTGTGAAGTAAGCGTTGATCTCGTCAACAAAAACAACAATGCTGCTAATCAACGTTTCAACACGTGAAACTTCATAAGCGTCTGTAATATCTTTAAAAGTACTGTTGAGGTTGATGCCTTCTTCTGTGGTATAACGCGCATCAAAAATCTGAATCGTTTTAATGGTTTTAGGAGATCCTTCTTTTGTAGGCATAAGGCTTAGTAATTGCTCACCGCCTTTCTCATAAATTTCAATAGCATTTACATTAAGTTCTTCGCTTAAACCGGAGTTTTGATCTACAACACTGTCTTTACTAAACAAGGTTTTGAGTTCACTAACTTGAGTGTCTTTTGTTAAGGGGCCTACTTGATCTGCAGTAACTGTAAAAGCATTATCGCTGTTACAAGAGGTAAGTGATATGCTTGCAATAAGGGCAATGAATAAAATACGTTTCATATAGAGTTTTAAATTTAAGTCTGTTTTTTTATTTAATTAGTTTACCTAAAATACCCAAAACACCGCGTATAACCGTGGCGCTGGTGAGTACTTTAATAATAGCTTTTTCTGTAGAACTACTACGTGAAGAAGTACGAGAACTTCTTTTTACTGTTGCACGTTCTTTTTGCGCTTTTTCTTTAGCTTCTTCGCTCTCTGCTTTTTTAATTTTTGCATTGAGTAACTCATAAGCACTTTCCCGGTCTACAGCGTCATTGTATTTAGGAGCGAGTGCAGATTTACGATTTATTTCTTCAATCTCAGCATCTGTTAAGATATCCATGCGTGACATTGGCGCACGCATCATAGTTGCGGCAAGCGGAGTGGGGCGACCTTTTTCATCTAATGCAGAAACTAAAGCTTCACCGGTACCCAAACTGGTAAGTACTTCTTTAGTATCGTAATATTCTGAATCGGGATAGTTCTCTGCGGTTAACTTTATGGCTTTACGATCTTTTGCAGTAAAGGCTCTTAACGCATGCTGAATTTTTAAACCCAACTGACTCAAGACTCCTTCGGGGACATCAGTGGGGTTTTGAGTTACAAAATAAAGCCCCACACCCTTAGAACGAATGAGCTTTACGATACTTTCAATCTGACTGTGTAATGCTTTTGAAGCCTCTTTAAAAATAAGATGCGCTTCGTCTATAAAGATTACCAGTTCCGGTTGGTCGCTATCTCCCTGCTCCGGGAATGTGCTGTAAATTTCAGCAAGAAGGCTCAACATAAATGTTGAAAACAATTTAGGCCTATTTTGAATATCCGTTAACCGAATGATGTTTATTTTTCCTCTTCCGTTATCATCTAAGCGCAAAAGATCATCTACATCAAAAGATTTTTCGCCAAAAAAGATATCTGCACCTTGCTGTTCAAGCTGAACGATTTTCCGCAAAATAGAACCCGCTGAAGCTGTCGAAATCCTTCCATACAAATCCTGAATTTCTTCTTTTCCTTCGTCAGTAGCATATTGTAAGACCTTTTTAAAGTCTTTTAAATCCAGTAGCGGTAAGCTTTTGTCATCACAGTATTTAAAAAGTATCGCGATAATACCAGCTTGCGCATCGGTCGCATCAAGAATACGGGAAAATAAAACCGGGCCAAATTCACTTACTGTAGCTCGCAGGCGCACACCATTTTGCTCAGAAAGTGTAAGTAGTTCTACGGGAAAGTCTTTGGCTTCAAAAGGCAATCCTATTTTTTCATGACGTTCATCAATTTTAGGATGACCTTCACTGGCTTTTGCGATACCACTAAGGTCTCCTTTCATATCCATCAACAGAACCGGAACTCCCTTTTCTGATAGATTTTCGGCCAAAACCTGTAGCGTTTTAGTTTTACCCGTACCGGTTGCTCCGGCAATAAGACCATGACGATTCATAGTTTTAAGAGGAATTTTTACGTGCGCACCTGTGATGGTCTGACCTTCTAACATAGCAGCTCCTACAGTGATACTCAATCCTTTAAAAGTGTTGCCTTGTATTATAAGATCTTTAAATGCTTCAGTTTGATTCATCAGTCAAAATTTGGAATAAAAATAAGGATTAATGCTAAAAAGCAATCGGTTGATAAAACTATTCTTTTTTTTGATTTTAATATTCTGAATGTATGAGTTGTGTTCTTGTTTCATCCATAGAAAATAAGGTAGCTAAGCTTTGGCAACGATTTTATTGCGGTGTATCTTTGCACCTTATGACAAAAGAGGCAACAGCAAGCCGGGTAGAGCTCGGTGAATTACTTCCGTTAATGGAAGAATTTTATACCATACAAGGTGAGGGTGCTCATACCGGTACTCCTGCATATTTTATTAGAGTAGGTGGTTGTGATGTAGGCTGTCACTGGTGTGATGTTAAGGAAAGCTGGGATGCGGCGATACATCCTCCTACAGAGGCAGCTGCTATTGTAGCTAATGCAAAAAAATACAGTAAGACTATTGTAATTACGGGGGGAGAACCACTAATGTGGGATATGAATCACTTAACCAGTATGCTTAAGGCTGAAGGGTTGAATGTGCACATTGAGACTTCTGGTGCTTATGAATTATCTGGTCATTGGGACTGGATTTGCCTTTCTCCTAAGAAACGTATGTTACCGAAGCCTCGTATCTATGACGAAGCTCACGAACTGAAAGTGATTATTTATAATAAAAATGATTTTGCTTTTGCGGAAGAACATGCTTCAAAGGTTAATGGTAAATGCGAATTATTTTTACAACCCGAGTGGAGTGTGCGTGAAAAAATGACTCCGTTGATAGTAGATTATGTTATGGCAAACCCTAAATGGAAGGTAAGCTTGCAAACCCATAAGTATCTTAATATACCTTAAATAAAAGAGGCTTCCAGATGGAAGCCTCTTTTATTTAATAAATGCGGAAAATTACATTTCAACTTCTTCAATTGGAATTTGAATATATAGATCATCCCACCCTAAGAACATATCAGAACCGTCTTCTGTAGGTTGAAACGAAATAGAAAATGCTTCGATAGGTGCTGCTGTTTTGTGAGCTGGTATTTTAAAACGAACTAAGTCGCGTTCTTCTTTGTATCCGTAAGCACCCCAAGTGTCCAGGTCTTTGTTAAGAATTACCGTCCACTCATCTTCTGTAGGGATTGTGAATAAAGTATACGTTCCGGCAGGTACTTTAGTGTCACCTACCATCATTTCTTTATAGAATTTAATTTCGGTAGATTCATTAGCTCCGGTTCTCCATACCTCACCGTATTTTTCCATACCATCTTCTTCTGCAAAAACATCGCGTCCTTTTTTCTGAGGTCTGCTATAAATAACACGCACTCTGGGAGCTTTATCCTGACCACGATACATAGCGATATCTAATGGACTTTTATCGAGTTCGCTAAACTTTTGAGCTGTTGCAGTGCTGCCAAAAATAAGAGTTGCTACTAAGATGCTTTTAAGTATAATGGATTTCATAACTATTTTTTTAATAATTGAGTGTCAAAATTTTATACAAATGTACAATGTGGTAAAACCTACAGTTGTTAAGACTTTATTAAAATGATTGAAGTTTGCACTTATTAATTGAAATGTCAAAATTTATATTTATAAAGTTTTATTTTTAGAGTTATTTTACTTTAAAAGTTTAAATATGTAAGCATATTTGCATTATTTGTTTGTGAATTAGAATGTGTATTGCATCTTTGAACCAACAAATTAAAATAATACGATTATGTGCGGGATAGTATGTGCCTACGAATTGAAGCAGCCAGCTGAGGTGTTAAGACCACAGCTTTTAGAAATGTCAAAAAAAATACGTCACCGTGGTCCAGATTGGAATGGTGTTTATAGCGATGAGAAAGCTATTCTCGCTCATGAGCGTTTGTCTATAGTTGACCCTGCATCAGGGAAACAACCTTTATTAAGCCCTGATGGAAAATTAATTCTTGCGGCGAATGGTGAGATTTATAACCATCAGGAATTGCGTAAGCAATTAAAAGGGAAATACGATTTTAAAACACAGTCTGATTGTGAAGTGATCTTAGCACTTTATCAGGAGGAAGGTACTGGATTTATTGATAAACTGAACGGGATCTTTGCATTTTCGTTATACGATTCTGAGAAAGATGAGTATTTCGTGGCGCGTGATCATATGGGGGTTATTCCACTTTATATGGGATGGGATCAACACGGTACTTTCTATGTAGCTTCAGAATTGAAAGCTTTAGAAGGAACGTGTACTAAAATTGAATTATTTCCTCCGGGACATTATTTACACAGTGCAGAAGGAGCGTTGAAAAAATGGTACGAGCGTGACTGGATGGAGTATGATGCTGTTAAGGATAACGAGACTAGCATTGAGAAGCTAAGAGATGCTTTAGAAGCAGCAGTGCACCGCCAGTTAATGTCAGATGTGCCTTATGGAGTATTGCTTTCAGGAGGTTTAGATTCTTCTATTACTTCTGCAGTAGCGAAGAAATATGCAGAAAAGCGAATAGAGTCTGGAGATACAGATGGAGCATGGTGGCCAAGATTGCACTCGTTCTCTGTAGGTTTAGAAGGTTCACCAGATTTAGCTGCAGCCCAAAAAGTAGCAGATCATATCGGCACGGTACATCACGAGATTAAATTTACAATTCAGGAAGGTCTGGATGCGATTAAAGATGTAATATATAATCTGGAAACTTACGATATTACTACGATTAGAGCTTCTACTCCTATGTATTTGATGGCTCGTGTAATTAAGTCTATGGGGGTTAAAATGGTTCTTTCCGGAGAAGGTGCAGATGAGGTTTTTGGAGGGTATCTTTATTTTCACAAAGCACCCGATGCTAAAGAATTTCATGAGGAGACTGTACGTAAGCTGAGCAAACTGCATATGTATGATTGTCTAAGAGCAAATAAATCTCTTGCTGCCTGGGGTATTGAAGGTCGCGTTCCATTCTTGGATAAAGAATTTATGGATGTAGCGATGAGTATTAACCCACAAGACAAAATGATCAATGGGGAGCGAATGGAAAAATGGGTGTTGCGTAAAGCATTTGAATCCTATCTTCCTGAGAGTGTTGCCTGGAGACAAAAAGAGCAGTTTTCTGATGGCGTAGGCTATAGCTGGATCGATACTCTAAAAGAAATGGTGGATGAGAAAATTAGCGATGAGCAATTAGCTAACGCTAAATATAAATTCCCTATTCAAACACCAGGTAATAAAGAAGAGTATTACTACAGAAGTATATTTGCTGAGCATTTCCCAAGTGATGCAGCAGCAATGAGTGTTCCTCAGGAAGCATCTGTTGCGTGTAGTACAAAAATTGCATTAGAATGGGATGAGGCTTTTAAGAACATGAACGATCCGTCTGGTAGAGCTGTTGCAAATGTACACAGTGATGCCTATAAAAAGAAAGAATTGGCATAGTCCGTTTTACATAATTTGTTTAGAAAACGCCTTCTCAAAAAGAAGGCGTTTTTTTGTTTTAATAGTTAATCTCAACTATTCTTTAGAATACTGAAATTTCAGTGCTTTTTTTCCACAATTTGTTGATAACTTAAGCTGTTTGGCGCGGCTTTTGACATATTATCGCGTAGCCTTTTTTTATATTTGTTAGCTAGTCGTAATGAGGGTTTTTAAACCTGATTTATGGGGTTTAGATTTGAAGCTTTAGCTTGATCTAGCTAAACTTTTTTAGATTGAAATTGTAGCGTTTCAGCTAAAAAAAAGAGGTCTAAGAATACTGATGTAATTAGGGGTTTTAGATCGTAAAACAGAAAATTTAACTTAATAAAGATATATGAGCGAAGAAGCCAATAAAAAACAATATTCGGCAGACAGCATTCAGGCGCTGGAAGGAATGGAGCACGTACGTATGCGTCCATCGATGTATATTGGGGATGTAGGAGTGCGTGGTTTGCATCATCTGGTTTATGAGGTTGTTGATAACTCTATAGATGAGGCTATGGCTGGTCACTGTGATGCCATAGATGTGATTATAAATGAAAATAACTCGATCTCTGTAAAAGATAACGGTCGGGGTATTCCGGTAGATTTACATAAGAAAGAAGGTGTTTCTGCACTTCAGGTTGTAATGACCAAAATTGGTGCCGGGGGGAAATTTGATAAAGATTCGTATAAAGTTTCCGGAGGTTTACATGGTGTTGGTGTGAGTTGTGTTAACGCACTTTCAGATCACTTGAGAGCTACAGTTTACCGAGATGGTAAAATTTGGGAGCAGGAGTACGAGAAAGGTAAAGCCATGTACCCTGTCAAGGGAATAGGTGATACAGATGATCGCGGTACTGCCGTGACTTTCTTACCAGATCCTACCATTTTTCAGCAAACAACAGAATTTAATTACGACACGCTTGCTAGTCGTATGCGTGAGCTTTCATATCTGAATAAAGGTATTACTATCACCTTGATGGATAAACGCCAGAAGGATGATAAGGGAGAATTTCCTGTTGAAACTTTTCATTCGGACGAAGGGTTGAAAGAATTTGTTCGCTTTATGGATGGTAACCGTCAGCCAATTATTAGCGAGGTTATATCTATGGAAGGCGAGAAGAATGATATTCCTGTTGAGGTTGCAATGATCTATAACGACAGTTATGCAGAGAATTTACATTCGTATGTGAATAACATCAACACACACGAAGGAGGTACGCATCTTGCAGGTTTTAGACGGGGTTTAACTTCTTCGCTTAAGAAGTATGCAGATGCTTCGGGAATGTTAGATAAACTGAAATTTGAGATTGCCGGTGATGACTTTAGAGAAGGTCTTACTGCAATTATTTCGGTTAAAGTAGCAGAACCTCAGTTTGAAGGTCAGACAAAAACAAAATTAGGTAACCGGGAAGTGACTTCTGCAGTTTCGCAGGCGGTTTCTGAAATGGTAGAAATATACCTTGAGGAGCATCCAGACGATGCAAAAACAATTGTTCAGAAAGTAATTCTTGCCGCTCAGGCACGCCACGCTGCTAAGAAAGCACGCGAGATGGTGCAGCGTAAGACGGTGATGAGTATAGGTGGTTTACCTGGAAAATTAGCCGACTGTTCTGAGACAGATCCTAATGCCTGTGAAGTATTCCTCGTAGAGGGTGACTCTGCAGGTGGAACTGCAAAAATGGGTCGCGATCGTAACTTTCAGGCGATTCTTCCGCTTCGCGGAAAAATTCTGAATGTTGAGAAAGCGATGCAACATAAGGTTTTTGAAAACGAAGAGATCAAGAATATTTTTACAGCTTTAGGTGTTACTATAGGTACCGAAGAAGATAGTAAAGCATTGAATCTTTCAAAACTGCGTTATCACAAAATTGTGATTATGTGTGATGCCGATGTAGATGGTAGTCACATTGCAACATTGATATTAACCTTCTTCTTCCGTTATATGCGTGAGTTGGTTGAAGGTGGTCATGTTTATATCGCTACCCCACCACTTTACTTACTTAAAAAAGGTAAAAAAATGCGCTATGCCTGGAGTGAGAAAGAACGTGATGAGTATAACGAGCAAATGGGTGGAAGCGCCGGTGTACAGCGTTACAAGGGGCTTGGTGAGATGAATGCGGAGCAATTGTGGGATACCACAATGAACCCCGAATTTAGAACGCTTCGTCAGGTAACTATAGATAACGGTACGGAAGCAGACCGTATTTTCTCTATGTTGATGGGGGACGAGGTTCCGCCACGTCGCGAATTCATTGAGAAAAATGCAGTTTATGCTAATATTGATGCATAATCGATACTAAATAGAATTTAAAAGCCCGATAATTATTTATCGGGCTTTTTTAATGGTGTAGCCTTGTGTCTTTCAGGGGTTTTGTTATTTTTGAATAAACCAAATCAATCAATTAAATGAAAAAACTACTACTATTTTTAAGTGCAGTTACGCTTTCTGCTAATGCCTTTGCTCAGGACGATGAAGGCTTTGAAGCAATCATTGTGGCGGGAGCAGCAGATGCTAATACTTTAATGGGAGCCTATATTGCGCCAGCAATGGAAGGCTTAGTTTATAGCATGTCCGGCGGCTGGTATCATACCGCAAAAACGCATAAAAAGTTAGGTTTTGATATTACTATTGGAGTTAATGCAGCAATTGTGCCTACTGAAAAGGAACTGTTTTCTTTTGCTGATTTAAATTTTGAAAACACCATAACAGCATCTCCGGGAACCACTCCTACAGTTGCTGGTAGCGGAAATCCTGCAGAAGTAACGGTTGTTACTCAGGATGGGGATACTGGTACTTTTACCATGCCTGAAGGGGTTAAAGATGATTTACCACTCAACGCAATGCCGGCCCCGACGCTTCAGGCAAGTGTTGGGCTTATTTATGATACCGATTTAATGGTTAGAGCGACCCCAAAATTAGGGAGCGACGATGTAAAAGGTAGCTTATTTGGAGTGGGGTTGAAGCATAATCTCATGCAATACTTAGGTCCTTTAGATAAGCTCCCACTTAATGTTGCGGTTATGGGGGCATTCACGTCTATGAATGTTGATTATGATATTGAGGATGGATCTTCTGTAGATGGTGTAAATCAGGCTGCAGAATTCAAATTAAACTCTTATACATTTCAAGGTGTAGCCTCGTTAGATTTTCCTTTTATAACTGTGTATGGTGGTTTAGGGTATACCGGAGGTAAGTCTGAATTGAATGTTTTGGGTACTTATAATGTAGATTATAATGGAGGAGCTGACAGGACTACCTTAACAGATCCCATTGCACTTTCTTACAGTCCGTCTAGCGTTAGAGCTTCGTTAGGCGCACGTTTAAATCTGGCATTTTTCAAAATTTATGCAGATTACACGGTTCAAGAGTACAGTAATTTGAGTGCGGGAATTGCATTCAGTTTTAGATAATTTACTTTACCATTTGTCAAATGGTTGCCAGAGCCACTTTTAAGCATATAGCTTATAAGTGGCTTTATTTATACTGTGGAGTTTGAGGAAGCCGAATATAGGGTCTATGATGCAAATCATAACCTAATTTTAAGTCTTAAGAGTCTTAAAAGACTAAATGAAGTCGTAATTTTAAAGCCGCAATCGATAACTTAGTTGTTTTGCCGGTTGCGATAAAATTATTTAATAAATCTTATAAATACATACCCATGAAAGTTACCGTAGTAGGAGCAGGAGCTGTAGGTGCAAGTTGTGCCGAATATATAGCTATGAAAAATTTTGCCTCAGATGTTATTCTTCTTGATATTAAGGAAGGTTATGCTGAAGGTAAAGCGATGGATTTGATGCAAACCGCTTCTTTAAATGCTTTTGATACCCGTATTACCGGTACAACCGGAGATTATTCTAAAACTGCTGGCAGTGATATTGCAGTTATTACAAGTGGTATTCCGCGAAAGCCGGGTATGACCAGAGAAGAGCTTATAGGTATCAACGCAGGTATTGTAAAAGATGTTTCTTCAAATTTAATTAAGCATTCTCCAGACGTTACCATTATTGTAGTGAGTAACCCAATGGATACGATGACTTATTTAGTACATAAAACTACCGGACTTCCTAAAAATAGAATTATAGGAATGGGTGGTGCTTTAGATAGTGCACGTTTTAAATATCGTTTAGCTGAAGCATTAGTATGTCCTATTTCTGATGTTGATGGAATGGTTATAGGTGGTCACAGTGATACTGGTATGATTCCCTTAACACGTCTGGCAACTCGTAATAGTTTGCTTGCTTCAGAATTTCTAGCCGAAGATCGCTTAGAGCAAGTGAAAGAAGATACTAAAGTAGGTGGAGCTACACTTACTAAGTTATTAGGTACTTCTGCCTGGTATGCTCCCGGAGCTGCTGTTTCTGGATTGGTGCAGGCGATTGCTTGTGATCAGAAAAAGATGTTTCCTTGTTCTGCTTTATTGGAAGGTGAATACGATCTAGATGATATCTGTATTGGCGTTCCTGTTATTTTAGGAAAAGGAGGTATCGAGAAAATCGTACCTGTGGATCTCACAGATGCTGAAAAAGAAAAACTTCAGGAGAGCGCTGCTGCAGTGAAGAAAACCAATGGGTTATTGGAGTTGTAATCTGATTTTTATATAAAAAGAAAAGCCGCTCAATGAGTGGCTTTTTTGTGTTCAGTTTGCTGCGAAAAATTATCCGCATTTAGAAGAACCGCAGTCTTTACAGGTAAGACATCCTTCCTGATAAATTAATTCTGAAGAATTACAGTTGTCACATTTTTGTTTGCGGGCTACTGTGCCATCTGCTACATAGCGTTTTAAAGCTCGTGCTACACCATTTTTCCATGTATTGATTGAAGCGCTATCCAACTGTAAGCTGTTCGTTAGTTCAACAGCTTTTTCAATAGGCATTCCGTAGCGAAGTGTGGTAGAGATTAATTTCGCATAATTCCAATACTCTGGATCAAACTTGTGAGAGAGGCCTTCAATAGTGGTTTTATAGCCTCTTTTGTTTTGATATTGAAAATCATAACGAGAGCTTCCGTCATCATTTCGATTTTTAATGATCAGCCCTTTTTCAACCCAGCGGGGTAGTAAAATTCCATCTTCATCATCAGCAATACCGGTAAAGATCTCGTAAGGTTTTCCTTCTATAAGTCCTATAAAAGCGATCCATTTTTCCTTATTATTTTGAAAACGTACGATATCTGCCTCTAAGATTTGTGGTCTTTTAGTAGGAAAAGCAGTTAGTGTTTCATTGTCTTCCTCCTCTTTCTTTTCTTCGTTAGAAATTAACACCCCAGATCGTGAACCGTCGCGGTAAACGGTGACACCTTTGCAGCCGGCTTGCCAGGCTTCAAGGTATAAATCGCCCACAAGCTCCTCGTTTACATCATTAGGCAGGTTGATGGTAACGCTGATGCTGTGATCTACCCATTTTTGTACAGCACCTTGCATACGTACTTTATTTAACCAGTCAACATCATTAGAAGTTGCTTGATAATAGGGAGATTGAGCAACAATTTCATTCAATTCTTCCTGGCTGTAGTTTTTGTCAGTAGCAATCCCGTTGCTTTTCATCCATTCTTTAAAGCGGTGATGAAAAACCACATATTCTTCCCAAGAATCTCCTACTTCATCAACAAAATCTACACGAGCATCTTTGTCATTCGGATTTACTTTACGACGACGCTTGTAAACAGGAAGAAACACGGGTTCGATTCCAGAGGTTGTTTGGGTCATTAAGCTCGTCGTTCCGGTAGGAGCGATCGTGAGCAGCGCGATGTTACGACGACCGTATTCCAGCATATCGTAATACAATTTTTCATCTGCTTCTTTCAGTCTCAAAATAAACGGATTTTCTTTCTCGCGTTCTGAGTCGAAAATAGGAAAAGCACCCCGTTCTTTTGCTGCGTAAACCGAAGCTCGATACGCTTCAATGGCGATAGTTTTGTGAATTTCTACAGAAAATTCATTCCCTTTTTCGCTTCCGTACTTGATGCCTAAAGCAGCCAGCATATCACCTTCTGCAGTAATGCCTATTCCGGTACGGCGACCTTCTTCGGCTTTCTTTTTGATGTTTAACCACAGATCGCGCTCTACTTTTTTAACCTCTTCGCTTTCTGGGTCGCTTTCTATTTTTGCAAGTATGGCATCTACTTTTTCCAATTCGAGGTCGATGATATCATCCATAATACGCTGCGCTTTTGCAACGTGTTTTTTAAACAGATCAAAGTTGAAAGAAGCATTCTTAGTAAAAGGTTCTTCAACATAAGAAAATAGGTTGATAGCTAATAAGCGACAAGAGTCATAAGGGCACAGTGGGATTTCACCACACGGATTTGTTGAAACCGTTTTGTAACCTAAATCTGCATAACAATCGGGTACAGATTCGCGGGAAATCGTGTCCCAGAAAAGAATGCCGGGTTCTGCAGATTTCCAGGCATTATGAACAATTTTTTTCCAGAGTTTTTCAGCTTCGATCTCTTTTTGGTTTAGCGGGTCTTTACTGAAAATGGGATATTTCTGTGTGTATTTTTTTTGATCTTTTACGGCTTGCATAAACCCATCATCAATACGAACGGAAACATTTGCGCCGGTCACTTTGCCTTGCTCCATTTTAGCATCGATAAAATCTTCTGCATCGGGATGATTTATAGAAACTGAAAGCATTAAAGCTCCACGTCTTCCGTCTTGAGCAACCTCACGGGTAGAGTTAGAGTATCGCTCCATAAAAGGGACAAGCCCTGTTGAGGTTAGTGCTGAATTTTTTACACCAGAACCTTTAGGTCTTATATGAGAAAGATCGTGACCTACACCTCCACGACGTTTCATAAGTTGAACCTGTTCCTGGTCTATCTTCATAATTCCGCCGTAAGAATCAGAAGCACCGTCGTTTCCTATAACAAAACAGTTAGATAAAGAGCCTACTTGGTACGGATTGCCAATTCCTGCCATTGGACTACCCTGAGGAACGATATATTTAAAATCTCTAATCAAGTCAAAAACTTCCGCTTCATCCATAGGGTTAGGGTAACGCGCTTCTATACGTGCCAACTCTTTTGCGATACGACGGTGCATGTTATCGGGAGTTTTTTCGTAGATATTGCCGTTAGAATCCTTAAGAGCATATTTATTGACCCATACGCGCGCTGCAAGGTCGTCTCCTTTAAAATATTTTAGTGAAGCTTCAAAGGCTTCATCTTGTGAATACGTTTGCGAAGCAGGAGCGGTAACTTGTGTGGCCATCGGTTTTATTTTAAAGAATTAGATCTGGTTTTAATAGTGTGAAGGTAGTTGAAAAATAAACACAAAAAAATTTGATGTGCTGTGAAGTTGTTAATAAATAATTTTAAATAATTGAATTACAGTGTTTTAAAAATTTATCAACACTTAGGAGTTGAAAAATTTTATAATTTATATCTGAAATTTTTAATTTATGGCATCGCTGGTTTTTGTTTAAAATAGTTGCATAAATCTTATGAAAGTGGCTAATTAAATAAAAAAAAATAGTGTTCATTTTTTTCCATATTAGCAAATTCTATGAAGTACTATCTATTTAGTATCTAGGTTTTAATGCGAAAAATTTGCCGTTAGGTGTTAAATTAAATAAGAGATGGTTTGATTTGTTCAACTCTACAGCCTCATTTTTAACATATAAGGTTGTTCCTGAAAGCGGAGTAAAAACCAATTAGTGGTCTGAATTCCAGTTAATTAAAAGGTTAAAGAAATCAAAAAGATATTTATTGGCATTTCTGCATTGAAACCCTATATTTGCACGTTTTACAAAATCGCCTGAAAAAGGTTCGGGAAGAATTAATAAATATTAAAGAGTAATGCAAAATAAAGGACTCATTAGAGTATTTGCGATTTTATTTGGGTTGGTGAGTTTATACCAGCTTTCGTTTACGTACTTCACAAATCAAACAGAAGACAAAGCAGCTGCTTTTGCTGAGCAAAAAGTACCCAATTCTGTTGAGGATTATGTAGACCGAAGAGGTGAGGTTGAGCGTCAATATTTAGACTCTATAGGTAATGATCCTATAGCTTTAGGTATTACGTATAATGATGCAAAAGATAAAGAGCTTAATAAAGGTCTGGATCTTAAAGGAGGTATGAATGCTATTCTTGAAATTTCTGTTGCAGATATTTTAAGAGGCTTGAGTAATAACAGCACAGATCCTGCTTTTAACCAGGCTTTAGATCAGGCTGCAGAAGCTCAAAAGGATTCTCAAAATAGCTTTTTAGATGATTTCTTTGATGCTTTCGAAGCAATTCCTGGGGATAATAAATTGGCTTCTCCAGACATTTTTGCTAATACTACTTTAGGAGAGAAGATCAATTTTAATATGACCAATGCAGAGGTAGAGCCTATCATTGCTCAGGAAATAGAAGGGTCTATCAATTCTGCTTTTGAGGTATTGCGTAATCGTATTGATAAATTTGGTGTTACACAACCTAACATTCAGCGTTTAGACAATCAGTCGCGAATTTTAATTGAGCTTCCCGGAGCTACTGACATAGAGCGTGTAAAATTTCAATTAGAAAGTACTGCTCAATTAGAGTTTTACAAAACGCACTACGCTTCTCAGGTTGCACCTTATTTATTAGAGGTAAACACTGTTTTAAAAGATATTGTTGCTCCTGTTGAAGAGCAAAAGACAACAGCAACTGTTGATTCTACAGATACAGATGATTCTATCGAAGACTTGCTTGCAAGTGAGGAAGATTCAATAAGTCCTGCTGCACAAAATAATCCTTTATTTGAGGTGTTTAGTTTTAACCCAGCTATACAGCAATATGCTCAGGCTCCAATTGTAGGTTATGCTCAGGTAAAAGATACTGCTACTATTAATGGCTATTTAACAAAGCCTGAAATTGTAAGGCTTCGTCCACAAGAATTACGTTTTGCAAAATTCAGATGGGGGATTGCAGAGGGAGAATCTGATGTTGTTCCACTTTATGCGTTAATGTCAGATCGAAGTGGTTCTGCTGCTATGGATGGTGATGTAGTGCAAGATTCACGTCAACAATATACACAAGCTGGTCAACCATCTGTAGGTATCGATTTTGAGGGGCAAGGTCCTGGTCAGTGGGCTAAATTAACCGGAGAGGTTGCAAGTGAAGGAAATGCTATTGCAATTGTTCTTGACGGAACCGTTTATTCTGCAGCTACTGCAAAAGCCGAAATTTCAGGAGGTGCTACTGAAATCTCAGGAAGCTTCACAGTTACTGAAGCTCAGGATTTAGCAAATGTATTAAAAGCAGGTAAACTTCCTGCTTCTGCAAAGATTATTTCTTATGATGTTGTTGGTCCTTCATTAGGGCAAGAGGCGATTAATAGTGGTTTGATGTCATTTGTGATCGCACTTTTATTGGTGCTGGTATGGATGGTATTCTATTACGGGAAAGCAGGTCTTTTTGCAGATGTTGCTTTAGCGGTAAACATCTTATTTATATTCGGTATACTTGCGGGGCTTGGAGCTGTGCTTACCCTTCCTGGTATCGCAGGTATTGTTCTTACGATAGGTATGTCTGTAGATGCAAACGTGCTGATCTTTGAGCGTATTAAAGAAGAGATTGCAAAAGGTAAGTCTCAAAAAGATGCTATTAAAGACGGTTTCAATAATGCATTGTCATCTATTCTTGATGCTAACATTACGACGTTCTTAACGGCATTGATATTATTCTTATTCGGTACAGGACCTATTCAGGGTTTTGCAACTACCTTGATGATAGGTATTGCTACATCTTTATTTACAGCAATCTTTGTTACACGTTTGTTTATTGACGGTTATGGTAAAAATGGTAAGTCTCTTGCATTCTGTACAGGTGCTACGAGAAACCTTTTTACAAACTTTAATAAAGATTTTCTTGCAAAAAGAAAGGTTGCCTATATCATAAGTGGTGTTTTAATAGTGATAAGTTTAATCTCGCTATTTACTAACAGTCTTGATCAAGGAGTTGACTTTGTAGGAGGGCGTAATTATACCGTTCGTTTTGAAGAGCCGGTTAATGCTACTGAAGTTGAGAATAAATTGATTGCAGAACTTGAAAGTGCACAAGCAAAAACATACGGTGAAGCAAATCAGTTAAAAATCACAACAAAGTATAGAATAGACGAGGAGGCTTCTGAAGTAGATGATGATATTCAACAGAAATTATATACAGCTTTAAAAAGCTATTTACCTGCAGATTTAACCCTTTCACAGTTTGTGAAAGGTGGTTCTACTGAAGAGAAAGTAGGTATTCTAGAATATAACAAGGTAGGTCCTACTATCGCAGATGACATTAAAAGGGATTCGTTCTGGGCAGTCTTAGGATCATTGGTGGTTGTGTTTTTATACATCTTACTGCGTTTTAGAAGATGGCAATTTTCACTGGGAGCTGTTGTTGCGGTTTTCCATGATGTATTAATTGTGTTAGGTATTTTCTCATTGACCTATAAGTTTATGCCATTTAATATGGAAATTGACCAATCGTTCATCGCTGCGATACTAACCGTTATTGGTTACTCGCTGAATGATACCGTCGTTGTATTTGACCGTATTAGAGAGTTTATGAAGGAGTACGGTACAGATCGCAAAATGGGTGTTATAATCAATCAGGCGATTAACAGTACTATTAGTCGTACTTTAAATACGTCTATGACTACTTTAATTGTATTGCTTGCCATTTTCATCTTTGGAGGAGCAAGTATAATGGGCTTTATGTTTGCATTGATTGTAGGGGTTGTAGTAGGTACATACTCTTCGATCTTTATCGCAACACCGGTTATGTTTGATACGATCCAGAAGAAGGCGTTAAAGCCAGAAAAAGTAGAAGAAGAGGAGACTGTAGCGTAATTTTCAGTTAAACTTTAATCCATAAAAAAGGGTCTGATTTTAAAATCAGACCCTTTTTTATGGACACAACCAAAAGGAATTATTACCTCCGAGACTTGCCTCTAAATTGAGAATTTGTTTGTAGCGAATGTCTCGTGGTCTTGCTCCGAGGTGGTTTGCTATTAATTATTTTTTAAAAAACAGAGATTTCTGTTTTGGTAGTAAGGAGCTCAAGTACTTTCATTCCGAGTTCAGAATTGCCATTTTCATTTAGTGGAGGACTCCAAACGGCTACACTGTAATATTTAGGATGTAACGCGACTATACCACCTCCTACACCACTTTTACCGGGTAAGCCTACAGAGAATGCAAATTCTCCAGATTCGTCGTAAAAACCACAGGTAAGCATCAAGGCATTAATTCGTTTTGCGAGCATAGTATCTAATACTGCAGCTTCTTTACTTAGATCGTATTTCCCGTAGTTTAGAAAAATAGTGAATGCCTGAGTCAGCTGCTTACAGTTCATCGCGATAGAGCACTGGTGAAAATAAAAATCCAAAACCTCATCAACGTTATTGTTGATGTTGCCAAAGTCTTTCATCAAATGAGTAAGTGAAGCATTGCGAAATTTATGCTTCATTTCTGAAGCTGCTACGTTTTCATCGTAATCTATAGTTTGATCTTCTGCGATGTCACGTACAAATTGTAAGAGTTCTTCTTTAGGATTTTTTAATTCTGAAATAAGAATGTCTGCAACCACAAGAGCACCTGCATTTATAAATGGATTTCGGGGAATTCCCTTTTCATATTCAAGCTGCACTAAAGAGTTAAAAGGATCTCCTGAGGGTTCTACGCCTATGCGTTTCCAGACCTCTTTTCCTTTGAGCTTAAGAGCTAGAGAAAGGCTGAGTACTTTTGAGATACTTTGAATTGAAAAACGATCTAGAGCATCTCCTAAGCCGTATCCGCTTCCGTCAGTACATTGTAAATACACTCCAAACTTTGAGGGATCAACCTTTCCGAGTTCGGGGATGTAGGTTGCAACTTTTCCGGTATTTTTAAAGGTTGCTATTTCCTCTTTAATTTCTTGTAATACCTTGGAATAGTCCATTATCTGCGTTTCCAACTGATTGAATCTCCTTCTTTTATATCCCAAAGTTCAGCAATACCTGCATTGGTTTCTAAAACGTAGGTTACGGGTACTTCAGAAGGAAGGCTGGATTCATCTAAAGGCTTTGCGTTTTCAATTATAGTAGCAATTTTCATTTCTTTTGTAATAAAAAATAAATCCAAAGGAATGTATGTGTTTTTCATATAAAAGCTATGCGGTCTTTCGTCTTTAAAAACAAAAAGCATCGCCTGATTTTGCTCCATAGATTCCCGATACATCAGTCCGGTTTCGGTCTCATAATCAGTATCTGCAATTTCTATATTGAAGTAGACTTTCTCTTCGTTCTGCTTAATGATTTGAAGTTTTCCTTCTTGTGTAAACGCTATTTGTTCCTGCGGAATCTCTGTAGGTTCTGATTCTTGATTTTTACACGAAATAATTGTGCTAAAGCCTAAAGCGAGAAAAACTATTTTCTTAAACATAATAGATTAATATTGAGGTTCTTTTTTCTGACCCAAGGCGCGTACGATCATGAAAATACCAATTAATATAAATGGAATGCTTAAGATCTGACCGGTATTAAAACCAAAAATCCAATCCTCGCGACCCTCAACTTGAGCGCGTTTGAAGTATTCTACGATAAAACGAACCGTCCATAAAAGCACTAAGAAAAGACCAAACAAGAAGCCTTCTTTTTTACGCAAACCTGTTTTCCAATAGACAAACATTAAAATGAGGAACACAAATATGTATCCGAATGATTCCATTAATTGACCCGGAAAGCGATAGGGAATTTCGGCAATATAATTTGCAAATTGAGGATCATCTGTTAAAGCGCTATATGCTTTATGTTCATTAGGAATACCGGTTAAGCGTTGTACTTCGTATTTGTTGTATTGATCCTGAACAAACTTAATTCCTAAATTTGATTCGGTAACTTTACCTACCATTTCAGAGTTGAAAAAATTACCAATACGTACAAAGATGGCGCCTAATGAAACCGGCAAAATCACGCGGTCTAAAAGCCAAAGAACACTTTTCTTTAAGATCTTTTTATTGTAAAGATACATTGCAAAGATCATCCCGATAGCTGCACCATGACTCGCTAACCCCTGAAAGCCGGTATATTCAATTTCGGGAACAAACCGAAAAGGTAAAAACACAGAAAGAGGGTCTTGCCAAAGTAATTCTGTCTGATAGAAAAACACATGACCCAGTCGGGCTCCTATTAAAATCGCTAACACCGAATATATAAACAGCGGATCTAGCTTTTCTTCTTCAACACCTTCGTTTTTATATACTTTTTTCATCAGGTACCAACCTAATGAAAAAGCAATAACAAACATTAAACTGTAATAATGAAGGGTGAGAAATCCTAAATCGAGACCCGTTGAAGGGTTCCAGGTCATTTTTAAAGGGAGCATAAGCTGTATGAATTTTGTGCTGTAAATATAACAAAGCCAAAAGGCTTCTTAATCTTTTTTAGAATTTTTATGTGAGTTTTCGCCTTTTATGGGAGGGACGGGATCGTAACCAGATCCACCCCAGGGATTACAGCTGGCAATACGTTTTATAGAGAGCCATGTTCCTTTTATAGGGCCGTGTTTTTCTATCGCCTGCACGCTGTAGTGTGAGCAAGTGGGCTCATACCTACAAGCAGGTGGTAATAGGGGAGAAATGAATTTCTGATAAATACGAATGGGAAAAATCAGTATTTTTTTTGCTAGACTTTTCACCGTTTTCAGATTTTAAGATAGGGTATACGTTGTTCCTTCTCGACCATCTTTTAGTTGAATTCCCAATTCTAAAAGTTGATCTCTGATCTGATCGCTAGTAGTAAAATCTTTATTGGCTCTAGCTTCTTTTCTAAGTTGGATCAATAGCTCTATCGCTCCATTCAGTTTGTCTGTATTAGCTTCTGCTACCGCATTAACATCTTCAAGGCCTAAAATATCAAAAACAAATGCATGAGTACTCTCTTTAAAGAGTTCGAGATCTGCTTGAGATATCTTTGCTTTGCCATCCTTTATCTGATGAATAAACTTTGCTGCCTCAAAAAGTTGAGCGATTAAGATGGGTGAATTAAAATCATCATTCATCGCATCGTAGCAAGCTTGTTTCCAGCTTGATATATCTAGTGAACTTGTTTCAGAAACAGGGAGCGCCTCTAGTAAATTCACGGCTTCCATAAGGCGGTTAAACCCTTTTTCGCTAGCTAATAAAGCATCATTACTGAAATCTAAAACACTTCGGTAATGCGCCTGCATGATAAAAAAGCGGGCAACGCTAGGGGAGAAGCCTTTAGTTAAAAACGGACTGTCACCCGTAAAGATTTGTGCAGGAAAAATATTGTTTCCGTCACTTTTAGACATTTTCTTTCCATTCAATGTAAGCATATTAGCATGTAGCCAATAATTCACCGGATTTTTACCATTTGAAGCTTCAGACTGTGCGATCTCACACTCGTGATGTGGGAATTTTAAATCCATACCGCCACCATGAATGTCAAATTGTTCACCGAGATATTTGGTGCTCATTGCTGTACACTCCAGATGCCATCCCGGGAAACCGTCTCCCCAGGGTGATGGCCAGCGCATAATGTGCTGGGGTTCGGCTTTTTTCCAAAGTGCAAAATCCTGAGCGTTTTTCTTTTCGCTTTGCGCAGCCAATTCACGCGTATTCGTGATCATATCTTCCAGGTTGCGACCACTTAACTTTCCGTATTCATGATCCTCATTAAACTTGAGTACATCAAAATAAACGGAACCATTTTTCTCATAAGCAAACCCATTATCAATGATCTCTTTAATGATCTCGATTTGCTCAATGATATGACCGGTTGCAGTGGGTTCTATACTGGGAGGAAGGCAGTTGAATTTTTGTAGAATAGTGTGAAAGTCGATGGTGTACTGTTGTACAACTTCCATAGGTTCTATTTGTTCGAGGCGTGCTTTTTTTGCAATTTTATCTTCGCCTTCATCCGCATCGTCTGTAAGATGACCTGCGTCTGTAATGTTCCTTACATAACGTACTTTATACCCTAAATGTTTCAGATATCTAAAGATCATATCAAAAGACATAAAGGTGCGTACATTGCCCAGATGTACATTGCTGTAGACCGTAGGGCCACAAACATACATCCCAACATTTCCGTCTAAAAGAGGTTTAAAAGTTTCTTTTTGACCGCTTAGAGAATTGTAAAGTGTGATGTTTTGCTTTTGGTATAAGGTCGACATAGGTTATTTGTTATGCGTGCTTTAAAGCGTATTATTTATATAGAAACAAGTCTGAAACTAAAATGCGTAATTAGAAAGGGGTATCAAGTTTAATATAATCTAAAAATTCGCGTCTTACCGCTTCTTCTTTGAACTTACCACCAAACTCACTGGTTACTGTGCTGCTCTCAATGTCGCGAATTCCGCGGCTGTTTACGCAAAGATGTTTTGCGTCAATAACACAAGCAACATCCTGTGTGCCTAATACTTTTTGAAGTTCTTGAACCACTTGCATCGTAAGACGTTCTTGAACCTGAGGTCTTTTTGCATAATAATCCACCACGCGATTCATTTTTGAAAGTCCAACCACGCTACCGTTTGAAATATAAGCAACATGCGCTCTTCCTACGATTGGTAATAAGTGATGTTCGCAAGTAGAATAGACCGTAATGTTTTTTTCTACAAGCATCTCACCGTACTTGTAATTGTTGTCAAAAGTAGAAGCTTTGGGTTTGCGGGCCGGGTTTAAACCGCCAAAGATTTCATTTACAAACATTTTGGCAACACGGTTAGGAGTGCCTTTTAAGCTATCGTCTGTAAGATCTAATCCTAGCGTTTGCATGATGCGTGCAACATCTTCTTTTATAAGTTCAATCTTCTCAGAATCACTTAATTTAAAAGCGTCATCTCTTAGAGGGGTTTCTGCAGATGTACTGTGATGGTTGTCACCTATTTCATCGATTGCTTTCAATTCTTCGTTCTCAAAATTCATTTTCATAAAGCTATTAGTCGCCGCTTGGGCTAAAGGCTTGCAAAGATAGTTAAATTAACAATTTAAACAGCTTAACGAGTCTATCTCATTTTTTGATTTGGTTATTATTTTTATCAATAAAAAAAGCCCTCTAAATCAATGATTCAGAAGGCTTTTAAGCATGTTATTGCTATTATAGCTGAAATGTGACTGTAGCTAAAATATTTGTGTTTATGTTGTCTATAAAGGCAGTGTTTGTAAAAGCACCTTCGTAAAGGGCAGGGTTTTGTTCTTGTTTTGCCCAGTCGTAAGCAATATCAATTCGTGCATTGCCAAGTATATATCCTAATCCTAGAGAATAGCCTGTAGTGCTGCCTAGTGTTTCTTCATTTTTATACGGACTTTCAATAAATCGATATCCACCTCTGAAACTCCAATCTCCAGCTAAAAATTCACCTCCCAATTTATAGCTTGAAACAGCTTTTAATTGGCTGTTGATTTGATTATTCATTTGCTGAAAAAATGAATCTTCATCAGGAGAGTATTTCATCGAAGCATAATCCTGGTATGAATAATCAAAACTTAAGAAACCAGAATTCCCGAAGATGTAAGCGATGCTACCCGTAGCTTTCCCGGGGGTACGTAGGTTGTAATCTTCATATATATTTACAACATTAGGGTTTAGTGTGACTTCGTCATTTATGCCTGATGTGGCTAAGTATTGCTCAGTTTCTTCTGAAATGGTAAAATAAGTAGGTGTGTCGTATGTAGCACCAACTCTTAGGGAGGGTGAGGCATGGTAAATACCACCTATTTGGGCAGAAACACCAGAGCCGTATGCTCTATATTCATTGTCAAAACGCAAACTGCTCACTGCATTATTTATATTATCGGTATCTTCAAAGAATACAGTGTTTCTTGTGAAATTAAATGTATGTGCATTAAGGTTTAAGCCTAGATACAAGTTTTCGCTAAATTGACCTGCAGCATTAAATGTGAATTTGCTGTTATTTCCTCGGGTTGTGTACTGATATTCCTGATCAAAAGAATTTCCGTTCTGAGCACTTACATAATCTGTGTTATCAAGATCTGAAGAAACCGGATCAATTAAATAACCTTGATAACCTAAAAAAGCTTGTTGTGTTCCAAAACTTTCATTCTCACCTAAAAATTGATATAAATCTGCATTAGTCTCGCCAGGTTGCAATTCTAAAAGATCTAAAGGTGTGCCTTGTGCATAACCTAAAAAGTAATCAGCAATAGAATTATCACTAATTCCTGAAGCGATATAAGCATTGTCAAAATCGTTGGTTCTGTCATAATTAAAACCAAACGCGAATTTGCGAATTTTACCAATTCCGTTAGAAATAAACACGCCGCCAAATTGATTGAGATCTATATCAGAATCTTTGTTTGCGGTAATACCATCACTATAGTAAGTCTGATTATCATAAGCTCCAGAAGATAATGTTAGAGCAACTGTGCTGTTATTAAAAATAGCAGATCCTGCAGGGTTATTATTAATGGCAGATATATCGCCACCCAATGCTCCAAAAGCGCCACCCGCACCGCGATATCTTGCGGTACCGGTAATATTCTGTGCACTATAACGCACTGCGTCTGCTACTGTTTGGGCAGTAAGATACTGCATACTTAAACCTATAGATAGGAGTATGAATATTTTTTTCATCTTAAAATAAATAATTGAATTATGTTTTAATTCTATCTGCCGCCACCGCGTCTTGAAGATCCTCCGCTGCTGCGGCTACCCCCACTACTACGACTGCTCCCACCGCTAGAGCGAGCGGGTGATGCGCTTCGGGTAGGTGCGCTTCTTGATACAGAACTGCGCGATGAAGAACTACTTCTTGAATACGTGCTAGATCTGTTTGTCGTTGAAGGAGAAGATCTTCTAATGGTGCTGTTAGAATTAGAACTTCTGCTTATCGTGTTGCTATTGGTTCTGCGTGCTGTAGAATTATAGATAGAATTAGAACTTCTTCCTGAAACTCTATTGCCATTTGTAGATGAACTTCTGCTGCTGCTTCTGGAAGGGTTTACACCTACATTGTTTCTACTATAAGTACGACTTGTGCGGGCATAGTTAACGTCAGAAGATCTGCGAGAGCTGGTTCTTGCAGAGTTCGCTGTTCTGCTTCTTGAATAAGAACTATTAGATCTGCGGCTATTTGCATATGCGATTCTATCACTATTGTATCTAGAGTAATAATTATTTCTGTAAGCATTACGATAGCCGTAACCGTAATACGTGTTTAGGCCGTAGTATCCGTAGAAAGGACTAAATCCAAATCCCCAACCGTTATACGGGAATCCCCATCCGCCATAGCCCCAGCCATTATAGGCGTAACCATAACCTCCATAAGGATTACCCCAGCCGTAACCGCCATAAGGGTAGCCCCAGCCGCCAAAACCTCCGTAGCCCCAACCGTTATTCCAAAAAGGTCTTGCGAATCCATAACCCATATTTGGATAAAAGTTGGCATAGGTGTTAACTATAACTTCGTCATAGGTGTCTCCCCAGCCAGGCTGAGCATTATACGTTAAGCTTTCATTTAAAATTGCTTCATCATCAGTGTACTCTGAGTTGGAAGAGTATGAATCGATATCAGTAAAAATTTCACCAGATTGTTGAGCAGCATCTAAATCTTCAGCACCTTGGTTGAAATAATTAGCATAAACGCTTCCATTTTCAGTTGATGCAACTTCTTGCTGCTGAACATTATCATTGTATACGCGAGTACTTCTTCCGTAAATTCCATCATTCATAGCGTATTGTGAAGAACCACAAGAGGCTAATCCTGCAAGAGCAAGAAGTCCAAGTATCGGTTTAAGTAATGTTTTCTGAGTTATTTTCGAGCCGCGCATATCATCCGTATTTTATTGTTGTACATTGTAAATTTAGTTAGTTTTGCCGTCAATTTTATGCATTTAACAAAGATGTAGCAAAACTTTAAAACACTTATAAAGACACAATATTTGTGCCAAATAAATATTTATGGGAAAGAATTTAACCACTCGCGCAGAAGATTATTCAAAATGGTATAACGAACTCGTCGTCAAGGCTGATCTTGCTGAGAATTCGGGAGTTAGGGGTTGTATGGTGATCAAGCCTTACGGCTATGCAATATGGGAAAAAATGCAGGCAGAACTAGATCGTATGTTTAAAGATACGGGGCATGAGAATGCGTATTTTCCATTATTTATACCAAAATCATACTTCAGTAAAGAGGCAAGTCATGTGGATGGTTTTGCGAAAGAATGTGCAGTAGTTACTCATTATAGATTGAAAAATGATGAAGACGGAAGTATTATTGTAGATCCCGATGCAAAGCTTGAAGAGGAACTGATTGTTCGTCCAACTTCAGAAACAATTATATGGGATACTTATCGAAAATGGATTCAATCTTATCGTGATCTTCCAATTAAAGTGAACCAGTGGGCAAATGTTGTACGCTGGGAGATGCGTACGCGTTTATTCTTACGTACCGCAGAATTTCTTTGGCAAGAAGGTCATACCGCTCATGCAACTCAAGAAGAAGCTCTTGAAGAAGCGCAACAAATGATGCGTGTTTATGCTGACTTTGCTGAAAATTTTATGGGTATGCCGGTTATTAGAGGTACAAAAACCGAAAGTGAGCGTTTTGCCGGAGCTTTAGAAACCTATTGTATAGAAGCTCTAATGCAAGACGGTAAGGCGCTTCAGGCTGGTACCTCTCACTTTTTAGGTCAGAATTTTGCAAAAGCTTTTGATGTTAAATTTGCGACTAAAGAAGGCTCGCAAGAGCACGTTTGGGCAACCAGTTGGGGGGTTTCTACGCGTTTGATGGGGGCTTTAGTGATGACTCATAGCGATGATAATGGTTTGGTTTTACCTCCAAAACTGGCTCCGATACAAGTTGTAATTGTTCCTATTTATAGAGGAGAGGAGCAGTTAGATGCTATTTCTCAAGTAGCAAAAGAGCTAAAGCGAGAATTGCAGCTATTGGGTGTTAGTGTGAAATTTGATGATAGAGATACGCATAAGCCGGGATGGAAGTTCAACGAATATGAGCTAAAAGGTGTGCCGTTGCGTATAGCTATAGGCCCTAGAGATCTTGAAAAGCGTACTGTTGAGTTGGCTCGTAGAGATACCTTGACTAAAGAGACCGTCTCTAAAGATGATATTGTGGCTCGTGTACAAGATTTGCTTGTTGAGATGCAAAGGGCTTTGTATGATAAGGCAAAGAATTTTAGAGATACGCATATCACCGAAGTAGAAACTTATGATGAATTCAAAAATATTTTAGAAAATAAAACAGGTTTTGTGAGCGCTTTTTGGGACGGTAGTAAAGAGACGGAAGAGCGTATTAAAACTGAAACTAAAGCTACTATACGTTGTATTCCTTTGAATTACAAAGAAGAGGTGGGGGTGTGTATTTATAGTGGAGAGCCTGCTAAAATGCGTGTTCTTTTTGCTAAAGCATATTAATTTAAAAAAAGTTTGTTTTGCTATTGTGTGATAATAAAATATGTGTATTTTTGCATCCGCAATTGAGCGAAATATCGGTCCGTTCGTCTAGGGGTTAGGACGCCAGGTTTTCATCCTGGTAACAGGGGTTCGATTCCCCTACGGACTACAAAGGTTAGTTGTGCACCTTAAAAGCATAAATATTTGACATAATGGCCCGTTCGTCTATCGGCTAGGACGCCAGGTTTTCATCCTGGTAAGAGGGGTTCGATTCCCCTACGGGCTACAATTTAAAACAGAACAAGATAATGGCAAATCATAAGTCATCTTTAAAGAGAATAAGAAACAGCGAAGTTAAGCGTTTAAGAAATCGCTACCAGAGTAGAACTACGCGTAATGCAATGAAAAAATTGCGTGAAGCTGATAAGAAAGAAGCAGAGACTTTGTTTCCTTCTGTAGTTTCTATGATTGATAAGTTAGCTAAGAATAATATCATTCACGATAACAAAGCTTCTAATTTAAAATCTCAACTTGCTAAGCACGTAAACGCGCTTTAATAGGTTTGTTTTAAAATATTTTAAACTCCCACGTAAATGACGTGGGAGTTTTTTTGTTGATACTAAGTTTGCATTTTATTGGGTCAAGCGTGATTAATGTGGTTGGGTAAATAGTTTTGTTTATCTGAATATGAAGAATGCTAAGTTTTTCATACCTCTAAACTAGACTCTAAATACTTTGAATTCTGTTTTGTCAATTCAATCGGTAAAGTTGTGGAATTACACGAAATCTTTGGTTAAGGCTAAAAAAAAATAAAGTGACGTATTTAGAGGAGTTGGTAGATAAGAAATAGATCATTTTTAACCAGAAACTTCCTGATGAATTTTATCTAGAGCAACCGCCGGCTACATTGTTAATAAAATCTTAAATTTTTACTTTTCAAGAGTCGTTTTCATACACTCTTCATACACTATCCTAGGCTTTGCTATGCCTTTGCCTGGGAGTTGCCCTACTTTTGCCCTACTTTTGACTCGTTTGGTATGGCAAAAAAAAAGCGACATCATTATTTGATGGCGCTTTTTTTTTATTGGATTGTCCCGTCCTGAAATAGCGATACACTAAAACCTTAGTGTAATGAAAACACCCTCAAAGAGTGGTTATGCAAAAAGAACCCAAAAAGACTACTCGCTT
>Ga0207888_100127_pt1 | contig 50468 bp, 27 predicted proteins | sample LinPmetageLP43_FD_184055 | JGI IMG/M metagenome (GOLD analysis project Ga0207888, IMG submission 184055) | Marine viral communities from the Pacific Ocean - LP-43 (SPAdes) | ecosystem: Environmental > Aquatic > Marine > Oceanic | place: Pacific Ocean | collected 2010-08-27
TGGTTGCTATGGCTCACAACCTTAAAAAGCTAGCTTTGGTCATCTAAAGCGAGACCAAAAGCTTTTAATTATTAACGATTAACAATCCTACCCGATCCGTAAAACCAAAAAAAATAGCTACAGCAAAAAAACAAAAAGACCGCCTAAATGTTTTTAGACGGCCTCTTGTTGTTCTATAAAATTGTTTAACTATTCTAATTTAAAGCTTTCTATTTCTTTAAAAGGAGAAATTTCTAACTGTTTCATTTGTGCTTCATATGCACTCCAGTCTTCTTTAAAGAATGTATTTACTTCGCTAAGTGCAGTTTTCAATTCGTCTTCAGCTTGTTTGATTAGGGTGTTTTCTGTAGTTGTCAATCCATTAGGTCTGCTTTGTACATAACTACTTGCAAGATAAATACGATTAAGAACAGTAACCTCGGCATTGCGCGTGATACCCTGACGGTCATCTTCTTTACCTAAAAATAGCGCAATTTTCTCGTCTATCTTCTTCACAATAGCTTCTGAACTGTCAATCTGGATTTTGTATTCTTCTTTGTCTAGCTTTTTTAAATCTGAAATGAAATCTTCAGCTATGGTTTTACTTTCAACTAATTGTTTAACCGCATCTGCAGAAACCTGAGTCATATCTTCTAAATCTTTCTGAGCAGCATAAATTTCGTTGACACCACTTGCGGAAATATCCAAACGCGGATCACTTTTCACAGTTATCATTTCTGAATCTTCAAGAGTACCATAGCTCATCACAACTTTATAGTTTCCCGGTTTTACTGTCACGCCACCAGGCTCATAATCATTGTCACGAATGCGGCGCGAAGGCCTTTCAACCCCTTTTTCATCCAGAAACCATCTAAAGCTATACATCCCAGAAGGGTCTGGTGTTTTAGTTTTTAGTGTTCTAATTAGGCGATCTCCATCATAAATATTGAGAAAAACGCTATCCCATTTGATTGCTGATTCTTCTTTTTCTGAGTCTTCAGCCTCATCATCAGATTCAGTCTTTTCAACTTTTTTAGGATTGAACATATACTTTATAAAAGCACCGCGCTCCCGATTAGTACCGCCATAAGTTGCATCTGCACCAAAACGACTTCCGGTAGGTTGTTGTGAAGCATTTTGATACGCAACAGCAGGAGGAATTACCTCAAGAACAGTACCCTCTTCCATATTCATATTTACACCTAGATCTGTATTAGCTGCAAGCGCTCTAAGCGGTTTAATATCATCTAAAACCCAAATAGAACGACCAAAAGTTGCAATTGCCAAATCATCTTCACGCTCCTGAATTACTAAATCTTTTACCGGGACAGTAGGAAAACCATTCGTCCATTTCTCCCAGTTTTCACCGGCATCAATAGACACGTATAATCCATCATCTGTACCTAAAAACATAAGGTTAGGTTCTTCTTTATCTTCTAAAATGGCCAGAGCATAACTTTCTACATCATCTTCATCAACGATACTTTTCCACGATTTCCCATAATCTGTAGTACGGTATACATAGGGTTTATAATCAAATCTCCGATAATTGTTAGCCACTAAGAGAGCTTCTCCTTTATTGGTTGCAGAAGCTTTGATCTGCGCGACCCAGCTTCCTTCAGGTAATCCTTTGATATTATTAGAAACATCTGTCCAGTCTTCACCACCATTTATTGTATAGAATACCTTACCATCATCAGAACCTGTCCAGATCATATTTTTTTGAACAGGACTGGGTTCAATAACCAATATCGTAGTGTGGTTCTCGGCACCGGTAGCATCCATCGTTAAACCACCGCTTTCGCTTTGCTTTTGTTTTTCAGGATCATTAGTTGTAAGATCTGGTGAAATAACCTCCCAAGTCAATCCTTTATCAGTTGATTTATGTACATATTGACTGCCAAAATATAAGGTGCTGTTGTCAAACGGATCAATATTTATAGCTGCATTCCAGTTGAAGCGCAGTTCTACATCAGGATCAGTATGCGTAGGACGTACTGAATAGTTAGAACCGGTTATCCAGTCATACCTGCTCACGTATCCTTGTTGACTCATAGACCAGCCATATTGCGAATCGTCACGGTCTGGAACAACATCAAAACCATCTCCAAATGAAATTTCTTGCCAGTAGGAGTTACGTATGCCTTGTGCACGCCAGATATACGCCGGTCCACGCCAGCTACCATTGTCTTGCATACCTCCATAAACATTGTATGGGAATTCATTATCTACTGCAATGTGATAAAATTGCCCCACCGGAATGTTTTCTGCAAAACGCCACGTGCTTCCGCCATCGCGAGAGATGTTCAATCCACCGTCGTTTCCGTCAATCATAAAATCCGGATGTTCAGGATGGATGAAAAATGAGTGGTGATCGGGATGAACCCCATTATCTACTCCGTAAGCCGGCATCAATTCTTCAAAACTTTTCCCGCCATCTTCAGAAACGTTCACATAAGTAAAGACGCTATATACGCGATTCTCATTATTAGGAGCTACATAAATTTCGGCATAGTAAAAAGGGCGATTCCCTATTTCATTCATATCATCATTTACCAATTTCCAATTTTCACCCCCATCTTCAGAGCGGTAAAGTCCGTTCTTTTTAGCTTCAACATAAGCATAAACAATGTTGGGTTTATTTGTAGCAATGGCAAGCCCCATTCTCCCTAATTCACCTTCAGGCAAGCCGTTTTTTGAGGTGATTTCTTTCCAAGTATCTCCACCATCATAAGTGATGTATAAGCCAGAACCTTCACCACCACTTTTAAAGAACCAAGGATCTCTTTTGTGTTCCCACATCGCAGCGATAAGCTTATTGGGATTAGTTGGGTCCATCACAAGTTCTGCAGTACCCGTTTTTTTATTTACATAAAGTACTTTTTGCCACGTTTTTCCACCATCTTTTGTGCGATATACCCCGCGTTCCTCATGTTCTCCCCAGGGAGAGCCTATTGCAGCGGCATAAATGATATCAGGATTTGAAGGATTTATACGCACTCTATAGATATGGCGTGTTTTTTCGAGCCCCATACATTTCCATGTTTTACCGCCATCTAAAGATTTATAAATACCAAAGCCACCATTTAAACTGTTTCTGGGGTTTCCCTCACCGGTTCCTAACCAGATTACAGAAGGGTTAGATTGCTGAATTGCCACAGAACCAATAGATGCCGTTGCTTCGTTTTCAAAAACCGGTTTCCAAGTAACACCACCAGATGTAGATTTCCACAAACCACCTGATGCAGAACCTGCATAAATAATGTCTGGATTATCTGTAACCACATCTATTGCGGTAATACGACCACTCATACCGGCAGGTCCCACATTACGAGGTTTCATATCTTTTAAAAGGTCAAGATTTAGTTTTTGAGCAATTCCGATACTTGAAAAGCTTAGTAAACAGAGAAGTAAAATTTTTTTCATGAAAGAATGTACTAAAGTTTTGTTCTAAGTTAACAAAAACTTAAAAGCTTAAGCGCGATGTGTATAATATTAGGCAGATTAACATAATATATCGCTAATTAACAAAAGCTTACGGTAGTCTTGTGATTTGTTTAAGTCTTAGCTAATACCTTTGAACAAAAGAAAATTCAAAAACAATAATTATGAAAAAGTTAGTTTTAAGTATGGCGATGATTGCAACTATCGCATTTACATCTTGTAAGGATAATGAAAAGTCTGAATCTGAAGACGTGATGACCCAAGAAGAAGTTGCTATGGAAACAGAAACTTCTGCCGAAGCGACTATGCCAGAGCAAGAAACTATTGCTGCAATCGCAATGGATAATGATGATTTTAGTACGCTGGTAACAGCAGTAAAAGCAGCTGACCTTGCAGAAACTTTAAAAAGTGAAGGACCATTCACTGTATTTGCTCCTACTAATGCAGCATTTGATAAACTACCAAAAGGAACTGTGGCAACGTTAACCGAAGCTGAAAACAAAGAGAAATTAGCAGATATTTTGAAATACCATGTAGTTTCTGGTGAATATATGGCAGCAGATATAATAAAAGCTATTCAAGATAATGATGGTAGTTTTACTATCGCGACTGTTGAAGGTGAAGAATTGACTGCTACTTTAGATGGAGAAAAGGTAATCTTAACGGATGCAAATGGAAATAAATCTACTGTAGTTATGGCTGACGTAGATGCTTCTAATGGAGTAATTCATGCAATTGATGCAGTTGTAATGCCGAAATCTTAATTATACACATATAGAATTTAAAACCCTCCATTTCTGGAGGGTTTTTTTATGCATAAATGAAAGTGACTTTTTTATTGAAAAGTCAGGTTTTATAAGTTGTTACGCCCAAAAATACGATTCATATTTTTTACTTCTTCCTGAGGTCAAAACTTCAAAATGCCGTAATTTTAATACACTATGAAAAAGGAAACATTAAGAAAGGGATTTGTATTTAAAAGCTACGAAGCCCCGGAACAATCGCTGTTTGACCAACTTTTTGAAATCTTTAAAGAATTGATCACACATACTTCTGGAGATTTTGATGAGGCAATGGATTGGTTAAAAGAACTTGACAAAGAATACAAGCTTACCAACGAAGACTATACCTTAGATGATTTTGTTCAGGAGCTTAAAGACAAGGGTTACATTCGAGAAGAGATAGAACCAGATGGTAACGGTGGTATGTCAATTACTGCAAAGACAGAACGTGCGATACGTCAGCGAGCGCTAGATCAAATCTTTGGGAAACTGAAACGTGGCGGAGCCGGAAATCATAAAACCAATAGAGTAGGACGTGGAGACGAGCATACCGGTGAATATCGGGAGTATCGTTTTGGGGATGCTCTTGAACGGGTTTCAATGACCGAAAGTCTCAAAAATGCTCAGATCAATAATGGCATTGGTAATTTTGATTTGACGGAAAAAGATCTGATCGTTGAAGAAACCCAGTTTAAAGCCCAGATGAGTACCGTTCTGATGATAGATATCAGTCACAGTATGATTCTTTACGGTGAAGATCGAATAACTCCGGCAAAAAAAGTTGCGATGGCTTTAGCCGAATTGATCACCACCCGCTATCCAAAAGATACGTTAGATATTATTGTTTTTGGGAATGATAGTTGGCCTATAAAAATCAAAGATTTGCCGTATTTGCAAGTAGGACCGTATCACACCAATACAGTTGCCGGCTTACAATTAGCGATGGATATCCTTCGCCGTAAACGAAACACTAACAAACAAATTTTTATGATAACTGATGGTAAGCCCAGCTGCGTGCGGGAACCAGATGGATTTTATTATAAAAACAGTGTAGGTCTAGACGATTATATTGTAAACAAATGTTACAGTATGGCAAGTCAGGCCCGTAAGGTCAAGATCCCGATAACTACATTTATGATCGCTCAAGATCCTTATTTAATGAAGTTTGTGCGTCAATTTACACAAGCTAATCAAGGGAAAGCTTTTTACACCGGTCTGCAAGGTCTGGGTGAGATGATTTTTGAAGATTATGAGACCAACAGAAAGAAAAGAATACGCTAGAAAAAGAATACTAAATCGAAAAAGAAACTATGAGTAAACCAGCTATTAAAACACTAGGTGAGCTAAAAAAATCAGATTATATAAGCCGAGGTATAAAAGATGAACTTCGTGCAAATCTGGTAAACAATATAAAAGCAGGTAAAAATTCATTTGAAGGAATTCACGGATATGAATATACGGTTATTCCAGAATTGGAAAGAGCCATTCTATCAAAGCATAACATCAATCTTTTAGGATTACGCGGGCAGGCAAAAACACGTTTGGCGCGTTTGATGGTTAAACTGTTAGATGAGTGGATTCCGGTGGTTGAAGGTTCAGAATTAAATGATGATCCGTTAAAACCTCTATCGCGCTATGCACAAGAATTGATCACCGAAAAAGGAGATGAGACACCAATTGTATGGATGCATCGTGATGAGCGTTTTGCTGAAAAACTCGCAACTCCAGATGTAACTGTAGCCGATTTGATAGGGGATGTTGACCCTATAAAAGCAGCCAATTTAAAATTGAGTTATGCCGATGATAGAGTGCTGCATTTTGGGATGATTCCACGGGCTAATCGTTGCATTTTTGTAATTAATGAATTACCCGATTTACAAGCGCGTATTCAGGTAGCATTATTTAATATTTTACAAGAAGGTGATATACAGATTCGAGGTTTTAAATTGAGACTTCCGTTAGACCTTCAATTTGTGTTTACGGCAAACCCCGAAGATTATACAAATAGAGGTAGTATTGTGACACCGCTTAAAGACCGTATCGGCTCTCAAATTCTTACACATTATCCAGAGAGTATTGAGATCGCTCGTGCTATCACAGAGCAGGAAGCAAAGCGTGATGCACGTAATGAAGAACAAGTTTATGTACCTTCTTTAGCAAAAGACCTTTTAGAACAAATAAGTTTTGAAGCTCGCGAGAGTGAATTTATAGACGTTAAAAGTGGAGTAAGTGCGCGTATGAGCATTACCGCTTTTGAAAATCTGTTGAGTACAGCTGAGCGTCGTTCATTATTGGCAGGTGATGATAAAACTACTGTTCGTCTTGGTGATTTTATGGGAATGATCCCTGCGATTACTGGTAAAGTAGAATTGGTTTATGAAGGCGAGCAGGAGGGAGCTGCATCTGTTGCACATACGTTGATAGGCGATGCGATTCAGACGTTATTTGTGACGTATTTCCCGGAAATAAAAAAACTTGAAAAGCAGAACGAGAAAAGTCCGTATGACGAGATCGTGACCTGGTTTTTCGACCAAAGCGATTTTCAATTGCTAGATGATTTAACCGAAGAGGAATATAAAAAGATGTTAGATTCGGTTACTCCTTTAGAAAAGCTTGTAAACGAATATTTGCCTGATTTAGAGCCAAAGGATAAGTACTTTATGAAAGAATTTATTTTATGGGCTTTGGTAGAATTTCAGAAGTTAAGCAAATACCGTATGACAGATGGTATACGTTTTAAAGATCTATATGGGAGCTACATAAGCGGACTGTAAGCTTTCGTCTTAATAAAGAAAATAAAAAACCCGTTAAGCAGCACTTAACGGGTTTTTCTGATTTAAGGATTTGATTTTATTGGCACCACCAAAGGATTAAATACCCCGATACTTGGCTCGAAATTGAATTTTGTTTTCTAACGAATCCCTTGTGGGCCTGCTTGAGGTAGTTTACTTTAGAATGGTAAATTCACTTCTTCTGTTAACGTCTTGTTGCTCTTCGGTACAATTCATATCGTTACAATCATTTATAGGATCTGTTTCACCATATCCTTTAGCTTGTAGGCGATCGCGATCGATACCTTTAGAAACCAAATACTCTACTGTTGATTGCGCTCTCTTTTCAGATAATTCTTTATTATATTTATCAGAGCCACGCTGATCCGTATGAGATGCAACTTCGATACTCATCTCAGTATATTTTTGCATTAGATCTACAAGTTTATCTAGAATTACAGCAGCATCAGGACGTATACTTGATTTATCAAAATCAAAGTAGATCTTTTCAAGATTTACCTGAGTTAATTGATTACGTTCGTTTACTGCTACTATATTTTCAGTGTCTGCATAAGCCGACATTTGTAGTTTAATGAGTGTCTTAGTATTCTGAGAATATTCAATTTTAACCTCTTTTTCTACTGGAGCATAAAGCGCCTTACTTGCTTTAATTTTATACAAATTATTAGGACGAACCATAAATTTGAAGCTTCCATCTGCTTCAGTAGTCATTTTTTGAATAGTTCCCGTTTCAGGTCTGAATAAGGTTACTTCTGCGCCTGGTAAAGGCTCAAGAGTTTTCTTATCGTCTACGTTACCCAAGATCTGGTAATCAAGGTTAGGAAATGTTTCAAAACTATAAAGCTTGTCTTTTCCTGTTCGGTTAGAAGAGATAAAACCACTTGCCTCGCGTTCTTTTATGATCAACGCAAAATCATCTGCGTTAGAATTTATAGAACTTCCTAAGTTATATGCTTCCGCGAAAGCGCCAACTTCAGGATCACTACTATACAAGTCAAGTCCACCCAAACCTTCAATACGGTTTGAAGCAAAATATAAATTGCCATTTTCTGAAACGTAAGGAAATTGCTCTAGTTTATCAGAGTTTATGTTTTTACCTAAATTAACTGGAGAACCAAAGGTGTTATTCCCCGTGATCTCAGCCTTATAAATATCAAAACTTCCAAATCCACCGGGCATATCACTTGAGAAATAAAGGGTTTTCTCATCGGGGCTCAAGGCAGGATGCGCAACAGAATATTCATCAGAACTAATAGGCAACATCACAATGTTATCCCATTTACCGGAAATTAATTCTGCGCTATAGAGTTGTAAAGGCGCGACTTTTGCACCGTTTAATTTTGTAAATTTATCACTGGTACGTGTAAAGTACATTTTTTGACCATCTGCAGTAAATACAGCATTACTCTCGTGTGTATCTGTATTTATATTTCCGGGAAAAAAACCTTCATCAGTAATCGCTTCACCATTAGTTTTTGCGTAATACAGATCCAGATAAGGTTTTCCCGTCCAAGGGTAAATAGGTCGGGCACCATTTCGGTTTGAAGCAAAAACAATTTGACGATCATAATAAGCAGCACCAAAATCATCGTAATCAGAAGCAGCATCTATAACTTCAGGTAAAAAGAACTGAGAAACCTTCATATCATGCGCTTCCATAGTTTTAAGAATATCTATGTTAGTACCTGTGTAGTTAGTCAATATCTCGTTAGCTCTGTTATAATCTTTATTGCGTTTTAGTGCATCAGCATAGCGAAAATGTGCTTCAGGGGATCGCCCCTCATTTATTTCCCAGGCAACGTCGTAAGCTTTTACAGCTTGAGTAGCATCACCAGTAAAATAATAGGCGTCAGCAAGATTTAAAGAAGCATCAGCATCTAATTCTGATTCATTCTCATAAGCGGTTATCGCTTCGGCATAAGCCTGACTTGCAAAAAGTTTGTTAGCTTTTTCAAGTGTTTTGTTTTGAGCAAATCCTACCTGACAAACGGCTAGCAGAATGAAGAGTAGCGTATAATTTTTCATAGTCATAGTAGTTTTGATTAAAAGAAGCGTGGTGATTTGCGGTAAGAAGGTAATTTGCCAAAAATATCAAAGTCAAAAAGAACCATGATCTCGTGACTACCGTTGTTGTACTCACCAAGATTTGAAGTGGTGTAATCATAAGCATAGCCTACGCGTACTCCCGGTGTAACTTCAAAATTTACCATACCGGTAACTGCGTCATCCAGTCGGTAGCCTATACCTGCTTCAAAACGTTGATAAAAACGCACGTTTGCATTTACATCTATACTTACCGGTGCACCGTTTACCCAGCGCGCCATAAACGAAGGTTTTACCTGAAAATCAGCTGATGGTTCAAACACATAACCACCTGTTAAGAAGTAATGTGTGTTTTCACTTCCTAAACGTTGCACCCCGTCTTCATCTTCAATATGTGTAGAAGCAACAAGGTTAGGAGCAGAAAGCCCTACATAATAACGCTCAGAAAAATAATAAGCACCTATACCAATTGTAGGATAGGTCTGGTTGATATTCTGCGCAAAAGAAGGATCTGTAGCAGGAGCACCACTGCCCAGTTGTAACCGGCTAAAATCTGTGCTAAAAAAAGAAGCACCGGCTTTAAGACCTAATGAAAGGGTTGCATTTTCCTGAATAGGTAGTTTATACGCAAAATCTGCATTGATGTTAGTTTCCTGAACCACATCACCTATCTCATCGTGAACCAGATTTAAGCCTATTTCTACTTTTTCAGACATGGGTAAATGACCAAAGAATGTCGCTGTAGTAGGTGCACCATCTATACCAACCCACTGGGCACGATAAAGAGCTCCTACTTTAGCTTTATTTACTGAAGAGTATGCAGGGTTGATAACACTCATGTTATACATGTACTGGGTATACTCGGGATCTTGTTGAGCAAACAGACTTCCACATAAAAGAATGAATGTTGCAAATAATGTGAATCTTGAAGTTGTATTTATCATTGGGAGCATCCTTTTATCTGTTGAGGTAAACTTTACCTTGTTTTGGGCTGGTTTGCCCATCGTTATAATTTATAATGTAGAAATACACACCGTTAGCAAGCGTATTACCCCCTAAACGGTTTTGATTGGCGTGACCATCCCAGAAACCAGTACTGCTGTCGCCTTTAAAAACAACCTGCCCGTAACGGTTAAAGATCTCAATAGTATAATCTGGGTACACGATCTCCATATTTTTCATTTCAAAAAGATCATTGATACCATCTCCGTTAGGTGAGAATCCGTCAGGGATAAATACCGAATCGCAACCGCTTAGATCTACAGTAACTTCAAGTCTTTGGCTTCCTTCACAACCTGTTGCTGTATTTTGAGCTGTGATATAATAGGTTGTATTTGCCCTAAGTGGAGTAGAAGGGCTAACCACTGAAGTTCCTGTGGCAGAATCATAGGTAATTATGGTAAAAGAAGAACTGATATTAGCCTCAAGGTCTGCAACTGTTGGATCATCATTGATACAGAAAACAGCTCCATCACTAGTGATACTTGGAACAGCAGGATTTTCTAACGTGAAATCGACCACTGTTACCGGTAAATTTGTAGCACTACACTCTGTTGTGCTATTTTGAATGTCTAACAAATTAAACATTGTCAAACCTCCAGAATTAAAAACTGAGCTTTCAAGAATAACATCTGCACTTCCGCCGGTAAATTTGACAGTTTCTGTGATTATTTCAGATTCGGTTGCACCACTAAGTTGATAATAAATCTCATAATCAATATCAGATAATACTGTTGCGCCAGAAAGCCTCACGGTAACTGGTTCTCCAAAACAAACATCATTTGCAGTACCTGTAATGCCTGTCGCATCAGGTAACGGGAAAATTTCAAAATCATCATTAACAGTTACAGGAACAGAAGAACAACCCGCATCACTATTAATTAAGGTCGCAGTAATGGTTGTTGTACCAGTTGCAGAAAGATTAATAGCAGGTATTTCAAATGACCCTTGACCATTTGTGATTTCAACATCAGCTGTTAGGTCTTGTGCAGTATTAGAAACACTAAGATTGTAAGTAATGATGTAGTCGCCATCAGCAAGATTTGCTCCTGCTGTGATCGTTACAAAACCATTTTTTGCAAGACATATATCTGAAGCTAATAAATCACCATCTGCAAGTTCTGGTACAGGATTTACTTCAAAAGAAGTTGAGGTTGCTGTTGTATTTGCACATGATGAACCTGGATCTGCAATAGAATTTATAGTAATCGTAGTTGAACCAGTATTTGTTATTGTTTCGGCAGCGATAGTTAATGAAGCTTCACCAGCTATAAATTCAATACTTGCATTATCTGAAAATGTATTTTCACCGATTAATTCATAGTTTATATCATAATTACCATCGCTCAAATCTGAATTCGTAAAAAGTAATTCTGTGCTTTCACCAAAACAAACGGAGGCAACAGATAAAGTTGTATTTTCTAATGATGGCACTGGTAATACTTCAAAAGTTGTAGCGATAGGAAGCCCTGTCGCTGCACAACGCTGTGAAGCTGTAGCTAGACTAATAATAGTAATTGTAGTTGTACCCGCTTCAGCAAGTTGAGTTGCCGTTAAATCAAAAGTGGTTTTTCCACCTGTAAAAGTCACTTCAACATCAGTATCCTCAGCTGAAGGGTTTGCATCACTTAAATTATAAACTAGTATATAATCTCCATCTTGAATCAAAGTAGGGTCTGTAGTAATAGTTACTGTATTTGCTGCATCTTCACAGGAGTCATCAATACTTACAACAGCACCAGTTGCATCTGGAGTTGCAATAATATTAAAAGAAGCAGTGGGATTGGCAAGATTATCTGCTTCACAAGTGCTAGCTGTGTTACTAACTGCGGTTAAGGTTAATGTAGAATTACCATTAGCTAAAATAGCCTGAGGAAGATCAAAACTTCCGGTTCCATCAGTGATTGTTACATCGTCAGCAGGTTGATTTGTTGCTGTTATGCTACCGGAAATGTCATAGGTGAAATTATAAGTTCCATCCACAAGATTAGGCGTATCTGATGAATCTGTAATGGTAACTGTAACCGTATCATCTTCACACGTGTCGAGAATACTTACAGTTAGTGTTCGGGCATCTGGTTTTGGAGATACCGTGAATGTAGTAGTAATAGCTGCAGTGGTAGAGCAGCCTGTGCTGTTTTCAATAGCGTTTAGCGTTATAATATAATCATCTGAAGTTGCCAAATCATTAGCTAATAATGGGATTTCCGCTATCCCATCAGTAACTGTTACATTCTCTGCATCATAGTCTTGAGTAGCAGTAGAACTGGCTAATGTGTATGAAAAAGTATATTCACCATCAGCAAGTTCGATTTCTGAAGTATTACCGGCATCAGAAATTGTTAGAGTTCCATCTTCACCAAAACATAAAGGCTGCTTTACACTCAATGCAGAATCACTAACATCAGGTAAAGCTACAATAGTTAGTGTATCACTTAAGTCATCTAACTTTACATCACAAGCATTTTGAGTATTGGGATCAATAATAGAAACCACTCGTATCGTAGCAACACCGGCTGCAGTAAAGAAATCAGGATTAATATTAAAACGACCAACACCTTCAGTCATAGAAAGTGTTACTGTATCTGTACCTGTGTTAGGAGCAGGACTAACGTTATAAGTAAGCTCATAATTACCATTAGGAATATCAGCGATATCACCTGTAATAGTAGCAACAGCATCTATAGGTAGTATATCTTCGCAAAAGATATCTTCATCAGGAGTAGTCAATTCTAACGCGGCATTTGTAAAATCTACAACTTCTTCAATAATTATTGCAACAGTTGTCTGACTGAAAGTACAAATAGGATTAACCGGTTGAACGGTATACGTAAATGTATATGTACCAGGGCCAAAAGTGTCTCTGATATTTTGAATATCTATAGTACTATCATTAAATCCGTTTATTTCATTGGTTTGATTTTCAGTCCAAACCCCTCCGTTATCTTCACCAATGATAGCATCTCTAAGATTAAATGTTGTAAAACCACTTAGATCGTCGGTTTCACAAAATACAGTGTTAACAGTATTGTCTATAGAACCAGAATCTGGAGCCTCTATAACTTCTACCATAACGGTACTCATCGTAGAAGGACAAGAGCCTTGAGACGCTACAGTATACGTGAAGGTATAATTGCCAGGTCCTGCTTGCTGCGCATTAAAAATTTGCCCGTTAAGTGCATTAGCTGGCCCAACAGTAATAGCCCAAGTTCCAAATAGAGTAGGGCTAGGACTAGAACCTACAAACTGAAAGAGGTTTACATCGTTTTCGGTCTCGCAAGCCACACCATCGTTGTTATCACGACCTGCATAGCCTGCGAGAGTTACCGTTACAGTAGCTTGATTATCTGTACAGTCTGCAATGTCCTCTACAGTGTAGGTATAATTAAAGGTACCACCTCGGTTAATTAACCACGTGTTTAATTCACCGGTTGTGCCATTAAGACCACCACTGTTGTTGTCATCAGACCAGGTTCCGCCCGTTACCGGTGAACCATTGAGGGCAGCAAAAAGATCTATAAATTGGTTCGTTTCTTTATCACAGGAGGTGGTAGAAGCATCTTCTCCAGCACATTGTGCGTATGATTTAGATGAAATTCCTGTAAGAAGTAAAAAGAAAAACAGGGGTGCTGCTTTTCCAAACAAGGTAATTGTTTTATGCATAGGAGTTGGGTTAGTAAAATTTAGTACAAGTATAACCGATTAATTACATATTGTATCGATTAAATGTAATAAATTATTAATTTTTCTCCTATATTTTAAAATTATTAATTATAATTCTTCCTTTTTTCCGTCTGGATATATAGCAAATCTTTCGGTTGCGGGAGAATGGGTATGCTCATTTGTAGACCATGGCCATCCTCCAAATTGGGTTTCCTGAAAATTAGAGAATGCCTTTTCAATATCCTGTCTTGAATTCCCCACAAAAGGACCGTGCTGAACAACATGTTCACCAATAGGTTTTCCTTCTAAAAGAAGTAATTGAGCGGGAGCAGAACCATTTTTTAGCGTCAAGACCTCGTTAACATCAGCTTTTATTTGGTGCATAGGAGGGATGTCAAAACCTTCAGCGGCAATTGCATCACCTTCATAAAAATATAGCGATCGGTTAGCTCCATCAATTCCTTTAGGTACGGTAAACTCTGCATTTGATTCTAATGAGATTAGCCAGATGTTGACATCGTTATCAGGATTTGCTGCCCAAGAGTCAGGTGCAGGGTCTAATGCTTTGTGACCATCAAAGCTCCCTGCGACAAGTTTAACTTCAATTTTATTTCCTTCTGAATCTTCTTTGGAAACAACAGGAATATTCTCATGCCACATCATTCCGAAATAAGGCTCGACGCTTTTACTTTTCGCAGGTAAATTCAACCAAATTTGAAACAACAAAAGTGGATTTTCTTTTTCGGTATTTATTAAAGGAAACATCTCACTGTGTTGAACGCCTTTACCGGCAGTCATCCATTGTACATCACCTTTACCAAATCTACCTGAAGCACCTAACGAATCAGAATGGTCAACAAAACCGTGCTCTGCGATTGTTACGGTTTCAAAGCCCACATGAGGATGTGCAGGAAAACCAGGCACTTTAGAACCGTGATACATTGCCCAGCCGTCTTTTTTAGTAAAATCCTGACCAATATTACGACCGGCAAGAGAATCTACAGGGCCATATTTGCCATTTCCCTTAGGGAAATTATCATTATGAAAAGCACAAAATAAGAAGGGGTCTTGTGTATCCCATTGCATTTGTAAACGGGTTATTTTTTGTATTGCTGCCATTGTAATTTACTTTAGGTGGAATACGAAGATACGAGCGACAAGTGTAATTTTAAAAATTAAAAAGCCCTACTTATAACATATTCATAAGAATTTAGCGATTATCAAATTTGTATTTTCACATTTGAATTAAAATCAGGTTAATTACCGAAAAACTAGCGTTGTGAATTTTTATCAAAAAGAAATCCATTTAAAAGCAAGAAGCCGCGGCTTTCATTTAATTACTACAGAAATTACCAGTCAGTTGGATGAATTGAGCAATATAAAAACCGGTCAATTGCAGGTGTTTATCAAGCATACTTCAGCGAGTTTGACCATAAATGAGAACGCCGATCCTACCGTGCGTCAGGATTTTGAAAGCCATATGAATACAATGGTTCCTGAGAACGCACCGTATTACATACATACGTATGAAGGTCCAGACGATATGCCGGCTCATATAAAAGCTTCATTAATGGGAGCATCAGTAACGATACCGGTAACCAACGGTCGCTTAAATCTGGGAACTTGGCAGGGTGTTTATTTGTGTGAGCACCGCAATAACGGGGGATCGCGTAAAGTAGTACTTACTTTACTTGGTAACTAAATTACCCTGAGGAAAGCCCATAAAGCATAATCTGGAAACATCTCCTGAACTCTAGCCGAGCCTCATAGATTTATAAAACTCGATTACCGAGTAAACGTTCTTTAGCTTCTATAAGTTGCTCAAGAATGTGTTCTACGCCATTTTCGTTATTACTCTTAGTTTGATATTTAGCAGCTTTTGTAACGTTAGGATGCGCATTTTGCATAGCAAAACTATAATCTGCAAGGCCTATCATTTCTAAGTCGTTATTGTAATCACCAAAAGCCATTGTTTCGGCTTTTGTAATATTCAGACTGTTTTGTAAAATTTTAAGAGCGCGACCTTTATCAGTGTCCAGGTGGCTGATGTCTAACCAGTTCTCACCACTAACTTTTACTTTAACCTGATCTTCTAATTTTTGAGCGATAGGATAAGTGGTCTCTTCTGAACCTCCAAAGCTATAAACCGCGATTTTAAAGAAATGGTCGTTGCTTATTTCAGTTAGATCTGGTACGCGTTTAAACTTGGTATAATATTCCTGAAAAATTTCAATAAAAGGTTCGTGGTCAGATTCTACATAGGCTTGCTCTTTTCCGCAAAGTACAATGTGCGCATCTTCAATTTCACGCATTTGACGTATTAAACCGTGTACGACTTCTACATCTACTGTACAGGTATCTAAAACTTCTGTGTTCTGAACGGTAATTCCACCGTTTTCAGCAACTACTGTAATCTCATCTTTAATTAGGTCTAATTTGTCTATGATGCTGAAATATTGTCTTCCGCTGGCGGCAACAAATTGAATATTGTGTTTTTGAAGGTCTTTAAATAATTCAAAAAATCGTGGACTTACTTTTCCCTGATCATTAAGGAGTGTCCCGTCCATGTCTGTAACGACTAATTTTACTTGTGTCAAATCCATATTTGCAAAAATAACCCATAAACACTAGCTGTGTTTATGGGTTCTATTAATTCATTCTTAAATTACATTGAATTTTTGAGATTTCTATTTTTTCAATATTTAGCTGCTTGATCGATACTTATACTTGCCTTTTCTATAAAATCACGTAAATCCTGATTTGCCGTTTTAAGATCTTCAGCACGCAGATACATCATATGACCACTGCGATATCCTTTAAAATCCATACGGTCTGTAAACTTCCCGTTGATGTTGATCTGACTCATAATATATTTAGCATTAAAATAGGTACAAGCTCCATCATAATACCCAGACTGAACCATCAGATGCAGATTAGCGTTCATTCCCATAGCATCTCTTAAATCAGAACCGGTATGATTATTAGAGCGATCCCAAGGGTGAACATCACCAAACAAATCATAAGTTAAATCCGTTTTAAAGCCTAACTCTTCGCGCATATAGTAATTGATGGCCGGTGTAAAACTATGAAGCCAGGAGGTTAATTCGCTGTTATAATCTGGAGAAGAACCTGCATCTGCGATGTCTAATCCTTTATAGCGTGAATCTAAACGACCAATAGTAAACCCTTCTTTGTCACGTAGAAGATCTTTCCAGAAATAATTAAATGGTACAGCAAGATTGTTTTGATTCACTGTCTTTTCTGAAAGACCAGAGTAGTATGCAATTTTTTTAACTGCAGCTTGTTTTTCAGTTGCAGAAGCATAACCTCCTTTTGCTAAAACAGGGAGTAACTCGTTAACGGCATATTCCTCAACTTCGGGAAGCATCTCAGTTAAATCTTTATTCTGAAGAGCAGGAGGTAGGGCGTTGTGATACCAGGCAGCAGCTGCAAAGTAAGGTAAACGGTTAGCGATCTCTACAGGACCTTCAAATTCAAATCCAATTTCGGTAGGAGATACCAGAACTACCCCATTTAAGTACATCCAGTTGCGTTGCTGTAAGGCTTTAGCTAAGCCTGATACCCGCGTCGTGCCATAACTCTCACCGATTATAAACTTAGGAGAACGCCAGCGGTTGTGACGTGTTACAAATGTGTTTACCCAATCAGCCAAATAAGCGATATCAGAATTCACACCAAAAAATTGATCTCTTTTAGGAAGATTACCTTCTAAATCAGGGACCATTCTACTATAGCCCGTATTCACCGGATTTACAAAAACAATATCTGCTACATCTAAAACAGAATTAGGATTGTCTTTGATGCCATAAGGCTGAACAGGAAATCCTTCATCTGTAATTTTTAAGATTCGGGGACCGGTATACGCAATATGCATCCATACGGAAGCAGAACCGGGACCACCATTAAAGCTTATAAGCAATGGTCTGGTTTGGTTATCTTTAATATCGGTTCTGGAATAATAGGTGTAATTTAAAGTTGCTACGGGATTACCCATGTCGTCCCAAACCGGCTGAAAACCTAATTCTGCCTGATACGGGATTGTTTTGCCTTTTATTGCAACGCTATGATTAGAAATAATTGTCGTGTCAACCGGAACGCTAACTTTTTGAGCTGTAAGCGTGGTGAAAAAACCAAAAGCTAACAGGCTTTTAAAAAATGTAATTTTTAGATTCATTTAGTGAAAAGTTTAATTCTGAAAACTTAAAATTAATCAAACCTTAGCTTAATACGTTGAAATAGGTGGTCGAGATTTGATAATAAAAACTTCTAAAAAATCAAGAATTGATTTTAATAGGTGCTTGTTTTTAGAAGTTTTTCTAAATCTTCAGAACTCAATGTTTTTCCACTTTTAATTACCATAAAAATATCTTGAGTGTTTTGAATATTTTCAAGCGGATTGGAATTGAGCAAAACTAAGTCTGCAGCTGCGCCACTTTTGATTTCCGGAAGTTGCTTTTGTAAAAAATTTGACCCATTAGAAGCAGAAGTCTGTAAAGCTTGTAGCGGAGTTAAACCAGCAGCTACTAAAGCTTTTAATTCTTTGTGAAGTGAAATTCCGGGATAGGTATAGGAGTTGAATGCACCACTGTCTGAACCAGCTAAAAGTTTCACATTATTTGCAGCAAGTTCTCCAGCCAGTTTTACAAATACCGAATCCAGATTTTTACGCATAATTACAAATTCCGGGGAAGCATTTTTAGCACTATTTATACGATCAGCATAGGTTTTTTGAATTCCGGGCCCTATGTATTTTAAGTATTCGTCAGTGGTGTGGTCGGTTTCATCAAGATGGCTTAAGGTGTGCCCTATGTGTAAAGTAGGCACTACATAAACATCATTTTCTTTAAGCTTAGAAAAAGTTTCTTGAGCTACCGAATCTGAATACGTTTTCATCACGCGGTCTAAGGAATTCCAGAACCCTGTTTCGTTATTTCTAACAGCTTCGGTGATTGTGATTTCTTCTATAGAACATCCTTTTAAAACATAATATAAATGCTCAATAGCATCAATGCCTGTGTTTGTAGTTTCTTCAACCGTAACGGTATACGGCATATGACCGCTGGTAATCATTCCACGTTTTTCTGCTTCAGCGATAACTTTTAAATAATTCTCGCCATTAATTTTGCTGTCATAGATCTTTACAAAATCTACATTCAATTGCTCTAAAGAGTCTAAAGCAGTATTGATTTCTTCATTATTAGAAACCTCAAGTGAACCAGCCCAAGTCGCCCCGGGACCGTCTATCTTAGGCCCTGAAGTATAAATTGTAGGCCCCACCAGGTTACCGTCAGCGATTTGTTTTTGCCATTCTTTTATAGCGGTTGTCAAATCACCGTCGGCATCGCGTACTGTTGTAATACCGTTTGCAATAAAGAGGTTGAGTAATTTTTTATTTTCTTCTGTAAGCTCTTTTCCACCTCTAAAATGAACGTGGTTATCCCAAAGCCCCGTCATTAGATATTTGCCGCTTCCATCGATTTGCTGTGCTGCAGAACTGGTTAAAAGGTCTTTGCTTTTTATAATGGAATGAATGGTATCTCCTGCGATGAATACCGATTGATCTTTAAGGATTTCACCGGTTTCTAAATCTATGATATTCACATTGTGAATCGCTGCACTAAATTGCGGCGGTGGGTTTCCGCAGGAATTGAAAAGTAAAGCTGAAAGAATAAGCGTGAAAATCAGTCGCATTTGAGGGATTTTTAAATTTCTAGAAAATTACTGCAATCTATTCAATTAGGAAATCTATAAAAGCAAAAGAGCCCCATAACAGGAGCTCTTATACTTTATATTTAAGAGGATAATTTTATTGGCATCGCCAGAGGGTTTACTATTCAGAAGCTTGTCTCGAAATAGGAAATTTGTTTCTAACGAATTCCTCGTAAGCTTACCCTTGGGTAATTTACTTACCCCATTCGGTATGAAAAACACCTTCACGATCTATACGCTCGTAGGTATGAGAACCAAAGTTGTCACGCTGTGCCTGAATCAAGTTGAGCGGTAAATGACTTGAAGTATATGCTTCAAAATAATTTAATGCACTAGAAAGTCCGGGAACCGGAATACCGCTTTGAGCTGCATAAGCTACAGTTTCGCGAACAGAAGCTAACGTACCCTGAACTTTATCAACAAATGAAGGCGCTAACAGCAAGTTAGGTAGTTCTTTATCTGCGGTGTAGGCGTCAGAAATATCTTCTAATAAACCTGCACGTATGATACAACCTGCTCTCCATATTTTTGCAATTACAGACATATCTAAATCATATTCATACTCTTTAGAAGCATCAGCAAGCTGGTGTAAACCTTGTGCATAAGCTACGATAAACGCAAAATATAAAGACTCTTCTGCAAGCGCAATGATCTTATCTTTATCAATAGGTTGTGGTTCCGGGCGACTGTACAATTTATCAGCAACGATACGCTCGTCTTTTAATGCAGAAATCTCACGCATACTAACCGCAACGTCTATTGTTGGGACTGGTATACCTAAATCCATTGCATTTTGAGAAGTCCATTTACCAGTACCTTTTTGCTTGGCTTTGTCTAATATTTTGTCAACCAATCTACCATCACCCAAGTCATCTTCTTGTTTAAAGATTTCCGCAGTAATTTCAACTAAAAAGGATTGCAAACGGCCTTTATTCCACAAGTCATAAACCTGATGCAGTTCGTCGTTATCTAAACCTACAGACTTTCTCAATAAGTCATAGATCTCTGATGTTAATTGCATCAAACCGTATTCAATACCATTATGAACCATCTTCACGTAGTTTCCTGCAGATTTAGGGCCTAAATGCGCTACACAAGGCTCACCGTTAAATTTAGCCGAAACAGCTTCAAAAATAGGTTTAATATGCGTGTAAGCTTCTGCATTACCGCCGGGCATAATACTAGGTCCTTTACGAGCACCTTCTGCACCGCCACTAACACCAGCACCAAAGAAATTAATACCTTTTTCTTTTAAATAAGCTTCACGACGGTCTGTGTCTGTGAAGAATGAGTTACCCCCATCTATTATAATATCACCTTTATCAAGATGTGGTAATAAAGTTTCTATTACTTGATCTACAATTTTACCTGCAGGAACAAGCAGCATAATTTTTCGGGGAGCAGCCAGGGCATCTACAAAAGTTTCTATTTCGGTAGAAGCATCTACTTTTTCTAAATTTCCACCTTCTTTCTTTAAAGCATCAACTTTTTCCTGATCTAGGTCATAGCCAAAAGCTTTAAAATCGTTGTCTGCGACGTTTAATATAAAGTTGCGTCCCATAACACCGAGACCTACCAGGCCAAAATCATAATTTTTATGCTCCATAATAATGAGTTATTGTTCTTTTTAATTTGACACCATAATGTTTTTATAAAGCCTCCCGTGTGCCGTAAAGATGCCTTATTTTTGTATTGGTTAAAGCCAAAATTAAATGATAACATTGACTTTTTACTGCTTTATTCTATAAACTCATGTTATAATTGCAAATAACCAACTAACACACCATAAAACTGAAAATCATTATTTTTTTATGAATAATACATCTAACCAGCTATTGGTAATTTTTGGAGCGTCTGGAGATTTAACGGCTCGTAAACTTATCCCTGCTCTATACAATTTATATGAAGGCGGACATTTCCCTGAAAATTTTGCGGTTTTGGGAGCGAGTAGAAGTGACCTCACTGATGAAGAATTTAGAAAACGCGTAGTTTATGAGAGTCCGTTTTTAAAAGAACAAGTAAAAAAGAAAGATAAAGACTTCATCAAGAAGTTTGCAGATATAATGTTTTATTCAGATTTAGGAAGTGATTATGATTCTGAATATAGCAACTTGAATAAGCGTATTGAAGCGCTTAACAAAGAACATAAACTAGACGAGAACTATACCTTTTATCTTTCTACGCCACCTAGTTTGTATGAGCCTATTGCAAAAAATCTTTCAGATCAAGGGCTAACTAAAGGTTCTGGTACTGACAAAGCTTTTAGACGTATCGTTGTTGAAAAACCATTTGGTTATAGTCTCGAGACAGCAAAAGAGTTGAACATAGGCTTACAGAAGTATTTTAAGGAAAAGCAGATCTACCGTATAGATCATTATTTAGGAAAAGAAACTGTACAGAACTTAATGGTTACCCGTTTCTCTAACTCTATTTTTGAGCCGCTTTGGAATCGTAACTACATTCACCACGTGCAAATCACTAATGCCGAAACGGTAGGAGTAGAGAAGCGTGGTGGTTATTATGATAAGTCTGGAGCTTTACGCGATATGTTTCAGAGTCACTTATTACAGATTGTTTCGCTTATCGTTATGGAGCCACCTATAAGTGCAGAGGCTGATGAGATACATAATGAAAAGGTAAAAGCGTTGAAGTCAATAAGAATGATGACTAGTAAAGACGACCTTTTCAATAATACAATGAAGGGGCAATATGTAGCTTCTAGTATAGACGGAAAACGCGTAAAAGGCTATCGTGAAGAAGAAGGTGTAGACCCTGAATCTAAAACCGAAACCTATGCGGCTGTTAAGTTTTTTGTAGACAACTGGCGTTGGAAAGATGTACCATTTTATGTACGTACTGCTAAGCGTATGCCTACTAAAGTAACCGAAGTGGTTATTCACTTTAAAACACCGCATCATCAGGTCTTTAAAGAGCAAGACGTTAATAATAAAGATAATAAGCTGGTTATACGTATTCAGCCAGATGAAGGTATCCTCATCAAATTTGGTGTAAAAGTACCCGGGCAAGGCTTTAAAGTAGAACGCGCAAATATGGACTTTTACTACAGCAGTCTTGCAGATAAAAATATTATGGATGCTTACGAGCGTTTATTACTTGATGCTATGCAGGGAGATACTACTCTATATGCGCGAGCAGATGAAGTGGAAGCGGCCTGGGCATTTGTTGATCCTATTTTAGATTATTGGGCTAATGATAAAGATGTTCCTACTTACGGTTATCCTGCCGGAACCTGGGGACCTAAAAATTCTGATGATCTTATAGAAGATAGTAACGGCTGGAGAAATCCGGGAGAGCTATTGACAGACGAAACCGGTTTCTGTATTATTTAAATTAATTTTTTAATTATAAAACTTCCATTGATGGATTTACATATAAAAGAAACAAAGCAGTTAGTAGCTGAAGCGTTTTCTGAATTTTTTAAAGAAAAGTGTTCAACCGGTGATGATGTACATATCGCATTATCTGGCGGAAGCACTCCTAAAATAGTTTTTGATCATTTAGCTGCAGAATATGGAGCTGAAATTGATTGGTCAAAAGTTTTCTTGTATTGGGGTGATGAGCGTTGCGTACCACCTTCAGATTCAGAGAGTAATTATAAAATGACGGTAGAGCACCTCATTTCTAAAATTGATATTCCAGAAGAAAATATCTTCAGAATTCTAGGTGAAGATGATCCTGAAGAAGAAGCAAAACGGTATTCTAACGTTCTTGATGAGCAATTGCCTAAAGCGAACGGAATTCCCTGTTTTGACTTGGTAATGCTGGGTATGGGAGATGATGGCCATACTGTTTCTATTTTTCCTTACAATATAGAATTATGGGAAATGCCCGAGAATTGCCGTGTAGCAAAACATCCTGACAGCGGTCAACAACGTGTAACATTTACCGGTAAGATTGTAAATAATGCAAAGACGATTGCATTTTTAGTAACCGGCGCCGGTAAAACTGAAAAAGTGACCAGTATCATAAAAGAGCAAGAAGGGTATAAACAATATCCTGCAAGTTTAGTCTCTCCTAAACAAGGTGAATTGCACTGGTTTTTAGATCAGGACGCAGCAGCAGGATTTTAAGAAATAATCTAGTATTAAGGACAATTCCCAGGCTCAACATGAATTAAAATAAAGTTGAGGTTGGGAATTTCTTCTTTAAGATGATCCTGTAAGCGGTGTGCTATCTCGTGACCTTCAGCAACTGTAATGCTTCCATCAACTATTGCGTGTAAATCCAGATGATAACTCATTCCGGCTTTTCTGATGAATGCCTTTTCGGTATCGATAACTCCGGGAACTTCTAAAGCCTTTTCACGCACTGCTTCAATGACATCATCATAGCGGTTTTCATCCATTATTTCGCCTAAAGCAGGTCTAAAAATAAGGTACGCGTTATATAGAATTATTCCGGAAGCAAAAAGCGCAGCCCAGTCATCAGCCGTTTCAAATCCTTTTCCAAAAATTATAGCAATAGAGATTCCTAAGAAAGCCATTATCGACGTAATGGCATCGCTGCGGTGATGCCAGGCATCAGCTTTAAGAGAAGAACTGTTTGTCTCTTTACTGCGTTTTAAAACAATTCTGAAAGATATTTCTTTCCAGATAATTATTGTGGCAAGCACTGCAAGCGTCCAGGGTTTTGGAGTTTCCTGAGGTGTAATTAGAAGAATATTCTGCACACTTTCATATGCTATAAAAGTTGCTGAAGTAACTAAAAAAGCTACCACCATAAACGTGATGAGCGGCTCTATTTTACCGTGCCCGTAAGGATGATTATCATCGGCAGGTCGCTCTGCATATTTGAGGCCGAAAAGCACTAATAAAGAAGCAAAAATATCTGCTGTAGATTCTATAGCATCAGCAATAAGCGCATACGAGTTTCCAAAAATACCAGCTAAGCCTTTAGCAATAGCCAGTATAGTATTACCTACAATACTAAAATAAGTGGCACTAATTGCAGATTTGGTTTTGCTCATCGCTTTATTGTAGATTTAAGGGAGCGCAAAGGTCACACATTTAAGCGGCCTAAAAGAAAAAATAAGCGTTAAGATTTGTGTTTATTGGCACAATGCAATACGTTGAATGCCTCCTAGGCTTACCTCAAGGTAGTTTACTTATCTCTAAGCAAATCTGACTTATCTGGTTCTTTTATAGATTTTTCGACTTTTTTACTATCCTCACGCTTTTGCATTTCAATACGAGTACGCGGTAAACTATGCGGATAATTTTCCTGAATAAAGATCACGAGTTTCTCTCTTACGTGTACCCGTAGATCCCAAGCAGTAGGAGAGTCTATCGCACTCATTAAAGCACGGGTTTCAACCATTTCATTATTAGTATCTGTCACCTGAAGCACGTTGACCTCACCATCCCATAAGTCAGTATTTTTTAGGATACGGGTAAGTTCTTCACGCAAGGCGTCAAAGGGAACATTATAATCAGTATAGATAAAAACAGTTCCCAAAATATCTGAGGAGTTACGCGTCCAGTTTTGAAAGGGTTGTTCTATAAAATAAGTAGTTGGTAAAACAAGGCGTCGTTTATCCCAGATTTTTACAACAACGTAGGTTAGATATATTTCTTCAATACGACCCCATTCTCCTTCTACAACCACCACATCATCTAAACGGATGGGTTGTGTAAATGCAATCTGTATCCCCGCCATTAAAGTACCTAATGCTTTCTGCGCAGCAAAACCAATTATAATCCCTGCAATACCAGCTGAGGTAAGCATGCTAACACCAATAGAGCGAATACTATCAAAACTCATCAGCGCTATACTTACTGCAAAAAGTATGATTAGAAACATCAAAACACGTTCTAATACTGTGAATTGTGTGTAAATCTTACGAGCGTGTACATTATCTGAAGCGCTCATGTCGTATTTGATTAAAATATTGCTCTTAAAAGCTTTTAGAATAACAATTAAAATCCAGGTTATACTCAATATGAAAAGTAAGGTACTGGTATGAGAAAGTACTTCTTCATTTATAAACTCAAGTATCTTATCATTTGTTTTAAGAATACGAGTCACTAAAGCCAGCATAAACAGCACCAATGGAATTCGTATTCTTCCGGCAAAATTTACCGGTAGGATATTTTTTGGACTCTTGCCTAATTTTCGAAAAAAGTAAAAGATCAGACCAAAAATAATTATTCCCGCAAGGAGCGTAATGAGTAAAAATTTTGATGTGTGAGAGTCTAAATAGTTAAGCATAATGCAGGTTTTCTATATTCATTTTTGAATTTAAGCGGTAACCTCTCTAAATTAAGTTAAGATTATTTAAAATTTTTAATACAAGTTAACTATAACGTTGGTTAGTTTTAGATGTAAAAAAAGCGCTGTATAAAAACAGCGCCTTTTAGCTTAAATAAAAATTTATTTACAATTAACCATTCGTATAACCCGGGTTTTGAGTTAACTCTGCTTCTTTATTCAACTGAATTTCTCTTAATGGGATAGGGAACAATTCGTGGAATTCTTGTAAACCTTCAATGCGCATTGTTTGTGGTAAGGGGATACTTTCATCTTGTACATTTAAGCGCGTTGCACGTTCTACAAGCATTTTAGTACGCATTAACGTCATTCTTCTATTTTCTTCTGCTAATAATTCACGTACGCGCTCATCAAGTATAAAATCAAGATCCATATCACCAGCACTTACTTGTGGAGCTTCGGCTCGAGTTCTAAGAATATTTATAGTTGTAGCTGCTCCTCCTGGATTATTTTGCATTACTTGTGCTTCTGCTTTAAGTAGATAGGTTTCACCAAGTCTCATTAGTATAAAATCTTTCCACATACCAAAACCAAATACGTCAGCAGGGTCAAAATGTCCCCATTTTAATGTATATGGTTGAATTCTTGCTAATGTGTCTATCCCTGTATAGGGTACTAGCTCCCCGTAGATATCAGAAAAATTGGGATCTGGGTTATTATATCTAAAACGTTTGTGAATGTTGTATTTAGAATTACGCATATCCGTATCATCATAGAGGTCATAAATAACCCAGTTATTCAACCGAATACGAGCAACACCACGTCCACCCAAAGAATCAGCCGGAATCATACCATTGATATTATGATATCCTGCCCCCCAAATTCTACGGTGTTGTGGATTACCACTTGAACCACCACGAACGTCTGCCGGGTTTTCATTTTCAAGAACCCAGATAGCTTCTGTATTTCCTTGTGAACGTCTTTGATTTCCTTTGAAGAACATATCAGAAAAAGGATCTCCCGGTTCACTAGACTTTACACCATATCGCTCGTCAACAAGTTGAAATGCCTGACTGTTTATAATAATGTTAGCTTGATCTTCTGCTAAGTCTGGTTGCCCGCTTCTAAGATAGAAAGTCGCAAAAAGTTGGTGTGCAGCATACTTATTTACACGAGATTCAAATTCTGGAGCAGAAGTAGGTTCGCCTAAGTTTGCTGTTGCAAAAGTTAAATCTTCTTCAATTTGTGCATTGATTTCTTCTAATGAATTACGCGTATAATCAAAGCGTGCTTCGGTAACCGGCTCTGTAATGAGTGGAACCCCACCAAATAGTGTTGCTAGATTATTATACGCATAGGCTCTAAAGAATCGCGCTTCAGCATTGATCGCATCTTTTTCTTCCTGAGCTATTTCTTCTGAAGTATTGTTTTCAACACTAGAAATTATACTATTTGTATTTTCTACCATATTATACCAAAGCTGCCAGCTTTGATAAGCAGCATTATCATCTGTTGTAAGCTGATTGTATTTATAGTAAGGAACTTCTATTCCCTGAGGTTCTGTAGGCCACGTAATGTCTGTACCGGCTTGCCAAACGCATAACCAACCCTGATCCCCACTCCGGGTCTCAAAAGTGCTTAACATTTGATACAATCCTATCAGTTGAGCCTTATAACCCAATTCATCATTTAACGTTTCTGGTGTAAAATCAGAACGTATTTCTTCTTCAAGAAAATCGTCACCACAAGAGCTAAGCACAAGGTTTAACCCAAGTAGCACAATTATTAGTTTAGATATATTTTTCATAAAGTTTATCTTTTTGTGTTTTTCCAATTTTTTACAACGATACATTAACCCCCACTGAGTAAGTACGTACTACAGGGTAGTTGTTTGTCCAACCATCAGAACCTCTGTATTGCTGATCACTTTCAGGATCCCAACCTATCCAGTCTGTCCAGGTATATAAGTTTCTACCGGCTACATAAAACACAAGATTAGAAAGACCAAATTGCTCAATCTTTTCTGAAGGGAATCTATAACTTATACGAGCATCCTTGAGCCTCACGTAACTTGCATCTCTAGGATAGCCATAACCTAATGTATTGCGATAGGTAAGTGATGGAAATTCGTTGCTTTGGTTTTCTGGAGTCCAATACCCAACATCTTGTGGAGTGTTCCTTCTAGATAACTCATCACCATAGTTGATATCTGGGTTTCCTTTAAGAACTCCCTGTACGGTTTGAATAAAGAAAGACAAATCAAAATTCTTGTAAGAGATGGTATTCGTAATACCACCAGTCCATTTAGGTAGTGAACTTCCTAAGTATTTACGATCGTTTTCCGGTTCAATTACACCATCACCGTTTACATCTTCAAACTTCAAATCACCGGGATTAGCATTAAAACTACCGGTATCCTCACCTTCTTGCCAAACGCCTACCATATTATAATCGTAAATAGCACCAAGTGACTTGCCAATAAACCACCTACTTGGGATATCGTCTTCACCATCACCATAAAGGTCTAAAATCTCATTTTTAAACGTAGAGAAATTCACATTGGTTTCCCATCTGAAATCTCCTGTATCAATATTAGTAGAGCTGATGCTAAATTCAAAACCTCTGTTTTCTACGGCACCAATATTTTCTATAATACTTGTAGTACCTGTTAGCGCAGGGATACTTCTATTTACAAGTAAGTCTTCAGTTTTAGACTTATAAGCCTCTACAGTACCATTAATTCTATTGTTGAAAAATCCAAAGTCTAAACCAATATTACTGGATAGCGTTGTCTCCCACTTAAGGTTTGGATTTCCCAGACCATCAATAAATGTACCTGTATACGACTGCCCTCCAAAAGGATATAGCAATGTTCCTACACGAGTTTGTGTCTGGTTGATGCCAACTCCACGGTTACCGGTCTCACCAATAGAAAAACGTAATTTAAGATTACTTACAGCATCTGCATTTTCCATAAAGGCTTCTTTGTGAATATTCCATCCTAAAGCGGCAGAAGGAAAGACACCATATTTACTGGTATTTGCACCAAAAGCAGAGTACCCATCACGTCTTACGGTAAACGTAAACAAGTATTTGCTGTCGTAATTATAGTTCAAACGCCCCATTTGAGAAAGTAGGGTAGAACGTCTGCTATAAGTACCACCGGTGATATTCTCTGCAGCTCCAATATTGTTATAAGATAGTTGATCGTTTACAAAACCAACACCCGTTAAAGATTCCTGAAAGAATTCAGTTGCTTGAGAACTGTATAAAGCAGTCAGGTCTAAATTGTGTTTTCCAAAGCTTTTAGAATACTTCAGGATATTTTCAATAATCCATACTTTTTCTTCATCACCTCCCACATTAGCTGTACCGCGGTTGTCATTAGCAGCACGACCAGTGTAATTTCTGTACATATACGGATTGAATGTATATGAAGCATTAATACGATAAGATAAACCTTCAGCAAATCCCGGTGTGATTTCTGCAAAAGCATTTCCAGAAAGTGTACGCTCTCTTTCAACACGATCAGTTTGCAATCCTAATAGTGGGTTTTCATAAAGAAGTTCAGGAAGCATAGGATTTATAATGACTTCACCATTTTCATCATAGGGTACTGAGTATGGACTCATAGCTGTTGCTAACAAAAGGTTAGCTCTACCACCGTCAAAATTATTATTAGCAAAGAAGGCGTTTAATCCCACTTTTAAATAATCGGTAAGTTGCACGTCGATATTAGAACGTAACGTTAATTTCTGGTAATCATAACCTTCAATAACCCCTTTTTGATCTAGGTAACTGCCAGATAGGAAGTATTTTGTACTCTCGTTACCCCCTCGTATACTCAGGTTGTGTTCTTGAATAATCCCTGTTCGGGTTACTTCATCAAACCAATCAGTTGATCTTCCTGCATCGTAGTTAGCAATCTCACTTTGGTTAGCTAAAATGCGATCTTGCTCAGCTCCCGGATTATTTTGGCTGAAAAAATCAGCATATTTTTGAACGTATGCATCTGGCCCAAGTGGTTTAAGAATATTTGCAAATTCTTCAAAGGCACCATACGTACTATAATTGATAACAGGTTCACCTGTTACACCTCGTTTAGTTTGAATAAGAATAACCCCATTGGAACCACGAGTACCATAAATAGCAACTGCAGATGCATCTTTAAGAATTTGAATAGATTGAATATCTCTAGTATTAATATCATTTAGAGTACCTGTAAAAGGAATTCCGTCAAGAACTATAAACGGACTAGTACTACCCGTGATAGAATTTACACCACGTACCTGAATAGATCCAGAAGAACCGGGAACAGATGATCCCTGACTAATATTAAGACCAGCAGTCGTACCTTGAATAGCTTGAGTAAGGTTAGTAACCGGTAAGTTTTCTAAGCGATCTTCATCAACTGAAGATACCGATCCGGTTACATCAGATTTTTTCTGACTACCGTATCCCACGACAACGATTTCGTCTAAAACCCCCATATCTTCTTGAAGAGAAGTGTTGAGTGTAGTTTGACCATTTACCGGTAACTCAATCGTTTTCATTCCTACATAAGAAAAAACAAGTACTGCATCTGAACCAACTTCAAGTTCGTAGTTTCCATCAAAGTCTGTAGTCGTACCATTAGAAGTTCCTTTTTCTATTACAGTAACTCCAGGTAGGGGCATATTATCTGCGGCTGTTGTAACCGTTCCGCTAATTGTTTGCTGTATTCCTGTTTTCACTTTTGCAATTCCATCATAAGGAAATGCAATAAGCGTTAACAAAAAGCTGCAAATCAAAATAGACTTAAAGCGTAAAGTTTTTTGTCTCATAAAATAAATAATAGTTTATTACTGAATATTTGATAAATGTCAATATGACATTTATCAAATATTCAGTAATAATTTATATAGACATGGTGGGTAAATTGATTTTTAAGAGGGGGTAAATCAGTCAATATTAATTAATTCGCTTAATATTAAATCTTTAAGTGCTTACTTGCATATCGAATATTTGTCAATATGTTTGTTGAATTGATACTTATTTAACTCAAAATCTTGTTTAGATCATTGGTTAAGTTTTTTTTACAAGTATAATTGGGTTAAATTGAATCGGTATTTATTAAAAATAAATGTAAATAGAACATTTATTTTTATTTTATTTGTAGATATAATATTCACAATTCTGAACTAGTATCTTTTAGTTTGAATATTAAGAATATTCCTTTAATGAATTATTTATAAAGCATCATTCAAATGTTAAAATCTAAATTGGTTTTTGTTTTCGCTGTAGTATTTTCAACTTTTTTTTCTTCCTGTGTTACGACAGAAAAAGAAGATGACTTCTCTGCATATCTTTTTGTGTATTTCACAGGTAATGGTCCTGGGGAAGAAGCTGTTCATTATGCCCTTAGTAAAAATGGATATGACTATTATGCACTAAATAATGATAAGCCTATTGTATCTACAGATAGTATAAGTACCACAGGTGGCGTGAGAGATCCTCATATTTTAAGAGGAGAAGATGGTAATTTTTATATGGTGCTTACTGACCTAAAGACAAACGAAGGATGGAATAATACCGGAATTATTTTAGCAAAATCATCTGACTTGATAAATTGGGAAACCAGCAGAATAGATCTTGCCAAAAAGTTTTCTGAATTTAGTGATATTACTCGGGCTTGGGCTCCTCAAACTATATATGATGCAGAGGCTGGTAAGTATATGATCTATTTCTCAATGTTGCAGCCCGGTGGTTATGATAAAGTATATTATACGTATGCAAATGAAGATTTTACAGGTTTAGAAACTGTTCCTGAACACTTATTTTACAGTCCGGATGAGAAGTCTTGTATTGACGCAGATATCATCAAAAAGGGAAATAAATTTTATATGTTCTATAAAACCGAAGGCACAGCTACTAAGGGGATTCGGGTTGCGGTTTCTGATAGTTTGACGTCTGGTTATGTACCTGAAGAAGGGTACAAAGACCAAACAGATAGAGCGGTTGAAGGTTCGTCTGTGTTTAAAATGATCGACAGCGATACGTATATTTTACTATATGATATGTATATCGACGGTAAATATCAATTTGCAGAAAGTACAGACTTATTAAACTTTAAAGCTTTAGGTGCTGATAAGATCTCGATGAATTTTCACCCGCGTCATGGAACGATAATTCCTGTTACAGAAGCAGAAGCTACTTCGTTGTTAAAGGAATTTCCTTCTGTAGATTTGCCGTTGATTGTTGGAGCTAATGGAGCTGCCATTCGTAAACAAAATATAGTAGTAAACCCAGAAGAAGCATCGGTTTATTTACCGGTTTATACAGATAGTAGTTTGACAGATTTAGCTCCGGAGTTAGTTGCTTTTCCTGGGGTTTCAATTGTAGAAAATGGAGCTAAAGACTTTTCAACAGGCGCTAATTCTTACACGCTTAGCTTACCAGACGGATCTCAGAAAATATATAGTGTAGCAGCAGCCGTTGCTAATAATCCGGTTTTAGATGGTTTCTATGCAGACCCTGAGATTATTTATTCTTATAAAGATGAAAAATTCTATTTATACCCTACGAGTGATGGTTTTGATGGCTGGAGTGGAACCTATTTTAAAACTTTTTCTTCTAAAGATTTAGTTCACTGGAAAGATGAAGGTGTTATTGTAGATCTTCTTAAAGATGTCTCTTGGGCTAATAGAAATGCCTGGGCACCATGTATTGCAGAAAAGGAAATAGATGGAGCATATAAATACTTCTATTACTTTTCTGCAGCACAAAATATAGGTTTAGCAACCGCAGATAATCCTGCCGGCCCTTTTATAGACATGGGTAAAGCTTTCGTAGGGGAGAAGCCTGATGCAGTAAAGCGTAGAGGAGGTCAGATTATAGACCCTGATGTTTTTATTGATCCGCAGAGCGGAAAGGGATATTTTTATTGGGGTAATGGTTATATGGCAGGCGCAGAGCTTGATGAAAATATGATGTCTTATAAAGAGGAAACTTTAAAGGAGCTTACACCAGATGGAACGTATAGAGAAGGGACTGAAGTGTTTTTTAGAAAGGGAAAATATTACTTTTTATGGTCTGAAGATGACACAAGAAGTCCTAATTATCGCGTACGTTATGCTACCGCTGAAACACCATTAGGTCCCCTAACTATTCCAGAAGAGAATATGGTGATTCAAAAAGATGAAGAGGCAGAAATCTACGGTACGGGTCATAATTCGGTAATTAATGTGCCGGGTACAGACGATTGGTATATCGTTTACCACCGTTTTACACGTCCTAAAGGAATTAGTATGGGAGGTCCTGCAGGTTTTCATAGAGAAGTATGTATAGATAAACTTACGTTTGCAGAAGACGGTAGTATATTAGAAGTAACTCCTACAGTAGCTGGTATAGCACCAATTACGATTTCTGAATAATATTTAACGACAGTATCTAAGATTTTGTGGAAACAGAATTTCAGCGGGTTTGGCTTTTTATAGCTGAACCCTTTTTTTTAAATATAGATAAGAATTGGTTAAATATTAGCCCCAGTTATGAATTGAGGTCGTCCACTTTTAGTGATCTGCACTAATTCTCCTAAATTCCTTTCAAGGCTTTATGAGTTTTTAACGGAATTCTGTCGCTATTCTGACCAAAAGGATGCCTGCTATACAATATTCTTGAAAGTGAACGGAGCGTCCGTATTCTGAAATATACTTATGGAATAGAATCCCTATGGGTATTGAAAATTCGTTTTTAAGTATGCCGTTAAAATAAATCCCCGTATTGGCCTATCAGGAGGTTGTCGTTAAATTTGACGGGAGCGTAACGTAGCTGGCGGCCGAGTTAAGCGCATGCAGTATAACGAACAAAAAAATTAGAGAACCTCTTGTAAGCTTTGATTTTTTGGTTCGTTTTTTCATCGATGGAAATCAAAGATTCACGAAGTCTCGTGAAATAGATAACTCCTTAGTAAAAAATAGAACAGAAATACTAATTGAAGTTGTATTATCGTTTTCTTAAGCTCACTTTTTGCTATTGATTATAAAGCTCGTGAATCTCCTAACGTCGATTTGCTCGTGACCTCTACGAGGTATGGAATTTATTGCTTCTTTGAACAGTGCATTTGGTTCCCTGCGGTCGTCGGATGCAGAAAAAAAGAGCGTTTTTTTAGGTATTTTAAAACCGCCATAACCTCCCTAAACTTTCTCCAAGGCTTCGAAAATTCTTAACAGAAACTTCTGGCTATACTGAAGAAAAGGAATACTAAAGAATGAAATTAACACTACGATTGAAGTTAGATTCAGAATGAAGAGTATTCTGTTTCTATGCTGTGTTGCAGTAAAAGCCCATTTTATCTGAATGTTTTAAGGGTCTGCTTTTTAGACCTGTAGTAAAACAAGCAAATACCGCAGCGTTGGATGTGGGGCTTGCATCCGACGAGTGTAACGAGAGGAATGCACAGGCGCAGCGGTTTGCCATCCGCCTGATAAGGGGTTTGTGTCGTTTTCAAGGGTGTAAAAATAAGCCTAGCTTTTTTTGTTTAGCTTACTTGATTGCATGGTTTTAGTGTTTGTGAACCTCTTAAAGTCGGTTTCTTTTTTGCATTGCCTAAAAAAGAAAGAGACGCTTTAGTTTCAAGGCTACCTGAAGTTATCGGTCATTCCTGTGGATTTTGCATACAATAAATGAAAAACGGTAGGGATAAGTCTCCTATCCCAGTCACTCATATTTAGTAGGAATCGTCTTAAGATGCGTATAGTTAATCCTAAAGTAAGTCCATAGTAACTCCATATTCACCCACAAAAAGTGTGGTAAAGTGTGGTTGCAGTGTGGTTGGAGTGTGGGGTCAGTGTGGACTCATTATGCTTTTCTCGGGAGGTATCCTAGAGAATTCCATATACGAAAGCAGCTTGATTATGGAATAAGCTATTCCATGCAAGGAGATTTTAAATCGATGAGAATTTCAGGTCAAAATCAGAGTAACACAAAATTAAATGCTATGTTACCCGATCTGGAAAAAGTTAGAAGCATTCATCCCGGGGCAGTTTTAAAACGTGCTCTAAAAAAGAAAGGTATGACCGCAAGCGATTTTAAACGGACGAAGATCTGTAAATCCTACACGTTCCATCAAGTTGGCTCAAGTATTTGATGCACGTGCAGATTACTTTATGCTGCTACAGGCCTGTTATGATGCGCAGCAGGCTGTAGAAACAAAGTCCTAAGCGAACGCCCAATTTAAAGTATTTTAGAAAAACGCTTTTTGGGATACCCAATTGGATAAAATCGATTGGAATACCCCATAAGCGAGCCGTTATAAAACGGGTGCTCGAACGAGGTAATCAGGAAGAAATAGAGGAGCTCATTGATTTTTACGAAAATCAGACTCTTTCAAAGGTCGTTCAATCCATCAAGAAGAGTTATCTGCCTCCTTTTGAGGAGAATGTTAAGCCTTATAGCTTTGCTGAATACCGATGAGGCTTTACCTAAATAGTGCTTCTGATTTGCTTTGGAAGTTCACTTAAAGGCTTGATGAAGATTCCGGAATTGGATTCGTTTTAGATTGGTCGGGGTACTTCATAAGCCTTCAGTTAGGCCACCGGGAATCTGTGGATATTGATTTGTTTACAGACGCTATTGTTTATTTCAATTGAAAAATATATCATTTTAAATTAATTAACAACAGTATCCCTATTCCGTGAATTACCCTCGGGGAACAGGGTTTAACTCGGTTTAAAAGCAGAGGGCGGTTTACCATACTTTTCTTTAAAAATCTTCCGGAAGTATTTTGCGTCACCAAAACCAACTTCATAGGCAGCTTGCGAGATGGTGAATTTTTCCTTTTTTATTAAATAAGCTGCGTGCTCAATTTTTATATTTCTTATGTATTCATTGATGTTTTGACCTGTTATTGCTTTGATTTTTCGGTAAAGGGAAGATCTACTCATACCTATTTTTTCTGAAACAACTTCTACGGTCTTAATACCTTGCTGCATATTATCAAAAACTATTTTGTGGAATTCAGATAAAAATTCTTTTTCTAGATCTAATAGCCTTTTTTGATCATTATCCTCTTCAGATAAATTAGATTCTGCAAATCGTTGTAGAAGCTTTACCCGGTTTTCAATAAGATTAGTAACTCTTGCTTTAAGCACCTGTACATTAAAGGGTTTAAGCATATAATCGTCAGCGCCTTCAGTATAGCCGGTTTCAATCATCTCAAAGTTACTTTTAGCAGATAATAAAATTATGGGAATGTGTGAAGTTTCCTTTTTATTTTTTATAAAATTACAAAGGTCAATTCCGCTTTTGACGGGCATCATAATGTCGCTTATAATCAGATCTGGTATATAGTTTATAGCTTTTTCAATACCTTCTTCGCCGTCTTCTGCATGAATGAGGTCATATTCCTGAGCTAACGTACTATCCAGAAATTCTAGAATATCTGGGTTATCATCAATGAGTAGGATAAGCTTTCTTTTATTTTCTGGAGAAGCAAGAATGTTTTTAACCTCTCTTTTTTCAACGTTTAAATTATTAGTATTGATCTGGTGTTCAATTAATTTTTTATCATCTAGTGGGTAATTGTTATCGGTGAGATACTCATCAAGTAAGCTTTCATCTTTAGGAATATATAAAGTAAAGACGCTTCCTTTTCCTTCTTTGCTAGTGACTTCTAGCGTTCCTTTATGTAGCTCAGCAAAACGCTTAGAAAGGGCAAGACCAATGCCGCTTCCATCTTTTTTAAGAGAGGTATTAGACTGATAATACCATTCAAATATATTATTTAGATCTTGGGCCTTAATGCCGCTGCCATTATCGCTAACCTTTAAGATTAACTGTTGTTCATCTTGCGTAAGTTCAACGTATATTTTTTCACCTTTTGGGCTGTATTTAATAGCATTTGAAACAAGGTTATTGATAATTACTTGAATTTTTTCTAAATCACAATAAACACGAAGAGGTGTCTGAGGCATTGTGATAACTAACTCAATACTTTTTTTCTTTAGCAGCGGATCATAACTAGCAAGCCAGTTGGCCAAATTCTTAGTTAAGTTGTATTGATTAATGTTCAATTTGCTTAAACCCTTTTCACTTTTTCTAAACTCAAGCAGTTTGTTTATAAACTGTAACAGGTTGTCTGCATTGCGTTTTATGAGTTTTAAGCTTTTACGATGTTGTTTGTGTACGGTCTCCTCTAGCAGGGTTTCTAAAGGAGCCAATATTAAAGTTAATGGAGTTTTTAATTCATGAGAAAAGCCGGTGTAAAATCGAATACGCTCTTCATTTAATTCGTTTTCAAGTTGTCTCTGTTTTTGCTCAAAAACTAAAGAATTTTGAAGCTTAATACGCTCTGCATAATAATTGAGACTTATCCAAAAGAGGAATATAAATACAACTATATAAAGAATGAATGCTGGTATTGTTTTCCAAATGGGCGGGAGTATAGTAATTTTTAAATCTTTAAAAATTGCAGGATTACCTTGGTTTTGAGCTTTGATTTTTAAGGTATAATCACCTGGTGTAAGATTGCTGAAATTAATTCGGGTTGAATTTTTTAAATCAATCCAGTGATTATCATAGCCTTCTAAGGAGTAAGAGTAATTTGTATTAGATGCAAATGGATAATTTAAGTTTGTGAAATCTAAAGAGAAATTAGTCTGGTCATGGTTTAACTGAATTTTTTCTGTGAATAAAATAGATTCAGTCAAAAGACTTTTTGGTTCTTCTGGTTTTATAGGAACATCATTATCAAAAAGTTTAAAGTTCTTTATAATAATATTATTTTTAGGAGCACTAACTTTTAATTGTTCGGGTTTAAAAACATTTAAGCCTTTGTTACCACCAAAGTATATATGACCAGATTTACTTTTAAATGTAGCCCCTATGTTGTATTCACTCTTTTGAATGTTATTGAAAGAATTTAAACTTTCTACCTCTCCTTTTTTGTAATTGTATTTAGTGATGCCTTTATATGTGCCTAAGAATATAGTTTCGTAATCATGAACTACGATACTGTTTACAGTATTGTTGCTTAATCCGTTAGCTTCGGTATAATTTAAAGCAGTTTCATCATCATCATTAAAATGAATAACCCCTCCATATTTTAAACCTGCAACAATACTATCGTCGTTAAGAACTTTGATGCAAAAAACTACATTATTAGTTAAGCCTTCTAGGTTTCCATTATAAAATGATTTTACGTCTCCTGTTTTAGGATTAAACCTTATGATTCCATTTCCATACGTAGCCATCCATAATACGCCGTGACTATCTTCATCAATGGCTCTAATATCCATACGACTTGAAATCTTATCTAGGTCACTGCTGTAATTAAATGTATTCGTGTTATCGTCGTATTTAAACAAACCGCCTCTATTTGTACCTACCCATACATTTCCATTTTTGGCTTGAAATAAGCATCTCACGTCGCTACCGTCTTTATTCTCACCTTTGAGGTAATATTGCCAGTTTTTTGTTTTTGTGTTATATCTATTAAGTCCGCCTTGGTAGGTGCCTATCCAGATATTTGCATTAGAATCTTCAAAAATTGTATTGATATGGTCTGTTGTTAAGCCATTTTTTTTACTCATAACACCATGATTAAAAAGACCGGTTTCTGGGGAATATGTATCAATACCTCCGCCATCTGTTGCTAAGTAGACCTTTCCGTTTTGCGATTCAAACATTCCGTTAATACGGTTATGTACTAACTTTTGACCACCCATCAGGTTGTTTTTTATCAACTTTATAGGCTCTCCAGAAGGATCAACAAAGTTGACTCCTGCGTTAGTACCTATCCACATAAAACCATTTCTATCTTTCTTTAAAGCATTAATAGAGGCATTGTAAACACTTGTTCCGTTTTCTTTTGGGGTGTATTTTATAACATTAAATTTTTTTTTGTCTTTTGTTATAGCATCTATATCAAATACATTAAGCCCCCCTTTATAGGTGCCTACCCACAATTTTCCCAAATTGTCTTCTTCTATAGCTAAAATTTGATCATTGCTTAGTCTTTGAGAATTTTTACCTTCTGTTATATTTATTTGCTCACCAGAATTTAAGAGGCCTATTAAACCTTGACTTGTACCAATCCATAAATTATTATGGCTATCAACAAAAAGAGTGTTGATTTGAGCGACAGTTTCATTATTTATCTTTAGTGGTATATGTGTGATTTTATGGGATTTTAAATCAAATTTATCTAGCCCATTATCAAAAGATCCTACCCACAAAGTCTCTTTTTGTTTGGTCATGCAAGAGACTTTTACAGAAGCTAATCCATTAGTGTTTTGATCTCCTTGACCATAATAAAGTTTTTCCTCGAAGCCTTCATATATAAGTAACCCCTGGTTATATGCTCCTACAGCGTAAGTACCATCACCAAGATCTTCATAAGAATTGATGCTTTGTCTTAGGTATGGATTGTAATTGTTGAGTAAATCAAATTTTTCAATTCTTTGGTTATAAATATTAAGACCACCATCTGTTGCTAAAATGATTTCTCCAGCCTCGTTAAGTGATACATCTTGGATGTAATTATTACTCAGCATGGAGTTCTCTCTTCTGTAGATTTTAAAATCTGCTCCATCATATCTGTTAAGTCCGTCAGAAGTTCCTATCCAAATGAAACCTAAAGAATCTTGCTCGATAGTTTTTACAATATTGTTAGAAAGTCCTTGCTGTGTATCGAGGCTATAAAATGTAAGTCTGTTACTAAGTGGAAAAGCTTCTTGATCATCGTTTTTTTGAGCAAAAAGAAAAGTGTTGACTAAGCCTGTGATTAACAAAAAAAAGTATTTTAAATTCATGTTAATGTCAAGTATTTAATTTTTTGAAAAATTAAGAAATAATTAGGGATTTAAATTTCGTGATGACTATTATTTAATAAATTAAGCTATTTGTGAGCAATTTGACCGCATACCCCCCTAAATTTTATTGATATAGCCCTTCTTAATAACTCTTAAATGTTAGAAAATTGTGAAGGTTGTTTTAAGTATTTGTAGTGAACAGCTATAAATTAAAAATAACACAGAATATCAAAATTGATAATTAAGGCTATAAAACCAAGTTGATGAGATTTTTACTTATTCTTAGTTTAATAATTACACAAAGTTGCACAGGGCAAAATCTAAATAATTCTTCATTTACTCCTGGAGATATTTGGAAAGATGCAGATGGCAATCATATAAATGCTCACGGAGGTGGTTTTTATTACGAAGATGGGACTTACTTCTGGTATGGGGAACATAAAAATCAAAACAGTTTAGCACAGGTTGGTGTACGTGTTTATAGCTCTGATGATTTATATAACTGGAAAAATGAAGGAGTGGCATTGTCTGTAAGTACTGACCCTAATTCTGAAATTACAACAGGGTCTGTAATAGAAAGACCTAAAGTTATTTATAATAAGAAAACTGATAAGTATGTAATGTGGTTTCATCTAGAATTAAAGGGTCAAGGCTATGCTGCCGCTCGTACCGGTGTAGCGATAAGTGACAATCCTTTAGGCCCCTTTAAATACATTAAATCATTTAGACCTAATACTAAGATATGGCCTAAAAATATAGATGATTCAGAGAAAGTTTACAATGAAGAAGATGAAAAGTTAGAATGGTGGACACCAGAATGGAAGGAATCTTTAATAGATGGATTGTATGTGCGTAGAGATTTTGAAGAAGGTCAGATGTCAAGAGATATGACGGTTTATGTTGATGATGATGGTAAAGCATACCACGTACATTCTTCAGAAGAAAATCAAACCTTACATATATCGCTTCTTACTGATGATTATTTAGATTTTACAGACACTTATGTACGTGTTCAGGAAGGCGGTCAGAATGAAGCACCTGCAGTTTTTAAGTCAGGTAACACATATTATATGATAACTTCAGGTTTAACAGGTTGGGATCCTAACCCTGCACGATCGTTTAAATCAAAATCAATGTTGGGTCCTTGGGAAAAATTAGGTAATCCTGCAGTGGGTGAGGAGGCAGAATTAACCTTCAGGTCTCAAAGTACATTTGTGTTGCCGGTCGCAGGTAAAAAAGACGCTTATATCTATATGGGAGATCGTTGGAATCCTAAAAATCATAGGGATGGCAGATATATATGGTTACCTATATCTATAACTAATGGGAAACCAGAATTCAAATGGCATGATGAATGGGATTTGTCATTTTTTGACACATTAGCACCTTGATTAATTCTTAAAATAGCGATCAAGTTTTAGAGATATCTCAATCGATTGAGTTTAAAACTAAAATTTAATAATAAATAAATAACCAACTAATAAATAGACAATTATGGATGAAAAAAATCAAAAAACATCAAGTGAACCTATTAAAGTTAAAAGTATCGAAAAATAGTTACTAATAAGAGATTCTGATTATGATTAAAAAATATTTAATGTACCAAAAAGCTGGAATAATTCTTTTGCTTTGCTTGCTACTCAATTCAATATCCACAGATTTGTATGGAGCAAGTTTATCATCAAAGCCTCCTCAAAAAGTTATTACAGGAACTATATTAGAGGGTGATAGTAGTACACCACTTCCTGGTGTAACCATTGTAGAAAAGGGAACCAAAAATGGTACAAGTACAGATTTTGATGGAAAATATTCTATATCCGTATCAGCGGGTGCTACTCTAGTATTTACTTACGTAGGCTTTGTTAGTCAAGAAGTAGTTGTAGGTGATGAGTCTCAGATAGACTTGACCTTAAGTCCTGATATGGATACCTTAGAAGAAACAGTTGTTATTGGGTTTGGAGGTAAACAGAAAAAGGGTAGTGTTGTTAGCTCTATAACAACAATTAACCCTAAAGAATTAAAGGGACCAACAAATAACCTTACAACAATGATGGCGGGGCGTGTATCTGGTATGATTGCTTATCAGAGAACTGGAGAGCCGGGAGCAGATAATTCTGACTTCTTTATACGTGGACTGGGAACTTTTGGTTCAGGTAAGCGTAACCCCTTAATTTTAATTGACGGAATAGAGTCTACAACAACTGATATGGCTCGTATTCAACCCGATGATATAGATAGTTTTTCGGTATTGAAGGATGCAGCAGCAGCGTCTGTATATGGGGCTCGAGGAGCAAACGGGGTTGTTTTGATCAGTACCAAAAGTGGTAAAGCAGGAGAAACTCAGTTTAATTTTAGATCTGAAACACGAGTTTCGGCAAACACTACAAACTTCAATTTTGCAGATAATATTACGTATATGAATCTAGCAAATGAAGCAGCCCTTACGCGTGACCGTAATGCAATTTTACCTTATTCTCAAACTAAGATAGATAGAACTGCTCAAGGAGACAATCCCTTACTCTATCCTAGTAATAATTGGATTGATCAACTTGTTAAGGATTATACTGTAAATCAAAGTTTGAACTTAAATGTAAGCGGAGGTAGTGAGAAGGCAAGGTATTATGTTTCTGGAACCTATAATATAGATAATGGTGTGCTTGATGTTGCTGGGATTAATAACTTCAACAGTAATATAAAGCTTCGTAACTATTCTATAAGAAGTAACATTAATCTACAGCTTACTCCTACCACAGAAGCTATTATAAGAGTTTCAGGTCAGTTTGATGATTATAATGGACCTGTAGGAGGTGGTCAGGCAATTTTTAATAGTGCTGTTTGGTCTAACCCGGTTGCATTTCCTGCAATTTATCCTTCAGAATTACTTCCTTTTATAGAGCATCCTCTTTTTGGAGGAGCACCTACAGGCGTTGCTTCTGAAACGTTGTTGAATAACCCGTATGCTCAGATGGTAAGGGGGTATCAAACAAGAAAGACTTCTACTATTCGCCCACAATTAGAATTGAAACAAGATTTATCTTTTATAACAGAAGGTCTTAGAGTGCGTACAATGGGATATCTGAGTAGATATTCTACATATAATGTTTCTAGACAATATAACCCCTTTTTTTATAGCTCATATTTAAACCCTATTGATGGTAATATTGAACTTCAGGTTTTAAATGACGGGAGTGCTAGTTCTATAGGTACTGTAGGGCAAGAATATTTAGGTTATGATGAAGGTGATAAATTATTAGATTCTAGGATATATAATGAGACTGCTATCAATTACGACAGAACTTTTGGAGAAAAACACGCTGTTTCTGTAATGTTACTTAATTTAATATCCAGTTATGAAAACGGAAACTCTGGTAGTGTACAAAGTTCTTTAGCAAGTAGAAACCATGGTGTATCAGGACGATTTACTTATGCATATGATAATCGCTATATGTTTGAAGGAAATTTTGGGTATAATGGTTCTGAGCGTTTTGCAAGAGGTAGTAGGTATGGTTTCTTCCCTTCGGTAGGTTTGGGGTATCGTATTTCTAATGAGAAATTCTTTGAACCTTTAAAGGATGTTGTATCTAATTTAAAATTTAGAGTTACTTATGGCTTTGTAGGTAATGATCAGATAGGTAACACAGAAGATAGATTTTTCTACCTATCTAATGTTAACTTAGACGATGGAAACTATGGTGTAAGTTTTGGACAAGACTTTGGATATTATCGTAATGGAGTTTATATCTCAAGATATTCAAATTATGATATTGGTTGGGAAGAATCAGAGCAAGTAAATTTAGGAGTAGATATAGGACTGTTTGGAGATCTTAATATCGTAGCAGATATCTTTAGACAGAATAGAACAAATATTCTACAGACTAGATCTAATATAGGTTCTGCTCTGGGTTTAACAGCTACTCCACAAGCAAACTTTGCTAAGTTAGAGAGTTATGGTCTTGACCTTACTGCAGATTACAACAAGCAGTTGGGAAAATATTTATGGACGCAATTGAGAGCTAATTTTACCTATGCAGATAATGAGATTTTAGAATATGATGAGGTCGATTACCCGGAGAATTTAGCATACAGGTCGCAGATAGGTCAAAACGCTTCTCAGGTTTATGGGTATATCGCTGAACGTCTTTTTGTAGATCAGGAAGAGGTAGATAATTCCCCTACGCAGTTTGGAGAATATACAGGTGGAGATATAAAATATCGTGACGTTAATGGAGATGGGGTTATCTCACAGAGTGATATGGTGCCAATTGGTAACCCTACTACTCCGAAGATCATTTATGGTTTTGGAGGTACAATAGGTTATAAAGCCTTTGATTTGAGTGTGTTCTTTCAAGGATCTGCGGGTTCCAGCTTTTTCATCAACCCACAGAATATTTCTCCTTTTGTTATAAATGGCGGAGCACAAAATGGACTGCTCAAAGTTGTAGCAGAGGATTACTGGTCAGAGGAGAACCGTGACGTTTACGCATTTTGGCCCCGTTTAAGTCAGACTTTTATAGAGAATAATAACCAGACTTCCACTTGGTGGATGCGTAACGGAGATTTCTTAAGATTAAAAACTTTAGAGGTTGGCTTTAATGCTCCACAAAAATTTCTAGAAAAATTTCATATTAAAAGTTTACGTCTTTATGCTAGCGGTCTTAACCTGGCTGTGTGGAGCAACTTTGATTTATGGGATCCTGAAATGGGAGGTAACGGTTTAGGATATCCTATTCAATCGGTATACAACTTAGGCTTACAAGTAAACTTTTAATTAGCGATGATGATGAAAGAATTTAAAACAGTTAAAATGAAAACATTAACTATGAAAAAATGTTCACTTTGGAAAAAGCTGGGTGTTGCTATTGCTATTCCAATGATGTTGAATTTACAATCTTGTGAAGACTCATTTTTAGATGTAGTACCAGATAACGTAGCAACAATTGATCAGGCTTTTAAATTGCGCAACGAGGCAGAAAAATACTTGTTTACTTGTTATGCTTATATGCCTAGAAACGGGAGTCTGATTCACAATCCGGCAATGTTAGCCGGAGACGAAATGTGGATACCTGATCAGCGACAGGCACTGACTATTTATTCATTAGATATAGCAATGGGTAATCAACGTGTTTCAAATCCGTATTTTAATGCATGGGACGGGTATTATGATGGAGGTGGTCCTGGAGATGGATATAACCTCTTTGATGGGATACGACATTGCAATATATTTATTGAAAATTTGAGTGACGCTAGTAAGGTTCCTGATATTCAGCCTAGTGAGCGGGAGCGTTGGATTGCAGAGGCTAAATTTCTCAAAGCTTATTATCATTTTTATTTAATGAGAATGTATGGTCCCATACCGGTTATGAGAGAGAATATTCCTGTTGATGCGCCAAGTGAAGTCTTAGATGTTAGTCGTGATAATTGGAATGAGAGTATCGCATATCTTGTAGAGTTATGTGATGAAGCTATCGCTATTTTACCTCCTTCTATAACTGATATAAATTCAGAACTAGGTAGAATCACAAGACCGATTGCATTGGGTTTAAAAACACGTATTTTATTAACAGATGCGAGCCCTTTATTTAATGGTAATTCAGATTTGGCCGGTTTGGTAAATAAAGATGGTACGCAATTATTTGATACAGATTATGATGCCTCAAAATGGAAATTAGCAGCTGATGCAGCTTTAACAGCTATTGAAGCTTCTGAAAATGCAGGTCATTCACTATATGAGTTTCCGGGATCAGGTTTTACCTTAACAGATACTACGACCCAAAAGCTAAGCATTCGAAATGCAGTATCAGAACGTTGGAATTCAGAAGTAATCTGGGGAAATACAGTAAGTCGAACGAGTGAAATACAATTACATGCTATGGCGCCATTAACTATTGAGCATTCTCACAATAATGCACATAAAATAATGTCTCCAACTCTTAAAATAGCACAACAGTTTTATACTAAAAACGGAGTGCCAATTGATGAAGATACTACGTTAGACTTTAGTGATATTCTTGAGTTGAGAGAGGCCGGTGCTTCAGAAAAAAACAATATAAGACAGGGTTATACCACTTCTATTTTAAATTATGACCGGGAGCCCAGATTTTATGCAGATTTAGGTTTTGATGGATCTATCTGGTATAAGTACGATAGCGGTTCTGACGATACTAAATTTCATATAGAGGGTAAATACAATGATTATGCAGGAAGTAATACAGCCTTCTTCTTTAATATGACAGGATATTATGTGAAGAAATTAGTGAATTGGAATCAAAGTTTTGGAGAATCATCAGCGTCTTATAGAGATTATGCTTGGCCCGAATTAAGACTTGCCGATCTATATCTTATGTATGCCGAAGCTTTAAATGAAGTACAAGGTCCTACCCCTGAAGTTTTTGAATATTTAGATAGAGTTAGAGATCGAGCTGGTCTAGATGGAGTACAGGAATCTTGGGCTAACTTTTCTTCAAACCCTAATAAGCCTAATTCTAAAGAAGGATTAAGAGCTATTATTCATCAAGAACGCAATATAGAAATGGCCTTTGAGGGGAGTCGTTTTTGGGATATTCGCAGATGGAAAGAGGCTTCTCGAGAGTTTAATGAACCCATACGCGGTTGGAATGTTTTTGGAGAAGACGAGGCATCATATTATCAGGTTAGAACTGTTTTTCAACAGCGATTTGTTTCACCTAGAGATTACTTCTGGCCTCTTGCAGAAAATACATTATTACAAAATTCAAATTTGGTTCAAAACCTAGGATGGTAATAGAATAACAAAATTAAATAGAGATATTATGAATTGGAAATTATTTAAAAAGATGGGTTTTTACCTGATAGCCGCTATGCTTATAGTTGGTTGTTCAGAAGAAGATGTTAATGAGCCTTTAGAAAATAATTCTGAAAAACCGGGTCAGGTAACAGATATCATAGTAGAAAACCTAGCAGGAAAAGCCAAGCTAAGTTATACATTACCTAAAGATCAGGATCTTTTATACATCAAAGCAGATTATGTTTTAGAAAACGGTAGAGAAATGAATGTAAAATCATCCTACTATAACAGTTCAATGATTTTAGAAGGATTTTCTGGTAATTCTGAAGTTGAGATTTCGGTTACAACAGTTAATCGAAGCGAAGTTGAATCAGATCCTGTTCGTATAACCGTAGCTCCTAATCTGGCACCTATATATGATGTATATGAGAGTTTAGAAGTGTCACCTGCATTTGGGGGTATTTATGTTTCTGCGGACAACCCAGAACGAGAAGACATCGCTATTCTCGTAATGGAACAAGATGAGTATGGTGACTGGGTTACTTTAGGAAACAGTGTTTATACATCTACTAATGAAGTGAAAAGTACCCTAAGAGGTATGGATACAATAAACAAGAAGTTCGCTATTGCAGTAAGAGATAGATGGTTAAATTATACAGATACTTTGTTTGCGGAGATCAAACCATTATTTGAAGAAGCAATTCCTAAGTCTGGTTACAGAGGAGTTAGACTGCCTAATGATGCACCATTTCATCCATCAACTTCTTTAGAAGGTTTATGGAATGGAAATATTATGGATTGGCCACAAATTTATCTTACTGAGGGTACTTACACAGCCTCTAACCACATACTTACATTTGACATGGGAGTGCAGGCAAAATTGAGTAGAATTGTGATTTGGGATTATCCTGAGTATTTTAATGGTAGGTCTTATTACTATTTAGCGTGTATGAAACGCTTTAGAATATATGGGTCTGATGTTTTAGAGACATCAGGAGATCTTTCTAAATGGACATTGCTGGGAGAATATGAAGAGGTAAAGCCTTCTGGCTTACCCTATGGGCAGCAAACTAATGAAGATTATCAAACTGCAAATGCTGGTTTTAGTTGGGATATTCCTATAGAGATGCCACGAGTGAGGTATATAAGAATAGAAAATTTAGAGAATTGGGCTGGAGGAAGACAATTTGCTATAGGAGAACTTCAGGCATATGGCAATTCACAGTAGTAACACAAAAAATAGTATTCATATGAAAACATTTAAAAAACAATTTTTTCTCTTGCTGTGTTTTGTGGCTTTAGTCCTTGTTGCAGCTTGTTCAGATGAGATGGAAGATTACAGAAAATTTACTGAAGGCGGTGAAATTAACTATACAGAAAAAATGGACTCTATAAAAGTATTTACAGGAAGAGAAAGACTGTATTTACAGGGCATAGTTAATGCAGATCCTAAAATTACAAGTTTTAGAGTGTATTGGAACAGTAAAGCTGATTCTGTAGTAGTACCGGTAACCCGTACTAAACCAGTAGATACCTTAAGTGTATATATAGATGATTTAGAAGAAAATATATACAACCTTGAAGTTCGTACCTATGATGATGAGCTAAATAGTTCTATACCAGTAAATATAACAGCAGAAGTATATGGCTCGCGATATCAGAATACACTTTATAATAGACCTGTTATAAGTAATGTTTTGATTGGTAATGATTTAACGGTGAGTTATTCGTCAATGGATTTAACCACTGGGGTTTTAGGTACAGAAATTCAATATACATCTAGCAATACTTCTGAAATAGAAGAATTTTATGTGCCTATTGATTCAGCTATGGCTTTTATAGAAGATTTTACGAGCGGTTCAGAATATCAATATCGAACGATTTTTAAACCGGAACCTACTAGTATAGATACGTTCTATACCGATTATCAAGGCTATATTCCAGAGCCAAAATTGACAGATCCTCCTTATCTTTTGAACAGCTCTTATCCTTTTGAAATTTTAGAAGGTGGAAGTCGCTGGGGAACTCCAGTAGGTTGGATACACAATGAGGCTGCACTTAGCCATGGGGGATATGGGGCTTTAGATGGTGAATTATTTGATCTGGAAAGTGGTTGGGGTGAACCTGACCTAATAAATGCAAAAGTTTATCAAACAGTGATTTTACCTGCAGGTACCTATGCATATTCTATAAATATTGCTGAGACTAATTATGAGGGAGCAGATAATAACTTAGATAAAGCGTACTTCACAGTAGCAAAAGGCCCACAATTACCAGATGTATCTGAAGTAGAGACATCTTCTGAAACGCTTGCATATGAACGAGTTAATAAAGCTAACGGACTTAATAGCTTACTCACGTTTACATTAGAAGAAACAACACAATTATCTATAGGTGTTCAGACTACAAACGATGGTGGAGCAGGTAGGTATCTTAAGATTAATTCTTTTAAGTTAAATCAATTTTCTAAAGCACCCTATCTTGAAAATGCAGTTGCACCTTATAAATTGTCTTCAAGTGGAAGTCGATGGGGAACTCCTGAAAATTGGATACATAATGATGCTGCAATGAATCATACAGATAATGGGCCTCAAGGTGCATATGATGGGAACTCAGCAAAATGGGATTTAGAAAGTGGTTGGGGACAACCTAATATCGTAAATGGTAAAGTTTATCAAGTTTTATTTTTAGAACCAGGTACCTACACGTATACTGTGACAATTTTTGCGACAAACTATACTGGTACTCGGGGTACCTCTGATCAAGCTTATTTTGTTGTTGCAGAGGGGGAAACATTACCTGATGTAGCTGACGTTGAAACAGCTGAAGAAACTCTAGTCTATGATAGGGTTGACTCAGCAAATGACAATACAAGAATTTTAAGTTTTACAATTTCAGAACCAACTAAAGTAGCTATAGGCGGAGAAACTACTAATGAAGAGGGGGTAGGTCGTTTTTTACAAGTGGAGTCATTTAAACTGGTAAAACAATAAACAGGTCATTTTTTTAATTGAAAACAGGAAGCAGATTCTAACTGCTTCCTGTTTATAATAGTATAGCTCTAAATCATGAAATCATCTTATATAGAAAAACTTTATTTACTAGGAATACTATTAGTTTTATTTTCATGTTCTGACGAAAATAATAATGATTTGGCATCAATAGAAAAGCCAGATATTGAGGTAACGAGTCAAGTTCCCACTGTACAGATTGAACAGGTTATAAATATTCTTGAGTCTTCAATGACGATTACAGCATATATAACAGATAATGGAGGAGCATCGGTATTAAGCCGTGGAATTTCGGTATCAGTTAAAGAAGAGCTTGCAGAAAGCGATACACAATTTGCTGCAAATACTGTCAAAGCTTCAGGAGAGTTTACTGCAGATATTTCTGGTCTTAAAGAAAATACAACATATTTTATTAGAGCATACGCTGAAAATAAAGCAGGGATAGCCTATGGAGATGTTATAAGTGTAGTAACTAAGGCTGAAATAAAGCCGGTTATAATTGTTGACTCTGAAAGTTTTACATCTCAAGATAAATTTGATGAGACTTGGAATATGCTGTACCCGTGGGGATCAGATCATAATGGGTCTGCCCGCATGTTTTCTGATAACGTATCTTTAAAAGAAGGGGGTGTTTTAGAAATAATAGCAAAGTGGACTAATTGGGAATGGGAGGGGTATAGCACAGCAGATCCTCATTTACGTATCACTTTTCATTCCGGAGCAATACATGCTAAAGATAAGATACGTGTTACAGAAGAATTACCCTATTGGGAGATAAGTGGGGAATTTATGGCACCAACTGTTCCCAGTTCATGGCCAGCATTTTGGATAAGTGGCTCAGATTCTTGGCCTCCAGAAGTAGATATTTTAGAATTCAAAGGTACCACATCTAATTTACAAAATACAGTTACTGGTCCGTCTTGGGATAAGACAATATGGACAACTGTTTTAACAGATGTTCCTGATGCGGCAACAAGCTGGCACAGTTATAAATTGATTTTGCGTCGTATTGATGAGATAGATACGGCTGTTAATATGTATATAGATGGAGAGTTGAGATCTAGCGAGATTAAAGATTACACCAATAAACCGTTTTGGCTAATTATTAATATGCAAATGGAAGGAGCTAGCGGAGCAACTAATGATGAGAGTATAGTACGCTCAGAAGATCAGGTTTTTAGTGCGCGTAATATTAAAGTTGTGGCAACCCCTCAAGCTCAAAATTAAAAAAACACTTAAGTTAT
>Ga0207888_100128_pt1 | contig 50332 bp, 41 predicted proteins | sample LinPmetageLP43_FD_184055 | JGI IMG/M metagenome (GOLD analysis project Ga0207888, IMG submission 184055) | Marine viral communities from the Pacific Ocean - LP-43 (SPAdes) | ecosystem: Environmental > Aquatic > Marine > Oceanic | place: Pacific Ocean | collected 2010-08-27
AGCGAGTAGTCTTTTTGGGTTCTTTTTGCATAACCACTCTTTGAGGGTGTTTTCATTACACTAAGGTTTTAGTGTATCGCTATTTCAGGACGGGACATTTTGTTAAATCAAAAAACCCCGATGCTTTCGCATCGGGGTTTTTCTTAGTATTAAGTACCAAAGATACCCTTTGGTTAATCAACTTTTAAAGATCCCGGAACGCGTCCGAGATAAGCGATTCACATCAATCTGTTAAGGAGATTGACTTCTCTGCTTACTTCACTTCTTCAAAATCTACATCCTCTACATCGCTTCCAGAAGCTCCTTCAGCTTCACCACCTGATGCCTGACCTGCGTCTGGACCGGGTTGTGCTCCACCTTGTGCGCCTTCTGCCTGAGCTTTGTAAATCTCTTCAGAAGCAGATTTCCAGATCTCATTCAAATTATCTAGAGCTGGTTGTACTTTCTCTACTTCTTGAGTAGCATAAGCAGTCTTTAACTCTTCTAGAGCTCCTTCGATCTTTGTTTTATTGTCTGCAGATAACTTATCTCCAGATTCTTTCAACAGTTTTTCAGTTTGGAAAACCATCTGGTCCGCCTCATTCAATTTGTCTACTTTCTCTTTAGCAGCTTTATCAGACTCAGCATTTGCTTCAGCTTCCGACTTCATTTTTTGAATTTCTTCTTCTGTTAATCCTGAAGAAGCTTCAATACGAATGTCTTGTTTCTTACCGGTAGCTTTATCCTCTGCACTTACCTTGATGATACCGTTAGCATCAATATCAAAGATAACTTCGATCTGAGGAGTTCCTCGCTGTGCTGGTGGAATACCATCTAAGTGGAAACGACCTATAGTTTTGTTATCATTTGCCATTGGGCGTTCACCTTGCAATACGTGAATCTCAACACTTGGTTGATTATCTGCTGCAGTAGAGAATACCTGAGACTTTTTAGTTGGAATCGTTGTGTTAGACTCAATTAATTTAGTCATTACACCCCCCATAGTTTCAATACCTAATGATAACGGTGTTACGTCAAGTAGCAATACGTCTTTTACATCACCGGTTAATACACCACCTTGTATAGCAGCACCTACAGCTACAACCTCATCAGGATTTACTCCTTTACTTGGTTTTTTACCGAAGAATTTCTCTACAGCTTCCTGTACAGCAGGGATACGTGTAGAACCACCTACTAAGATGATCTCATCTATATCACTCTTAGAAAGACCTGCAGCTTTAAGTGCAGTCTCACAAGGAGCGATTGTTCTTTTTACTAGATCGTCTATTAATTGCTCAAATTTAGAACGAGTTAACGTACGTACTAAGTGTTTTGGTCCACTAGCAGTAGCCGTAACATAGGGCAAGTTAATTTCAGTTTGGTTAGAAGAAGAAAGCTCTATTTTTGCTTTCTCAGCAGCTTCTTTTAAACGTTGAAGCGCCATAGGATCTTTACGAAGGTCCATATCTTCTTCAGCTTTAAATTCTTCTGCCAACCAGTTGATGATTTTACTATCTACGTCATCACCACCTAAATGTGTATCACCATCAGTAGAAAGTACTTCAAATACACCGTCTCCTAATTCTAAGATAGAAACGTCATGCGTACCCCCACCAAAGTCAAATACTACAATTTTCTGATCACTGTCTTTTTTATCAAGACCATAAGCTAATGCTGCAGAAGTAGGCTCGTTAATAATACGCTCTACTTTTAAACCTGCGATCTCACCAGCTTCTTTTGTAGCCTGACGCTGAGAGTCATTAAAGTAAGCTGGTACAGTAATTACTGCTCCTGTTACTTCCTGACCTAAATAATCTTCTGCAGTCTTCTTCATTTTCTGAAGAATCATAGCAGACAATTCTTGTGGTGTATATAAACGCCCGTCAATATCTACACGTGGCGTATCGTTATCTCCTTTTTGTACGTTGTAAGCAACGTTTTCTAACTCTTTAGAAGACTCGCTATACTTGTTACCCATAAAACGCTTGATAGAGGATATCGTTTTGGTTGGGTTAGTAACAGCTTGTCTTTTTGCAGGGTCACCTACTTTAATTTCTCCTCCTTCTACAAATGCTATAACAGACGGGGTTGTTCTTTTCCCCTCTGCATTAGGTATAACTACTGGTTCGTTACCTTCCATCACGGCAACACAGGAGTTCGTTGTACCTAAGTCAATTCCTATGATCTTACTCATGTTATATATAATTTTAAGTGTTATTAAATTTTGTTCGGTCTGTTAAAGTCAATCTTTATGCCAGTAGAAATAATACTGACAAGCTGTCACAAATCCTTTTAATCTTGTCTTTCGGGCAAACCCCTACGCCGCTATCGCGGTCGTAGTGGCGGGCTATCCGCTACAAGCTCCTGCAAAAAGGCAGGAGGATTTCTCTTACTATCCCTTTTGCAACTTTAAAAACGTAAGTTTATAAATTCATACGTCCCCCTTTGACTTCAAAATATAAGCAACACCATTTTACTAAGAGTCTAAGCCTTTTGCTCCTACTCTATGCCGTTTATGCACTGGGCATACTCATCATCAATACTATTTACCCGGAAATTGAGCTCGCATCTTACGAGCAAAGCAGTCTTAAGTCATTTATAAAAGAAAGCCCTCTACAAGCTTTTTTAATGATTCTGGTTGTAGGGCCTGTGTTAGAAGAAATGCTGTTTAGATCTTTACTAAAACCTTCGCATTACGACCTCGCCTATTTTATAAGCAGCTGGCCAGTGTTTATTATTTCGCAATACATCCCAGAACAAATAAACTCATTTGTAAAAACCATATTTCTGGTCATTTTACTGGCAAGCATGATTTATATAGTTTCGCAGTTGATTCCTCCTTTAAAAGCAAGGCGCATTCGCGCCTGGTTGTCAAAATACGTGATCGTAATCTGGTGCATCAGTTCACTCCTTTTTGGATTGTTTCACATTACTAATTATGTGACTGACTTTATTTTTAATATTCCGCTGCTTATACTCATTATGCCACGTGTGTTTGCAGGGTTTGCCTTTGGGTATCTTAAAATTAAAAACCAAAAATTAGAATGGTCCATCGCGCTACACATTATTAATAATTTGATTCCCTTGCTGGTGATCTTGTTTCGGTCTGCAAGTTAAAAACCGTTGAATCTTTTATCCTGAGCTGTTATATTTCCCAGCATTGAGATGACTTTAACGCATCAACCTACAAGCACTCCGAGTCAATCGTAAGCAACTCCTTCCACTGTGTGGTGTATCTGGGGCTTCGGTCGTTTTTTACCAGTTCCCACTGGCTGATGCGGTTTCCTACTAAGGCTGAGCAAACGGTAGACTTACCATATTTCTGATTCAGTTTATCTACCGTACGCATCAATTGTGAGCGATCTTTAGAGATTTCCTGTTCAAAAATATTGGTCTGCACATATTCCTGCGGAATTAGACCACTTAAGTTTACACCTACCTTTTTATAACGATAACCCGGTTTGTAAATCGTCTGTAACGCTTTTTTGGCTTCACGTGTTAGCATATAGGTATTATTTGTTGCCGTGCTCAACGTCACCGTCACACTTTTTGAATATTGAGCATCTCTGTCACTGTGGTAATTGGTTTGCAAAAAAACCTGAATATACTGAGCACACGAATTCTGATTGCGCAACACCTCGCTCACTTCAGAAATATAATACGCACAAGCCTCCTCTATCATCCCTAAGTCGGTAAGTTTTTTACCAAAAGATTTTGCAGTTCCTATCGCTTTTTTGGCTTTAGGAAGCATGGCCAAGCTAAGACAGGATTCACCGCGCAACTCCCGCCAAATTCGCTCGCCTACTACGGTCATATTCTTTCGCACCCATTCTAGCGAAACCTCATAAGCAAATTCATAAGCACTAAAAATCCCTTGATTATTCAACCGCTTCCGATGTTGTTTGCCAATACCCCAGACATTTTTCAATTCGGCTTTCTTTAAAGCTTTGATACATTTATCAGTCGTATCTAAAACACAAACGTGATTATATCCCGTTATTTTTTTAGACATGCTGTTGGCAAGCTTTGCTAAAACTTTAGTCGGTGCAATCCCTACGCCCACAGGCAAACCCGTATGTTGTAAAACAGTATTCTTAATCTGATGCCCGTGAGCATTAAGATTTACAAACCTCATATTAGCCAGGTCAATAAACGACTCATCAATACTGTAAATTTCTACCTGAGGCGAAAAAAGCTTCAAGGTATTCATGACACGCTGTGACATCTCCCCGTATAAGGTATAATTTGAAGAAAAGAAATTAACCTGATTTTCAATCAGTAATTTTTTGATCTTAAAAACCGGCTCAAACATCGGGATATCGGTAAGGGCTTTAGCCTCTTTATTAGCTGCGATCACACATCCGTCATTATTGCTTAAAACAACAACAGGTTTACCCCACAGGTCAGGCCTAAAAACCTGTTCACATGAGGCATAAAAGCTATTGCAATCTACCAGTGCGATCATAATACTGCGTGAATGATGTAGGTTATTACGCCCCAAACGGTAAATTCTAAATCATCTACCGAAGTAGTAGGTATACGTTCTATCTTAAAGCTGCCATCTGTAACCACAAGTGCTAACTTCCCATGTTTTACAGGAGCTGCCCGGTTTATGATGAGTACGTCTTGATCTAAAATATTATGTGCTTTCCATCCGTTACCGCTGATACGAATAAAAAAAGTGGCATCCCGGTTTGTGGTTAAGATCGAATTGAGATCGATGGTACTTTCTAAATAATGAGTAGCCGGACTCGGAAAACCGGTCTGCTTAGAAGTACCCGCTTGATGCACCTCATCAGGCATTTTGATCTTATACAATTCTTCAAATTCCATTGTCCAAAAGTATGGATTATTTCCCTTTAAACGGAAAATTTCCTAAAAATTAACAGATGCTCTATTTAAATTTAAGCTCTGTGAATTATGCTATATTTGAAGCCAAATTCTCAGTATGCGTAAAATAGAAAGTATCAGCGTTTTTGATATGCTTAAGATTGGTGTGGGACCGTCTAGTTCACACACGTTGGGTCCATGGCGAGCAGCCTTAAGATGGATCGATAAGCTAAAAGAAAAAAAGAAATTTGACAGCATCACTGAAATTACAGTAGAACTCTACGGTTCCTTATCCCTTACAGGTAAAGGCCACGCGACTGATATCGCTGTACTTTTAGGCTTAGAAGGCCTAGACCCGCAACGCTATCCTATAGAAGATATCCCAAAGGTTATAGAGCGTATAAAATCAACCAAGAAGATCCAGTTAAATAGCGAAATGCCAGTTGATTTTAATACTGAAAGTGCTATTGTTTTCAATAAAAAATTCAAAGAATTTCATCCTAACGGAATCACATTCAGAGCAAAATTGAATACCGGCAAACGCACTTCAGAAATCTATTATTCTATAGGTGGAGGTTTTGTGGTTCAGGAAGAACGTCTGCGCTCTAAAGCCAAGCAGGAAAAACTGAAAGAATTTCCGTTTCCGGTACAGTCTGGTAAAGAACTACTGGCTTTTTGCAATGCTGAAGATCTTAAAATTTCTGAACTTGTGATGGCCAATGAACGTTCACTGGCTACTGAAGAAGAAATAGATGTTAAGCTGAAACAAATCTGGGAAGTTATGCTTGACTCGATGTATACCGGCTGCCATACAGAAGGTACTTTACCGGGTGGACTCAACGTACGTCGCAGGGCATTTGACACGCACAAAACGCTTATTGGTGATTGCCAGTATACCTCTCCAGATGAGTGGATCGCCGCCATACGCAGCACCGAAGTAAAATTCAGACAAATCCTTAAATGGGTGTCGTGTTTTGCACTTGCCGTTAACGAGGTAAATGCTTCGCTGGGACGTGTGGTAACTGCTCCCACAAACGGAAGCGCCGGAGTTATACCTGCTGTGATGATGTATTATATGGTTATTGAAAATCACGATGCAAACTTTGAAGATGTCAAGCAGTTTATGCTGGTGGCGGGTGAAATAGGAAGTCTGTTTAAAAAAGGAGCTACCATTTCTGCAGCTATGGGCGGTTGCCAGGCAGAAATAGGCGTCTCTAGCGCAATGGCTGCAGGCGCACTTACCGAACTGATGGGTGGAACTCCTGAGCAGGTTTTGATGGCAAGTGAAATTGCGATGGAGCATCACTTGGGACTTACCTGTGACCCTATTGGAGGTCTGGTGCAAATTCCGTGTATAGAACGCAATGCGATGGGTGCTATTAAAGCAATCAATGCTTGCGAGATGGCGCTCGACACAGATTCAAAGAATGCAAAAGTGCCTCTAGATAAGGTAATTGAAACGATGTGGCAAACCGCAAAAGATATGAATTCTAAATACAAAGAAACCAGCGAAGGTGGTCTTGCAGTAAATGTGGCGTTGAGTGACTGCTAGTTTGCGAGAGGCGCTTTGAGTAACTTTCGTAGTTTTTTATCATCAGTATAATCTGCAACGCTTTGTCGCTTTACTGTTTGAGCTTCGGGTAAAGCGCCAGAATTCAATAACTTTATAATAATAGATTTATTGGTGATTCCGGCTTTTACTGCCCAGTGTAATGGCGTCTCCCCTATTTTGTTTTTCGCATTGATATGGACTCCATTTTTGATCAACACATCAAGAGTTTCGGTATCGCCGTCGTCATATTTATAAACCACAAAATGCAAAAGACCGTTGTCTTCGTTATCTGTAATGCGTGGGTTGAGATTCTTTTCTAGCAACACCGGTACAGCTTTACTAAAACCATCTTTAACAACTCTGATCAAATCGGTATTTACCAGTTTTGCTCCTTTTACAAGTGCAAGATTTAAAACTTCAATATTCTTAAATTGAAAAGCCGCTTCTAGAGCATAGTCAGGGTTTTGTAAGGAATCCATAAGCACCTCAGCAACTTGAGGCATTCCTTTTTGAACTGCAGTAAACAAAAGCTTTTCTGAAAATTCTTCTTTCGAACTTGAAGCCAATAACAACAATACAAGTTCTTCATTACCGCTATCTAAAGCCGCATTCATGAATTCTGAATTAAGCTGAGCTCCCAACGCTATATTCTTTTGAACCAACGCTACATTGTTTGTTTTGATCAAATCTAACATAATTGCATCAGGATCAATGCTAGCGGTATCTAATAGCAATTTCACCAACGCTGTATTTTCAGTTTTGATAGCATTCTGAATCAACTGCGGGTTAGATACTGAAGCGCCATTTTCGATTAAAAATTGGGTGATTTCAAAATTTCCGGAAGCAACCGCAGCGTCTATTCCTAGTTCAGGATTGGCATCTTGAGCTACTAAAAATTTAACCAGATCAAAATTCTGGTTCCCTACAGCACGTAGCAATTGACTTTCAGCTTCTAGTTCCGTTCCGTTATGCTCGAATACATATATTACATAATCGAGTTTATCAAAGAAAACAGCTTGCTCAAAAGCCAATTGAGGATCGCCCTCATACTGAGTTAAAACCTCTTTAAACAATGCAAAATCCTCTTCTAAAATTGCATATTCAAAAACCGAATCCGGTTCTGCTCCTTTTTTCAAACTCAACCTAACCGCAGCCGGGTTCTTAAAAGCAATTGCCTCTTTTAAAGCAAAATTCTGTAATTCTGAACCTTCAAGTGCTTTTTCAAGAATAACCATGTTAGTATGCTGAATAGCTGTAGATATGATTTGAGGAGAGATGGTAACAGTTTCTTTTTTAAAAAAGTAATCAAACAACGCTGTATCGTTTGCTTCTGCAGCTACTTCAAGCACCTGTGTACTGCCTGGAGTGATTACTTTTACCTGATCTATAATGTTTTTATCTCCTGTTTTAGTGGCCATCTGTAAGGTTTTGGCATCTGCCTCAGCCCCATAATTTATAAAGGTATTGGTAAGTTCTACATCTCCATGAGCAACCGCAAGCGCAAGCATCTGTTGATCGGCCTCAAAGGTTTCAAAACGCATACTCATCAAAGCTTTTACCACTTCATAATCTCCCATTTTAACAGCAAATGCCACATCGTTATTAACCGGTATTGCTCCTTCACGCAATAACGCATGAATTACCTCTGGTTGCTTAAAAGCAACGGCTTTATATATCATATTGTTTTTAGGAGATGCACCACGTTCTAGCAATGTTAAAGCATCGGCCTTACTAAAATAATCCGGGTCAAAAACGATGTCAAGATCTGCTGTGGTAGGACGCACACCAAAGTCACAGATCACATTTAAAACTTCAGCATTGTCAAAATTCTGGATAGCAGCTTCTAAAACCCCGCTTGTTGTTCGGGAGGCACCTCTGGCATATAAATCTTCTAGTGTCTCAATGTCACCACGTGCGGCAGCAGCAACAAGTTCAGACTCCATAGAATAAGTATAGTTGTTGTTTGCACTTAAAATAGCAGTAGTGTTGCGTAGCTGCTCCAGACTGTATTTAATGGTGTACACATCTCCATCAATCGTGGTAATTGCAACTTCTTTATAAATCGGGCGGACCAATGCATCTCTAAAAGGTATATGCGCATCTTGAGGACCTGAAACAAAAAGTGCTGTGCGCTTCTCACCTTTTACCAACTTTTTTGCGTCATCCCAGACACTCACGTAACTTTCTTTCAATTCTTCGGGAGAAATCGTAAAATCAAGGATTCGGTTGAGTTTAACTTCCTCATCGGTCAATAACGAATTGAGATCTATCCCGTTATTTTCAATTATCGGGGCTGTTTTGAGCGGTTCTCGGTTTTTACTAAATGCACCGTAAAATAAGTCACCCACATAGGCATTTGGCTTCTCTTCAGCTCCTGTTTCGGTCTTTATCACTGAAGTGATTTTTTGACGAAACTGCAGCGAATACTTCTTATAAAAATTAGCTGTAGAATCTTTTTCCTGCCAGGAGATCGATTTCTGCTGTGCCGAAATAATAGCCGCGTGAAGCAAATCACGTTTGTAATTAAGCTCTTCAGTTTCCGGGAAGTTATTTGTTGAAAGTAAATTGGTAAGTTCCACCAGCTGGGTATTAATGACAACTGCGTTATCTTCAGTAACCGTATTTTCCCAGCGCTCAGTCCATAGTTCAGCAGGGTCCCCACCCTTTGTAAAAACCTGTGGCTGACCGATATTGATATAAGGTTCGGTCAACGAATCACCACGCTGCTGCTGAGCAATCTTGAGAAGCAGATTTTTTTGAAATGCGTCTTCATCATAGGGCGAATTCACATAATCCCGGCTCCTTATTTTATTTCGTAAAATGTACAATCCGCCATAAGTAAGCTGCTCGGCATAATGGGTTCCAAATCGGGAAATAAAGCCTTTAGGAGTTAGATCTCGTCCCAAACGCTTTACAGCATCTTTAAATTCTTCTGTAAAATTTAGCTCATTCAAACGCAGATCATAGAGCGGCTTTCTATTTAGCGTATAAACAAAAAACGCCTCTTCTTTCCCATTTTCTTTACTGAACGTATTGTAAGCTTCAGAAAATCGTGCGGAAAAGGTGTTGGCAATCGTATCGCTTAGGAGAAGCTCCCGTTCAAAATCTAATGCATTGTAGATTAACATATAGCTAAGCCCGGTAGCAACTTCAGATTTTAATTTAGGAAGTTTAGTTTCAGTATTAAAAACAGCTTGAGCATTACCAGAAATCACGGAGTTTGCTTCTTGATCTAAAGGATCAAAAAACCGAATATCTACTGTAAAACCGGGACGTAAAGTTTCTAAATAGGATTCTTGTTGCTGGGCATAATTAACGCCATACATCAATACAAAAAGCAGAAATAAAGTATATAATTTTTTCCCCAACTTCTAATAAATATAAAAGTAATTAGCTCAAGATCAGGGGAAACATTAAGGTTATGAAAGATAGCCAATTACTTTAAACCTGCAAAAATATTATTCGCAAGTTTCTGGTTTTCGGGTATCTACGATATAAAATATCTTCCATTGTTTACCAACCCAGATTAACTGAAAACTATTCACCCCACAATGGCTCATTTCACCGTTAATATAAAATTCATAAGGTGTCCACACATGAGCCATCAAGCCATCTGAGCGAACCTGATAATCTTTAATACGCTCTTCAAAAGTCACTTCTTGAGGTATAGAGGCTATCGACTTTAAAAAAGCATCAAAACCACTGTTAGAAATCTTTACTGTTCCATCTGGTCTGGCCTGCACCGATTGCATTTTTACGGTATCGTAAATCAATTCTTTTAGCGCTAGTGTATCCTGCTGATGAAAGGCATTAAAAAAAGCGACTACTGTTTCTTCAGGATGCATATCTTCTTGTGCCTGCAGATAATTAAAAGATATAAAAATGAGTAGAACAATAATTCTTTTCATAAAGTGATAGTTATCAACCGCTTCAGCGCAAGTCGCTACGGGATTTATACTGTAGTATTTTTAATTCGAGTGAAGCTCTAAGCCCATTGCATCTCGATTATCGAGTAATTTACTACTTTTACCCGCATTAAAAAATTGTGCTATGTCTGCAGCAAAAAAAGAATACAAAAGAATAACCGTTAAGTCACTTACCGAGATGAAAAGTCACGGTGAAAAAATCGCGATGCTTACCGCTTATGATTACACTATGGCAAAGATTGTTGACCGCGCCGGTATAGATGTAATTTTGGTGGGAGACTCAGCTTCTAATGTGATGGCGGGCCACGAGACCACATTACCCATAACCCTTGATCAGATGATCTACCATGCATCTTCGGTTATCAGAGCCATTCAACGTTCTCTGGTAGTAGTTGATCTACCTTTTGGGAGTTATCAAAGTGATCCTAAAGAAGCACTTCGTTCTGCAATACGCATTATGAAAGAAAGCGGCGGACACGCATTGAAATTAGAAGGAGGTAAAGAGATTAAAGAATCTATCAAACGTATTCTAAATGCCGGAATTCCTGTAATGGGACATTTAGGCTTGACTCCGCAGTCTATATATAAATTTGGCACGTATACGGTACGCGCTAAAGAAGAGGCCGAAGCTCAAAAACTGAAGGAAGATGCCTTGCTTCTTGAGAAAATAGGTTGTTTTGCCGTTGTACTGGAAAAAGTACCCAGCAAGCTTGCTAAAGAAGTAGCCGAAAGTTTAACAATTCCGGTAATAGGCATTGGTGCCGGTAATGGTGTTGACGGCCAGGTTTTGGTGATGCACGATATGCTGGGGATGAGTCAAGAGTTCAGTCCGCGTTTTTTAAGAAGATATCTGGATCTGCATACGCAAATGACCGGAGCTTTTGAGCAATACATTTCTGACGTGAAAGCGGTGGATTTCCCCAGTGATGACGAGCAGTATTAAAAATTATAAAGTGGGAGGTCTAAAATATAGCTACTTATAGAATGCTTTCATTTAGAATATAATTTCATTTATGAACTATAGAAAGATTTTTCAATTAATAAGCTACCTTCAATATCCATTAATGTTGATGGGTCTTTTCTATGCTTTGGTTCCTTACTTAAAGGGATTTGACTATCTAAAAGAGAATCCAGATATAATCTTTGAGAATTATAATTACACACTCATATTTATGGGTTTAGGAATAAGCATTTCTACATTACAAGACACTACAAAAACTCAAAATAATTTCTCTAAAAAAATTTGGGAAAATCCCAAAAAAGGCAAAATTGCAATTGGCATTTTAAGTATAATGACGTTCGCTACTATAGCTATTGGAATTTTTGGATATTTTATTTCTGTTAATGAGAAATTACAACAATTATCTATTGGAATATTAATTTTTGGAATAGGTTTAATCGGATTTTTGAAAACTGCTTTAGAAGTATTTGAAAATCATCGATTAGATAAAAATGCAGCTCCAAAATCTTGAACATTTAGCCTTGATTACAAATCCACACAGCACAAAAGACAACCTTCTGGTAATTTATGAAGACAATCACATCATTGTCGTCAATAAAAGACCGGGTGATATTGTACAAGGTGATAAGACCGGTGACAAGCCGTTAAGCGAAGTGGTTAAAAGCTATATTGCAGAAAAGTATGACAAACCTGGAGCTGTTTATCTGGGTGTGGTACACCGTCTGGACAGGCCTACCAGTGGGATTGTAATTTTTGCACGCACTTCTAAAGCTTTACCGCGTCTCAATAAATTATTTGCTCAGAAAGAAGCTAAAAAAACATATTGGGCAGTGGTGAAAGATGCTCCGCCCCAAAAAGCAGATACGCTTATACATTATCTAAAACGAAACCCTAAGCAGAATAAATCGTATAGCCATGCAAATGAGGTTCCCGATAGTAAAAAAGGAATTTTAGATTATAAGATTATTAAAGAACTCAATAATTATTACCTGCTGGAAATAGATCTGCATACCGGAAGGCACCACCAAATACGCTCGCAGTTATCTGCTATTGGTTGTTCCATTAAAGGTGACCTAAAATACGGTGCAGACCGAAGTAATAAAGACGGAAGCATTCATTTACACTCCAGAAAATTGGTTATAACCCATCCTGTAAAAAAGGAAGAAATGACCTTTATTGCAGAACCACCCACCGACGATGCGATCTGGAACGCGTGTATCAGCTAATAAATCCTCGGGGCTAACCCAAGAGGTATTCGTTAAAAACAAATTTTCTATTTCGAGGCAAGCTTCAGGATATTAAACTCTTTGACGGAGCCAATAAAAAAAGCCCACAGATCAGCGGGCTTTTTTATTTTTCAAATAGACTTCGTATTTAAGCCATATTGTTATTAGGAGCCCAGTGTGAGCAAAGCATTTCCGGGGCTGCTTTTTGTGGATTAGCGCATGTCGGTCCATGAAAGCGTGCGCAATTTGCACAATTAGGGTCATTTTTAAGGACTGCTTTCATTTCAAAACTGTCACAAGTATATCCGGCAGTTACGTGAACTCCGTGTAATTTACAGTCGTTTGATGCTGTCAAATTTTCACAATTTGAACAACTATTTCCTAGTCTGATAGCCATTGTTTTTTGTTTTTAGAGATTAATAGGACATTAATTTACCCAGACATACGCATAGAAACAATACAAATAGCTGATATAGATGTTTTTATATTTAGACTTTATAAAAAGAAGATTAAATTAAACTATTTATCCCTTCTCTTTTGCACTACGCAAACTCTCTATCACCACCGCGCTAATAATTAAAAGTCCTCCAATAATCGTCAATAGCTTTGGGACTTCTCCCAAGAGTAAAACGCCTAATAAAATACCATAAACCGGCTGAACACTGCTGATGATACTCGCCGTAGTAATGGAAAAATAGCGAAATGTCAATAGAAATAAGGTATGCCCCAAAGCGGTAGTAAAAAGTGCCAGAGCCAAAATCCAGATCAAATTCTCCTGAAGGGCTTCAATAGTGGTTTGAAAACTAAAAGGGATCAATAAAACACCGATGATCAACGCCTGATATAGCATCAGCAAGCTGCCGTGATAGTTTGCCACTTGCTTTTTCATCAATATATTACGCAGTGCATACGCCAAGGCAGATCCTAGACCATAAGCTACGGCTTGGGTATATTCATTCTCAAAATCCAGATCAGGAATGAGTAATGCGATCCCGCCTAGAACCAGTAGTCCCAAAAACAAATGAATTTTCTGAAAGGGCAAGCGTAAAAGCAACGGTTCTAAAATACTTGTCAATGCCGGGTATGTAAAGATCGTAAGCATTCCAATCGCAACATTACTCAATTGTAAAGCTTTAAAATAAGCCACCCAGTGTATGCCCATTAAAATTCCGCCTAAAAAAACCTGCTTTCGGTCTTCTTTTGCTATCCTAAAACTGATCTTTTTCCACTTTAAAAAAAGCATAAGAAATACCACTGCAAGCAAAGCCCGCCATCCTATTGTAACCACAGGAGGCAACGTGACCGCACGTCCCAGCACCCCGCTGGTGCTGACTAAAAGCATCGCCAGATTGAGTTGAAGTATGTTTTTTATAAAAGAATTGGGTTGGGTTGGCAAAAGGTAGGTTTTCAGTTTATGATTCACTTTTTACTTCATATATAAATTTCTTGCCTAATGTAACAGGAAACTAATGTTTTTAGCTTGTAATTAGAACGTTGCAACGCACTGTCTACCGATTCAACACCATTGCTTTTTCCTTAATAATTTCAGCAACTGGGCGACTTTCAATTCTGCTATCTAACCAGGAAAGAATATCAAGATATAAAAAGGCTCTGCGCTCGTATGGATCTTCTTCATAAACCTCCAACCGTTTACGCAATTTTTTAAATTCGTTCTTCAACTCACTAGGAAAAATATCTCCCAGATTTCTAAGGAATTTGATCATTTCCTTTTGGACCTCATGCAGATCGTCCATTTTGATCAAAAACTTATAGGTGCTCTTCAGTAAGGTTTCGAGATGGTAATCCATTCCCGCCTCGTAATGCGCAACAAGATTCAGAATACGAGAAAAACACATCAAATCTTCACGCATTTTGAGCGATTTATTATGGATGATCTTTCCTAAATACTCAATACACTTTTTATTCTGTCCATTACCAAAATACAGACTTGCGATCTTATAATAAAACACCATAATGTGATGCTCATCCATCCGTTGTCCGTTTTGTTTCAGATACTTTTCAATCTTCTCTATAAGTCCGTCACTGGTACTGAAATCACCCACCATAAACTTCAGATTCAGCTTATGGGAATACACATATAAAAACTCTAGAATCTCCAGATTATCGCTGGTGGGGAAATCTGTTGTTTGCAGTCGCATCTCCAGACTTTCAAGAACTTCTTTAAATTTGGTGTGGTGTTTTAGGTAGAAAAGTGATTCCAGTAAATAATGATTTCCTTTTAAATAAAACACCGGATTGCGGGCAATCATCGCCGGATTTTCCTCAAAGAGTTCTACGTAACGCATGGCATATTTAAAACACGATAGAAAATCCTGTATCAAAAAACTATACCAGAGATATGCCTTATAGAGCCAGAGTTTCTCGCGAAAACCTAACGTGCTCATTTTGTATTTTGGCATTGATTGGGTGAAAAATGCAGTGATTTCGCGTTTTTCTTCATCACTGCGCACATAACCGGTTTTAAGCATCAACCCATACAACTGAATAGACAAATTAGACAGCTTACTGGTCATTAGATTTTGCTGACTCAGAACTTTAGCTTCATGCGCAAGTTCTTCAGCGCGGGTGCTCATACTGCGCGTTATGTATTGGGTTTCAATAACCTTCTCAAGTTCTACGATCTCATAAGCTACATTTTTCTCTTCATTTTCAATAGCCATATGTTTGGCTTTCTCGAGTAGTTTGAGGCTTTGCTGATACAAGCCTTTTTGATACAAAACCGTAGCAAAATCAAGCTGTTCTCGTATTTGAACCCGTATATTTTGATGAGCCGGACTCAACCTGAGTGAGATTAAAATCTGTTTATAGAGGTGTGCTTTCAGGTTAGAAAGCTGTTGTTTTTTTACGATGTTATTCTTAAAAATCTCGCTTTCATTATACGAATTCATTTTATCAAGCAGATTAAAAAGCTGCAAATATTTAGAATCCGCATTACCGTCTAAACGACCTACATATAATTTAAACTGACGCTTTTCAGACTTAGATAACGACTTTATCAGAACATAAAGAGAATCTTTTGAATCATTTGCTGTTGTAATGATTTTACGCATAAAAAACTGTATATCAATATTTTAGACAGAGACAAATTTACTTAAACATCGTAGGTTATTTGCCGTTAGGAACTTCAAAAGTACTACCAATATATATATTCACACTTAAATTGAGAAAAAAAGCACTATGACCGATAACAAAGTCCAAATTTTTGACACGACGCTTAGAGACGGGGAGCAAGTCCCGGGCTGCAAATTAGACACCAATCAAAAACTGATTATAGCAGAACGTCTCGATTTACTGGGTGTTGATGTTATTGAGGCCGGTTTCCCTATTTCTAGTCCCGGTGATTTTAATTCTGTTGATCAAATTGCACGTCTGGTAAAGAACGCTACGGTTTGTGGTCTTACCCGCGCTGTAAAAAAAGATATTGAAGTTGCTGCTGAAGCACTTAAACACGCTGTAAAGCCGCGTATACATACGGGTATTGGCACCAGCGACTCCCATATAAAATATAAATTCAAGTCTAATCGTGAAGACATCATCAAGCGTGCTTATGATGCTGTGGCTTATGCCAAGACTTTTGTTGAAGATGTGGAGTTTTATGCTGAAGATGCCGGCCGTACAGATAATGAATATTTAGCACGTGTTTGTGAAGCTGCGATTAAAGCAGGTGCAACTGTTTTAAATATACCGGATACTACTGGATATTGCCTTCCGGAAGAATATGGTGCAAAAATGAAATACCTTAGAGAAAATGTAAAAGGTATTGATAAAGCCATACTTTCTTGCCATTGTCATAACGACTTGGGCTTAGCAACAGCGAACTCGATTGCTGGTGTTATAAATGGTGCGCGTCAAATTGAGTGTACTATCAATGGTATCGGTGAACGTGCAGGAAATACTGCTTTAGAAGAAGTGGTAATGATCTTACGCCAGCATCCTACTTTAGGTTTAGATACCGATATCAACTCACGTTTATTGTGGGATACCAGTAAAATGGTGAGTGATAAAATGGGAATGCCTGTACAGCCTAACAAAGCCGTTGTAGGTTCTAACGCTTTTGCGCACAGCTCTGGAATTCACCAGGACGGAGTGATTAAAAACCGGGAGACTTATGAAATCATGGATCCTGAAGAAGTAGGTGTTACCGAAAGTGCGATCGTACTTACCGCCCGTAGTGGTCGTGCTGCTTTAGCGTATCGATCTAAGAAAGTGGGTTATGAATTAACTAAGGTTCAGTTAGACGCGGTTTATGATGTGTTTCTTAAATTTGCAGATAAGCAGAAGGAAATCTTAGATGAAGACATTCACGAGATTATGAAAGTAGCAAATGTTCAGACGCAAGTCGAGGCTTAATTCATTATAAATCAAAATTTAACATAAGGATTCTTCATCATAAGAATCCTTATTTTTTCAAATACTATTAAAGTTCTACGGAACTAATTACATTAAAATGGCAGGAAAAACCTTATTTGATAAAGTCTGGGATGCACACGTGGTAGACACGGTGCCTAATGGACCACAAGTACTTTACATTGATAAACACCTTATTCACGAGGTAACCAGCCCACAGGCCTTTTCAGAATTAGAAGAGCGGGGCATTCCCGTAGCACGTCCAGATCAGATTATGGCGACTGCAGATCACAACACCCCCACAGTAGATCAGCACTTACCGGTGCGTGATGTACTTTCAAGAAATCAACTTAAACAACTCACCGAGAATTGTGAGAAACACGGTATTACGCTGTATGGTTTAGGTCATGAATACAACGGTATCGTTCACGTAATGGCTCCAGAATTGGGAATCACACAACCGGGAATGACTATGGTTTGTGGAGATAGCCACACCTCTACGCACGGTGCTTTTGGTACCATTGCTTTTGGTATAGGTACGAGTCAGGTGGCACAGGTTTTTGCCAGTCAGTGTTTGTTATTGACCAAGCCTAAAAGTTTACGGGTTAATGTAAACGGAAAACTAAAACCGAATGTATTGCCTAAAGATGTTATTCTTTATGTAATCTCAAAAATTGGTACCAATGCCGGTACGGGTTATTTCTGTGAGTACGCCGGTAACGTTTTTGAAGAGATGTCTATGGAAGGGCGTATGACCGTTTGTAATATGAGCATCGAAATGGGTGCCCGTGGCGGAATGATCGCTCCAGATCAGACTACTTTTGATTATGTACAAGGGCGCGAGTTTGCACCTGAAGGAGCAGAATGGGACAAAAAACTAGAATACTGGAAAACCCTTCCTACTGATGCTGATGCAGTGTTTGACAAAGAATATTCTTTTGATGCAGAAGACATCGAACCTATGGTGACTTACGGTACAAACCCGGGAATGGGGATCAAAGTGACCGGTACGATTCCTGATAAAGAAGATGTGAATTTAGAGAAGGCTTTGGCCTATATGAACTTCAAAAAAGGAGAAAGCCTTATCGACAAGCCTATCAATTATGTGTTTATAGGGAGTTGTACCAATTCACGTATCGAAGATTTCCGCATTGCGGCAGATTTTGTAAAAGGAAAACAAAAAGCTTCTAATGTAAATGCGTGGTTGGTTCCCGGGTCACAGCAGGTTGCCAAGCAGCTTGTTGCAGAAGGATTGGACAAGGTTTTTACCGAAGCAGGATTTGCACTGAGACAACCGGGTTGCTCGGCATGTTTGGCGATGAACGACGATAAAATTCCGGAAGGTGAGTATTGTGTTTCTACCTCTAACCGAAACTTTGAAGGAAGACAAGGTCAGGGTGCGCGTACCATTTTAGCGAGTCCGCTTATGGCTGCAGCTACAGCCGTTGCCGGAAAAATTACAGACATTACAAAACAATTAAACTAGATGGAAAAGTTTATAAAACTTACCGATACTGCTGTTCCGTTACCTATTGAAAATATAGATACCGATCAGATCATACCTGCACGCTTCTTAAAATCTACCGACAAGCAAGGTTTTGGCGATAATGTATTTCGCGATTGGAGATACGACCACGAGGGGAATGAAAACAAAGATTTTGTATTGAATGACGATACCTATAACGGACCAATTCTGGTTGCTGGAGATAACTTTGGCTGTGGTTCCAGTAGAGAACACGCTGCCTGGGCAATTGGAGGCTACGGATTTAAAGTGGTGATCAGCAGCTTTTTTGCTGACATTTTCAAAGGTAATGCGCTAAATAACGGTATCTTACCGATACAAGTAACTCCTGAATATTTAAAGGAATTGCTTCAGACTATAAAAGACAAACCCGATACTAAACTTACGATTGATCTGGAAAACCAAATATTGACTTCACCTGCCGGTGATTTAGAATTTGAGATCGATCCGTATAAAAAAGTTTGTATGATTAATGGCTACGATGACATTGACTTTTTAATCAGTAAAAAGGATAAAATCGAAGCTTTTGAACTAGAGCAGAGCTATTAAACTTTAACCCGTAACAATCTACAAACCTCACCAGTTTCCAGAACTTGTGGGGTTTTGAAATAAAATGAAATTATGAAATTCAATATTGCACTTTTAGCAGGAGACGGTATCGGTCCTGAAGTTACCGAGCAAGCAATAAAAGCACTTGACGCTATTGCTGACGTCTACGACCATACCTTTAAGTTTACAAAAGCATTGGTGGGTGCCTGTGCGATTGATGCCACCGGAAATCCGTTACCAGACGATACTATCGAACTGTGTAAAGCAAGTGATGCCGTGCTTTTTGGCGCTATTGGCCACCCTAAATACGACAACGATCCGTCTGCAAAAGTAAGACCGGAGCAAGGCTTATTAAAGCTACGTAAGTCGTTAGGTTTATTCTGCAACATCAGACCGGTAAAGGCTTACGAGCGTTTGATTGAGAATTCACCTTTAAAAAAGGAAATCATCAGCGGGACAGATATTTCAATCTATCGCGAATTGACTGGTGGAATTTACTTTGGTGATAAGCACCTGAGTGAAGACGGACAAGTTGCAAGCGATGGCTGCTCCTATTCTGTAGCTGAAATTACACGTATTGCGCATCTGGCTTTTAAAGAGGCTCAAAACCGAAGAAAAAAATTAACCCTTGTTGACAAAGCAAACGTGTTAGAAACGTCACGTTTATGGCGCAAAACGGTTACCGAAATCGCCAAAGAATACGATGATGTAGAACTCGATTTCTTATTCGTCGACAATGCGGCGATGCAAATGATCTTAAACCCAAGTCAGTTTGACGTGATTTTAACCGAAAACTTATTTGGTGATATCATCTCAGATGAGGCTTCAGTAATTGGGGGTTCTATCGGATTGTTAGCTTCGGCTTCTGTTGGTAGTACGGTAGGTATGTTTGAACCTATTCACGGTTCGTTTCCACAAGCTACCGGAAAGAATATTGCCAATCCGCTTGCCTCTATTCTTTCTGCTGCGATGATGTTGCGCCATTTAGATTTACACAAAGAAGCAGATGCGATTGAAAACGCTGTTGAAAAATCCCTGGAATTGGGAATCACAACCGGAGATATCAATCCTAAAAAAGCCTTTACTACGACTAAGGTTGGTGATTTTATTGCTGATTACATCACTCATCCAGATGATACCAACCGTAATTTTAAGAACATCCATATGGGACAGAGTACAATCATCTAGATGTGAGATGTTAGAACATAGAAGAAAGATAAAAAAGCGACCCGGTCTGGGTCGCTTTTTCATTGATTAAATCATTTTAATATTAAACCACCACATCTATTTCATTAATCTGTTCTTTATAATTTTCCGGTAATAAAACAGCTTTTACAAGTACATCTAGTTTTAACCTTCTACTCAATTTATAAAAGGGAATCACAGGATTAAGCATCGAAAAGCGGCCAAAACCGAGTAGTATGCTCACTTGTGCAGGTACGAGTAATTTTTGTCCTTCGATTAAAAAGAAATAACGAAAGGTTCCCAAATGCTTTTTATACTGTTTGAATAAGTCTTCTGTATAAGCGCTTTTCTTAAGATCGTTATCTAAATGTTCTTCGCGCTGTGGCAACCAGCTTTCATAATCTGCCGCTAGATCTTTCAACTGCATTTGATTTCCAAATCGGTAAAACACATCATAGATTTCTTGTTTCTCAGCATTGCTGAGCTTGCGTTCTAAGACTTCGTAAGAAGCTATAGAATAATGAATCAACATAAATAATACATCACGATAGGCCCAGTCAGGTATCGTAGTATCTCGCTTCTGCTCTACTGCTTTATGAATATGATATATAGCATTTATAGTTTGATGTGCCTGCTCTTCTTCAGCAAAAATAATGTTACGCGCATAAGTCACGGTAGAAAATAAACGTCCTAAGGGATCTGCAGGAAGTTTCCCGGTAAAATACAACCAATCTACAGCTTTATTGAGTGCAAACTCTGCGGCAGCACCGGCAAAAATGAGTAAAACCGTATCGCTTTTACCCCAAATTTCTCGCACTATAGAATCTTCTTTTACAAACGGTTTCATCGCTTCAATTGCTGAATTTCTAAAATAACGAAACAAATTTAGATGTGGTATAAAATTACCTCGATCCTTAAGTGAACTAAAAAAAACTACTTTGAGATCTTAAACCCTTTTGGAGGTGCCAATAAAAAACCGCCCGGGACATCACCTCCGGGCGGTTTCTAGTTTGAAACACTTCCGATATCAAGAAGAAGTGCTGCAAACCACCTCAACACTAACTAAATCTTAGTTCCAGCCACCACCTAGTGCCTGATACATATGCACATAAGCATTCATCTGGTCCATTTTGGTTTCTACTAATTCAAAGTTGGATTCTAAAGCATCTCGTTGCGTCATCAACACCTCCATATAATCTGCGCGTGCCGATGAAAACAATTGCCCAGATATATTAACCGAACGGTTCAACGCTTCAACTTCCTGAGATTTCAGATCAAAACTTTTACTCAGGTTATCTACCTTAGCAAGCTGATTAGCCACTTCGATATACGCATTCAATACAGTTTTTTCATAATCATAAACCGCCTGAAGTTGTTTTGCACTTGCACTTGTATAAGAAGCTTTAATCTCATTCCTGTTGATTAAAGGCGCGGTCAATTCACCTGCGATAGAATACAGTAAAGATTCTGGCGTATCTAATAAATACTTCGGATTGAATGCACCAAAACCAACTCCCGCAGAAATACCCAAGGAGGGATAAAAACGAGCTTTGGCTACTTTTACATTCAATTTAGAAGCTTCTAACGCTAATTCTGCCTGCTTTACATCGGTACGATTCTCAAGCAATTGTGCAGGTATACCTGCTTCAATGGCCTTAGGAACCATGGTCAACAGTTCTTGTGAACTGCGTTCTACGTGCTGCGGAAAACGTCCTACCAAAAAGTTGATACGGTTTTCTGCTTCTACAATGCGCTGCTGAATATCAAATTGCAAACTTTTGGTATGTAAAACTTCGGCTTCAAACTTACTTACCGCAAGACCTGTAGCCCGGGCCGCTTCCTTTTGTAAACGCACAATGCGATAAGCATTACTCTGGATCTCAATATTTCGGTTTACGATTTCAAGCTGGTTATCAAGAGCCAGAAGTTCATAATAACTTTCAGCGATCTCGCCTACCAATTGCGTAACCATAAAGTTTCGGCCTTCAACACTTGATAAGTAATTGAAAACTGCTGCTTTTTTAGCATTGCGCAACTTCTTCCAGATGTCTAATTCCCAGGTCGCCTTTAACCCGAATTCATAATTAGGCAACGGCTCCGGAAATTCTTGTCCGGGTCTGATGTCTGTATTCGCATCATTAGCACCCTGACTGGTATATCTACCTACTTTTTCGGTTTCGGCACCTGCGCCAAAACCTACAAAAGGCAGGTATTCTCCTTTTTTAGCTCTGATTTCTGCTTTAGAAACCGCAATCTCCTGAAGCATCATATTCAACTCCTGATTGTTTACCAAAGCAGAGTCTATTAAGCCCGTCAGGTAAGGATCTGTAAAATACGCTTTCCATTGTATCAATGCAGTATTTGTAGTATCTGCATTACCTCTGGCGAAGTTTTGAGGGAGGTCTTTTAAATCGACCTCCCGTTCTAGTACGCTGGGTGCTTTACAGGCTGAAAAAGCCAGTAACACACACACCACTGCGCTAAATATATAAGGGATTCTATTTATCTTCTTGATCATCTTCTTCTGAATTTGAAAAACTATCTATTTCGTGTACAAAGCCCTCTGTTAAAGAACCATCTTCTTCGTCTTTAATTAATTTTCTTCCGTCTGCAAGAGAGCCAAATATGAAGTACAATCCGGGAACAATAACAACCCCGAAGATGGTACCAAACAACATACCTCCCAGTGCAGAACCACCAATGGTGTGGTTACCTATCGCGCCGGCTCCTGAAGCAAACAGCAACGGAATCAAACCGGCGATAAAAGCAAACGAAGTCATTAAAATAGGTCTAAAACGTACTTTTGCACCTTCTATCGCAGCATCTAGAATCGTCGCACCCTGCGAACGCTTCAATACCGCAAACTCTACAATAAGCACGGCATTTTTACCCAGTAGACCTACCAACATGATCAGACCTATCTGCGCGTAAATGTCATTCTGAAGTCCCATCATCTTAAGCACCATAAACGAGCCAAACACCCCGACCGGTAGTGATAACACCACAGCTAACGGTATGATAAAACTCTCATATTGCGCCGCCAGAACGAAATACACAAAGACCAATACAATTAAGAAAATATAGATGGACTCGTTACCACGGTTAGCCTCGTCATAAGAAAGACCTTCCCAACCAATGTCATAGCCTTTGGGCAATGTGGTTGCGGCAACCTCACGGATGGCTTCAATAGCATCTGCCGTTGTATAACCGGGAGCCGGGAGCCCTCTGATCGCTGCAGAGTTGTACATATTAAAGCGTGTAACTTCGTTAGGCCCCTGAGTTTTAACCAGCTTCATAAATGCTGAATACGGCACCATTTCGCCTTCATCGTTCTTCACAAACATGTTTAAAACATCAGAAGGAAGTCTTCTAAACTTAGGATCAGACTGTACATACACCTTGAAAAAACGACCAAACTTAATGAAACCTTGCTCATAGGTACTACCGATCATGATGTTCAGGTTTTCCATAGCATCTCCTACAGAAACTCCTTTTTGCATAGCCAAATCGTTATTGATCTCTAACTCATACTGCGGATAGTTTGCAGCAAAGAAGGTAAATACACCCGTAAGTTCTTTACGCTCTTTTAAGTGTTCTATAAACTCTTGATTGATCTTATCAAAATCCTGATAATCGGTCTCGGTATTCTCATCCAATAAACGCATAGAGAATCCACCAGAAGAACCAAAACCAGGGATTGCTGGTGGCTCAAAGAACTCGATTATTGCACCAAGACCTTTAGATTTTTCCTCAAGCTCTTCCATGATCTCAGTTACGTCGTGCTCCCGTTCTGACCAGGGTTTTAAATTGATCAAACACGTACCCGCATTAGAACCACGACCTTCGGTCATAATCTCATAACCCGCCAGTGAAGAAACAGATTCAACACCATCTACATGCTCAGCAATTTTCTGAAGCTCTAAAGAAACTTTATTGGTACGCTCTAAGGTCGCACCCGGAGGTGTCTGAATAATCGCATAAATAGTACCCTGATCTTCACTAGGTATAAACCCGGAAGGAAGGAATTGACTCTGCACAAAAATACCAATACAGAATGCGATTAGAATTCCAAAAGTCAACCAGCGTCTGCTAACGATTTTCTTAAGAAGAATCACATATTTACCGGTAAGTTTGTCAAAAACACTATTGAATTTATCAAGCGAACGGGTTAAAATATTGCGTTTTTTATCTTCACCGTGATTGTTTTTCAAGAGCATAGCACACAATACTGGTGTAAGGGTAAGTGCAATTAATGCTGAAATCACAATAGAACTCGCCATAGTGATCGAGAACTGTCTGTAAAACGTACCTACCGGTCCAGACATAAAGGAGATAGGTAAGAATACCGAAACCATCACCCCGGTGATCGCGATAATCGCACCGCTTATTTCACCAAGAACCTGTTGTACTGCTTTATAAGGTGAAATATGGGGATGCTCTGCAAACTTGGCATGCACCGCCTCGACGACGACAATCGCATCATCTACCACAATACCAATGGCAAGTACGAGTGCAAAGAGGGTTACCATATTTATAGATATCCCAAAGAATTGAATGACAAAAAATGCCCCGATCAAAGAAACTGGTACTGCAATAATTGGGATCAATGTAGAACGCCAGTCTCCTAAGAAAATAAACACTACAAGTGCCACTAAGATAAAAGCATCTCGAAGCGTATCTATCACCTGCTCTATGGAAGAGTCTAAGAATTTAGAAACGTCATAACTGATCTTATAATCCATCCCGGGAGGAAAATCAGCTTTCATTTCTTCAAGCTTTTCTTTTACCTCATCAATTACATCACTGGCATTACTACCGTAATTTTGTTTCAGTACGATAGCCGCAGAAGGATGACCGTCTAAATTGGAGTAAATATCAAAGAATTCACTTCCCAGTTCTACTTTACCAATATCTTTAAGCCTGATGCTCTCACCTTCAGAATTGGCTCTGATGATAATATTCTCGTATTGTGAAGGTTCGTTATACCTTCCTTTATACGTCAATACATATTCTAAGGACTGTGCTTCAATACCCGAACTTCGTCCCAGACGCCCCGGTCTACCTACGATACTTTGCTCCTGCATCGCTTTCATCACTTCATCTACCGAAATGTTGTAAGCACGCATACGGTCTGGGTTTAACCACACACGCATCGCATATCTACGGCTACCTAAAATCTGAGAACGCGCAACCCCCTTAAGACGGTTGATCTCGGGTATCATTTTTACGTTAGCATAATTGTACAGAAATTTTTCATCCATACTTTTTTCCTTAGAATACAGGTTCACATACATCAACATACTAGGCTGTATGGGTGTAATAACTACTCCTTCTCGCTGAACCAATTCGGGCAAGAGGGGCATAACCTGGTCAACCCTGGTCTTGACCCGCACGACCGCCTGATTGGGATCTGTACCGGGTTCAAAAATAATTCTCAGGGTTGCTTCACCGGCACTGGTTGCATCGGTGGCCATATAACGCATCCCCTGCACTCCATTAATGGAGTTCTCAAGAGTCACTAAGGTTGATTTTACTAATACATCTGCACTCGCACCAGGATAAGCAATAAAGATATTGACCGTGGTGGGCGCGATTTGCGGGAACTGTGATATAGGCAGCTGCTTGATCGCGAGCGAACCTATAAATACGATAATAATAGAAATTACTATCGCAAATACGGGTCTGTGAATAAATCTACTAAACATTTTTTTTCTTTTTTAGAGCGGTGATTACTCGGCATAAAGCTCTAAATCAGCCATAGCTTCATTAGGGTCTTCTACTTCATATTCTATTTTATCATTCTCTCTAACCAGGCGTAAACCTTCTAAAAGAATTTTATCGTTAGTGCTCAAGCCTTCTTTAACGGCATACAAATGCGGCATCTCTTCAGCGATAACAATTTGCTTAGAGTGAACAGTACCTTCGTCGTCTATCACATAAACATACTTTTTGTCCAAAACCTCAAAAGTTGCTTTTTGTGGAATTAAAAGTGCTTGATCTAACGGAATGGTTACGTGCACATTACCGGTTTCCCCGTGTCTCAACAATCCGTCAGGGTTAGGGAAAGTCGCTCTAAATGGAATATTACCGGTCTCATTATTAAAATCTGCTTCGATAGTTTCTACAATACCGGGATGACCAAAGTATTTGTTATTAGCCATAAGTAATTGTACTTTAGGCTTAGTAGAGTCTTTCAATGCAGCTTTGTAGTCTAAATATTCTGCTTCCGGAACATTGTAGTAAACCCACATAATATTGTTATCTGAAAGATTGGTAAGCAACTCACCTTCATCAACCAGGCTACCTAAACGCACATGAAAACGGTCTACAATACCATCAAAAGGTGCTCTGATCTGTGTGAATTCTAGATGCACCTGCGATAAAGACAATTCTGCATTTGCCTTTTCAAGCTTAGCTTTGGCCATCGCCAGTTCATTAGGAGCCACAACATTACTGTCTGCAAGTTTTTTTGTGTTTTGGTATTCAATTTCTGCAAAGCGGGCTTCGGCTTTTGCTTTTTGCATTTCTGCCTCATAAAGTTTTGGCATAATCTGAAATAACAACTGTCCTTTTTTTACAGATTGTCCTTCATCTACAAAAATTTTCTGAAGATACCCTCGCTCCTGCGCACGCAATTCAATATGACGGCTGGAGTGAATTTGGGATACATAATCTTTTGTGATAACCGTGTCTTTTACAACAGGATTAGTAACCAAAAAGGTTGTTTCTTCTTCGTGTTCTTTGTGTTCTGACTTACAGCTCACGTGCAACAACAGCGCACCTAAGCCAAACATCATGAGAATTTTTTTCATGTGATGTGAATTTTACTTTAAAAATTAAAATGGATTTGATGTTTTTTCGGAGTGAAAAAACACAGGATTTTCCGCTTAGTTTGATAATCTAAGTGTGAGGTAAACTAATTGCGAAAAATGCGTTTAGCCCAACTAAATTGAGCGTGAAAAGAAGTTAAAATCAAAGTCTGAATACCTGAAACAAAAGGTAAGGCTTGACTGCAGCACTGATAGAAGATCGTGCTTTAGATTTTAAATGCTTGTATTTAAAGTAAAAACATCTGGGAGCAGATGTCTGAGCAGCTAAAATAGAAGTGTTTAGGCTTTGTGCCTGCTTGTCTTTAGAAACAGAATCACTGCTTTCTTCGATCTCAAATTCAGCCATTCTAATTTCAGGGCTGTGCTTGTGATTCGCATCGAAATGAAAAAATTGCTGACTGTATAATGAAGCTTCAGCATTATACTCTATAGCGGTGTTTGCATGAGCAGGAAGAGTGGCTCCACCTGACAGCTGCACAAAACCAGCTAAGAAAATAATAAATGAATATATAAGCTTCATAAAGTCTTTTTAGAAACAAGACGATGCAAAATTAAAAGAAGAACAAGCAAAGCACCAAATTTGTAAGCGAAAAGTTTTTACGAATAATTTAATTCTCAATATTTGACCATAATAAAATCTATAAAAGCAAAAAAACCTGCTCAAATTATCATTTAAGCAGGTTTTTAATTAAAACATTAAGTTTTTAGCTATTTAATATCCAGAGCAGTTGAATACTTCCGCATTTTGGCTTTGATTTCTGCAAATCCGGGATTGTGAATACTACCAATATGGGTGTGGTTTTTACCCGCTTCAGGCTTATAGGTCCCTGCCTGTACCTGCCCTCCTATTTCCTGATAGGCTTCACGAAAAGACTTGCCTTCAACCACCAGATCATTGATGCTGTCTACCGTAAACAGGTATTTGTATTTGTCATCATTCAGGTCAATTTCTTTAACCTGTACCTGACCAATCGCATAGTCAAAAATCTCCAGAATATCCTTCATAGACTCTACAGCGCTGATGGTATTTTCTTTCAGTAATTGGTAATCCCGGTGGTAACCACTAGGGAGATTATTGGTAATGAGAACCATCTCGGTGCTCAAGGCCTGTATTTTATTACACTTCCCGCGTATGAGTTCAAAAACATCGGGATTCTTTTTATGCGGCATAATGCTGCTTCCGGTAGTCAATTGCTCCGGAAAGCTTACAAAGCCAAAATTCTGACTCATATACAAACACACATCCATCGCAAAGCGCGAAAGCGTATTGGCCAGACTTCCTAAAGTGGAAGCCAGCGTACGCTCACTTTTACCACGAGCCATCTGCGCAGCAACCACATTGTATTTCATCGTGGCAAAGCCCAATTCTTTAGTCGTCATCTGGCGGTCAATGGGAAACGAACTTCCGTACCCTGCAGCCGAACCTAGTGGATTTTGATCTACAATATCCTGCGTTGCATTGAGTAGGATCACATCATCAATGAGCAGTTCTGCGTAAGCGGTAAACCATAATCCAAAACTGCTGGGCATAGCTACCTGTAAATGCGTATATCCTGGCAACAATTTACTTTGATGGGTCTCTCCCAGATGCATCAAAGTTTCAAAAAGGGAAATCGTACGCGCCTTAATTTGCTGCAGCTGCTCTTTGTAATACAATTGCAGCGCCACTAAGACCTGATCGTTACGGGAGCGTGCCGTATGTACCTTTTTACCCGTTTCGCCCAAAATAAGCGTTAATTCGGCTTCCAGCTTAGAATGAATATCTTCATACTCAGGTTCGATAAAGAAATCTGGGTTCTGGGTATGCGCCTCGAGTATATCAAGTTGAGGCAATAAATCCTTAAGCTCTTTATCAGTCAGAATACCAATTTTATTCAACATTTTTACGTGCGCGCGGGTTGCCTGCACATCATATTTAGCTATATGCGTATCAATCTCCCGATCATTACCTACTGTAAAATTGATGATCTTGTCATCGATGTTTGCTCCTTTATCCCAAAGTTTCATTGTCCTCCCCTGACCCCTCCCAAGGAGGGGAACCTTTATTTAGTAAAATTAAAATCGCAAGCGATTTTAAGGTTGTTAGTATTATTTCTATTCCCGCTAGTCATTCCCCCTTCGGGGGATAGGGGGATTACAGAATGCTTTTCAGCAAATCTATATAAATCTGTATTCCTTCTTCAATTTCGTTTACATAAATAAACTCATCTGCGCTGTGTGAGCGCGTACTGTCGCCGGGACCCAATTTAAGTGACGGACACGTCAATACCGCCTGATCGCTCAACGTGGGCGAACCATAAGTAGTTCTACCCAAAGCGATACCGGCTTTTACCAATTCGTGCTCTTTAGGAATTGAAGAAGAGTTCAGGCGCAGACTACGCGGTATTATTTCATCACAAGGCGCTTGAGCCTGCAACATAGCTGCAATTTCCTGATTGGAATATTTATCATTTACCCGTACATCTACAACGAGATCCACGTCTGCAGGAACCGCATTGTGCTGCTTCCCGCCTTTTATCTGGGTTACTGTCATTTTTACTTCGCCTAAAGCTTCCGAAGTTTTCTCAAACTTAAAATCTTTAAACCACTGCAATACCTCAATACAATTATAGATAGCATTGTTATTGTTAGGATGTGCGGCGTGAGACGGAGTTCCTGTTACTTTGGCGTCAAAAACCACGAGGCCTTTTTCGGCGATAGCTAAATTCATCAAAGTCGGTTCACCCACAATTGCAACATCTACATGCGGAATAACCTTCAACATACTATTCAATCCATCCGGACCGCTGCTCTCTTCTTCCCCGCTGGCTACAATAACCAGATTGTATTTTGGATTTTCCTGAGCATAGAAATAGGTAAACGTAGCAATCAATGAAACCAAACATCCACCGGCATCGTTACTTCCCAAACCAAATAATTTACCCTCTTCAATATCCGGACTAAACGGATCGCGGGTATAGCCATTATTAGGCTGAACCGTATCGTGATGACTGTTGAGCAATAAGGTGGTTTTACCTTCCTCAAAATGTTTGTTGGTTGCCCAAATGTTATTGGCTTGTCGCTTAAAAGGGATGTCGTGCGCTTTAAACCAATTCTCGATCAACGCGGCGGTTCCTTCTTCCTCTGAAGAAAAAGACTGCGTTGCAATCAGGTTTTTTAATAATTCTATCGCCTCTTGCGTAAGTGTTTCTATGCTCATTACAGTCGTAAGGTTGTAAAATTAGTAATCGTGTTCTTTAGCATTTCGGGTTTGCCCAGTTGTACCTGGTGTACGCCGCCTTTAAGTGCGTAAAAACAATTTTCAAGCTTGGGCAGCATCCCGTCTGCTATAATCTTATCGTTTAATAATTGGGTATACTTTTCTGAATTGATGTCTTTCACTACGGAATTATCGTCATTGACATCCAGCAAAACTCCGGCCTTCTCAAAGCAGTAGTTTAAAGTCACCTCGTACTTTTCTGAGAGACCAATCGCCAATTCGCAGGCAATTGTATCTGCATTGGTATTGAGCAGTTGCCCCTTACCATCGTGCGTGATGGCGCAAAAAGCAGGTGTAATCCCAATGCTCAACAAGTTAGCTATCATTGTGGAATCTACCGCAATAACATCGCCTACAAAGCCATAATCAATATCTTTTACCGGCCGCTTAACCGATAGAATCGTATTCCCATCAGCCCCTGAAAATCCAATGGCATTACAATCACGAGCCTGCAGGCCGGCAACAATGCTCTTATTTACTTTTCCGCCGTAGACCATCGTGATGACTTCAACGGTTTCGGCATCGGTGATGCGGCGACCATTAGTCATCTGTACGGGTATATCAAGGCGCTCTGCAAGCTGTGTCGCCAATTTGCCTCCCCCGTGAACTAAAATTTTGGGTTCAGGTAAAGCCGCAAAAGCATCTAAAAAAGCCTGTAAATCTTCCTCTTTTTCGATGATATTTCCGCCTACTTTGACGACGTTAAGCTTTTTCATACTAACTTTTTAATTCAGATTCTCTAAAATCTTTTTCAAAACCACCTGTGCCGAAAACGTACGGTTATTGGCCTGCTCAATCACTACAGAATTGCTTCCGTCTAAAACCGCGTCTGCAACAATCACATTACGACGTACCGGTAAGCAATGCATAAATTGGGCATTGCCTAGTTTCTCAGGTGTGATCATCCAATTGGAATGTGTTTCCGGCGTAGCCGAAACCCTTCCGTAGTCTTTATAACTGCTCCAGTTTTTAACATAGACGAAGTCAGCATCTTTTAGTGCCGCATCTTGATTATATTCCACCGGTGTATCTTGTATAGTCGCATCGCTGAGTTCATAGCCTTCAGGATGTGTCACCGTAAGATCTACATCCATTTTTTGCATCATCCCGATAAACGAATTGGCCACGGCATGTGGCAAAGCTTTGGGATGTGGCGCCCAACTCAACACGACTTTGGGCCGTTTCTTTTGAGAAAGCTCTGTAATGGTAATCGCATCTGCCAGTGCCTGTAAGGGATGCGCGGTTGCACTTTCCATATTGACAACAGGTACCGAAGCGTACTTCACAAAATTGGAAATCACATATTCAGATTCGTCTTTTGCTTTATCCGTTAGCGTAGGGAACGCACGCACAGCAATCACATCGCCGTATTGGGAAATCACCTGAGCGGCTTCTTTGATGTGTTCTGAAGTGTCGGCATTCATTACGGTGCCGTCTTCAAATTCCAGTTTCCATGCATCACTGTTAAAGTTCATCACGGTGACGTCCATCCCCAGATTACAGGCTGCTTTTTCGGTGCTTAAGCGCGTGCGCAAACTGGAGTTGAAAAACAACAGTATTAAACGCTTGCGCTTTCCTAATTCTTCAAAAGCGTATGGATTTTTTTTGAGTTCGCGAGCTTCCGCGATGAGTGCCTGTAGATCGGTAATATCGTCTAAACTGGTGTATTTTTTCATTAGTTGATTCCTGTCAAAGTTTATATTTAGCAGCCGAAATCTCTGCTTTGTCCGTATCCCCAGCCCTTCTTCCAACGGAGAAGGGGGCTTGAGTATTACTTCTTTTATTAATTCGTTTAATGTAAATACGCTTCCTTTTTGTCAAACTGAGCTTGTCGAAGTTCTTCGTTACCGAAACCGTCTTCGACAGGCTTAGACTGACATAAAAAACATAAGTACTTTAAAAACGAGTCTTGGGTTTATAATTTATCCAATTCCATTTTGAGGGCGTCAAAGAACTGATCGATGTGCTCATTCTGCACCGTTAAAGGCGGAAGAATACGGATCAGGTTTTTGTTTTTGGCACTTCCTGTAAAAATATGCTGATCGTAAATGAGCTTTTTACGCAAAGCCGCGGTATCAAAGTCAAATTCGATGCCCAACATAAGTCCGCGGCCTTTTACATTTTTGATCTGCGGAATTTCAGTAGTTTTTGCTTTAAAATGATCAGAAACACGTAACGCGTGCTCCATTAGGTTTTCTTCTTCTAAAACTTCAAGAACCGTTAGCGCAGCAGCACAAGCCAGATGATTTCCACCAAAAGTGGTTCCCAGCATCCCGTACTCAGCTTTGATTGAAGGATGAATGAGAATTCCACCAACCGGAAAGCCATTCCCCATACCCTTAGCCATAGAGATCAGCTCGGGTTCTACATTGTATTCCTGAAACGCGAAAAATTTTCCCGTACGTCCAAAACCGGCCTGTACCTCGTCTGCGATTAAGCAGGTACCGGTCTCTTTACAGAGCTTATCTACGCCTTCGTAAAATTCAGCAGTGCTGATGTCTAAACCACCTACACCCTGAATAAACTCAACGATCACAGCACATACATCGCCTTTAGCTAAAACTGCTGCTAGCGCATCCAGATCCCCCAATGGCAAAAACTCCACTTCCTGCTGTGCGTTGATAGGTGCTACAATTTTAGGATTATCAGTCGCGGCAACTGCTGCAGAAGTTCTTCCGTGGAAGCTGTTATGAAAGGCCACAACCTTTTTTCTTCCGGTAACAAAAGAAGCCATTTTTAGCGCATTCTCATTCGCTTCTGCCCCACTGCTGCACATAAATAATTGGTAACCGGGACAATTTGCCTGAACCGGTAATTTTTCGCCCAAAGCTTCCTGTAAGGGATTATGAACCGCATTGCTGTAAAAGCCGATGTCGTGCAACTGCTTGGTTAGATTTTCAATGTATTTTGGGTGCCCGTGACCTATTGAGATCACTGCGTGACCTCCGTATAAATCTAAATATTTTGTAGGTGTGGCATCATAAACCCAGACGTCCTGAGCTTTTATGGGAGTCACATCATAAAGTGGATAAACATCAAATAAACTCATTATTTCTGATCTGTTTTTATAACATTAATTTTATTGAAAGAAGCCACCATTCCCTGAATCAATGACGAACTCAAGCCTTTGTGCTCCATTTCGTTCAACCCTTCAATGGTACAACCTCGTGGTGTGGTTACCCGATCAATCTCTTCTTCGGGATGATTACCAGAATCGATAAGCAACTTTGAAGCACCATTACAGGTATGCATCGCCAGTTCCTGAGCCTCTTTAGCATCAAATCCAAGCTGAATTGCCGCTTGTGTAGAAGCGCGAATCAAGCGCATCCAGAACGCGATACCACTTGCGCAAACAACCGTTGCTGCCTGCATTTGGCTTTCAGGAATTACCAGACTGTTTCCCAAACGGTTGAAAATGGCCTCAGCGATTTTGATGCGCTTCATCCCTTTTTCATTACTCGCCAAACAGGTCATAGAGGCTCCCACAGCAATGGCTGTATTGGGCATCGCTCTGATGATAAACTGGTCTGCACCTACGATGTCTTCAATTTGTGAGATCTGGTAACCGGTAATGGTTGAAATCAACACATGCTTATCAGTCAGCTCCTCTTTGATATCGTGCAAAATAGTTCCCAACTGTGCGGGTTGTACCGCAAAAATGATGATGTCTGATTTCTTGACTGCCTCAACGTTATCTGAAGTCACAAAAACATTCTTATACTCCCCATACGACTCAATACCTTCCGGATTACGACGGGTCATATAGAGCGTTGTGATTGCATTGTTGGTGATCAAGCCTTTTGCGATAGAAAGTCCTAAGTTTCCGGTACCTATAATTGCTATTTTCATCTATATTATCTTCTTTATCATTTCCGTGAAGACGGAAATTTCTTAATCCTCACCCCCAGCCCCTCTCCAAAGGAGAGGGGAGTTGGATTTATTTTTTAAATATTATTTTCATTTCCGCCCTTTGGGGGTTTTGGAGGCTCAGAAATAACTTCCTTTTAAATTCAATCCTTCAGGTTGCGCAAGGCCAAAAATCAGGTTCATATTTTCTACTGCCTGACCCGATGCCCCTTTTAGCAGGTTATCAATACAACTCGTTATCAACAGTTGGTTGTTGTGTTTGTGTAAATGAATCAGGCATTTATTGGTATTCACCACCTGTTTCATATGGATGTCTTTAGCGGAGACAAACGTAAATGGAGCATCGGCATAAAAATCCAAGTAGACTTTTTTGATGGCTTCTAAATCTCCATCAAATTGGGTATACGCCGTAGCAAAAATTCCTCTTGAAAAATTACCCCGGTTGGGAAGGAAGAAAATCTCCTTCTCAAAACCGCTTTGTAACTGACCAACAGTCTGATTGATTTCGCCCATATGCTGATGCGTAAAGGGCTTGTAATACGAAAAATTATTATCTCTCCAGGTATAATGCGTGGTCGCTGAAAGCGAAGTTCCTGCGCCCGTAGCTCCGGTTACCGCATTGATGTGCACGTCTGACTCAATTTTCCCGGCATCGGCTAACGGAAGTAAGGCCAACTGAATTGCTGTGGCAAAACACCCCGGATTAGCGATAGAACCTGCTTCTTTGATCGCACTTTTATTCAATTCCGGTAAGCCGTAAATAAATTCACGCCCCTGAAATTCCGCGTCGGGTTTTAAACGAAAATCATTGCTTAAATCAATAATAATAGTGCTTTCGTTAAAAACATTCTGTTCTAAAAAAGCTTTAGAATTTCCGTGTCCTAAACACAAGAAAACCACATCTGCATCAAAATCAACAGCATCTGCAAATCGAATATCGGTACTGCCCAACAAATCCTGATGTACATCGCTCAGCAGGTTTCCGGCATTAGAGGTACTGAAAACAAAACTTAAATCTACATACTTATGATTCAGTAAAATCCGTATCAATTCACCGGCGGTATAACCCGCTCCGCCAACAATTCCTGCCTTAATCATGAGTTTCCGTTTACGTGGTTGTAAATCTTATTTTGATTCCCCGTGATCTTGATGAATCCTTTAGCATCATCTGCCGTCCAGCCTTTATTCATTTCGCCGTAGGCACCAAAAGAAGCATTCATCAAATCGTGATCAGATTTGATTCCTTCTAATGTAAAACGATAGGGTTGTAAAGTTACATAAACCTCACCCGAAACATTTTTCTGACTGTCGGTTAAAAATGCCTCTATATTACGCATTGCGGGATCTAAGTACTGCCCTTCGTGCAGGTGCATTCCGTAGAAATTAGACAAATACTCTTTATGCTGCATTTGCCATTTGGTAAGCGTATGCTTTTCTAACAAATGGTGTGCTTTTAGAATAATCACGGGAGCTGCAGCTTCAAAACCGACACGGCCTTTAATTCCAATGATCGTATCACCCACGTGAATATCACGACCGATTCCAAATGGAGCAGCTAGTTTTTGAAGCATTTCAATAGTTTCAACCGGAGTGCCAGACTTACCGTTAACCGCCGTAAGTTCACCTTTATCAAAAGTTAAGGTCACGGGTTCTGCTTCGCTTTTTTCTACCTGAGAAGGAAAAGCAGATTCCGGTAAGCCTTTGTGCGAAGTCAAGGTCTCGCTTCCTCCTACAGAAGTACCCCAGAGTCCGCGGTTTATCGAATACTGTGCTTTCTCCCAGGACATCTCTACACCATGACTTTTAAGATAATCGATCTCCTCCTGACGGGAAAGTTTTAAATCGCGAATAGGCGTGATAATTTCAATTTCGGGAGCCAGGGTTTGAAAAATCATATCAAAACGCACCTGATCGTTTCCGGCACCGGTGCTTCCGTGTGCTACGTATTCGGCACCAATAGATTTCGCATAATTGATGATCTCAACCGCCTGAATAATACGCTCTGCACTTACTGAAAGTGGATAGGTATTGTTCTTCAAAACATTACCAAAAATCAGATACTTAACTACTTTATCGTAAAAGCGGTCAACCGCCTGAATATTTTTATAGGTTTTAGCACCAATTTTTAATGCTTTAGATTCAATATCACTGATTTCTTCCTGTGAAAATCCACCGGTATTGATGCTCACGGCGTGAACTTCAAATCCTTTTTCTACGGAAAGGTATTTTGCGCAATAGCTGGTGTCTAATCCGCCACTGTAGGCGAGAACTAATTTTTTCATTATACTTATTTATTCTGAAATACTCTTTTAACTGAAAGTAATGTTCTTATTCGTCTTTTTTTTTATCCTTTTTTAAAAACAAGTGCTCCTTTATACTCTTCAAACGGGTAAAGGCTTTAGGATTCATAGTTTTTTCCTTTTTAGCTTCTGAGCCTGATGACTTAGCCGCTTCACGTTTTTTCTTTTCCTCCTTTTCAGGATCGTACAACATCCCGGTACACAAGCACATTTTTTGCTCGGTACGCTGTAGGATATCATAATTACGACAGGTTTGACAGCCTTTCCAGAAGGTAGGGTCATCGGTAAGTTCTGAGAAGGTTACCGGTCTGTAGCCCAGATCTGAATTGATCTTCATTACGGCAAGACCTGTGGTGATACCAAAAACTTTAGCATCAGGATATTTCTCACGAGAATGTTTAAAAATGGCTTCCTTGATCTGTCTGGCCAGTCCGCTACCTCTATAATCAGGATGTACGATAAGTCCGCTGTTAGCCACAAATTTACCGTGGCCCCAGGCCTCGATGTAGCAAAAACCGGCGAACTTCTCACCGTCTAAAGCAATAACGGCGTTTCCGTTTTCCATTTTTGTGATGACGTATTCCGGAGTACGCTTGGCGATTCCTGTACCGCGTACTTTAGCTGATTCTGCGATCGTGTCGCAAATATATTGTGCATATCCCGCATGGGATTTGTTAGCAATAACAATTTCCATATTCTGTTGAATTGGAAGTTAGAAAAAAAGTGAAATAATAATTTGAATTGAAGACGGAACCGGACTCACCTAAGTTCCCAAGAAAACTGCACCCACTAGGGGCGGCGGCGCTCATGGCGACGTACAGGAATTAATATCATTGGAGTCCTGGAAGTTTCAGGATACAAAAATGAAATACCAGCCTCAGCTGCGTCTTTCAATTGTATGATATGTTTTATAATTCCCTTCATTGGTGCAGCTAAAATACAAAGTAGATTTAAATGACCGTCCCATTTTACAGGGAAATGTCACCTAAATCTACTTTTTTATGATTTCTTTAGATTTCTGTCCAAATTACGGTGATCACTGATTATTATTTAATCAAAATATCAATTCTGAACGATTACAATAAGTAATCGGTGCTTACAAAGTTGGACTTTTTAGTATCTAGCAGCTCATTGAGTATTGCATTGTTGTATGCATTGTCTTTAGAAGCTAAAAACGTTCGTATTGAAAAGGAACGCAAGGCATCATGAACACTTAATGTTCCCACGGCTGAATCTTTTCGACCGGTGAACGGATACACATCAGGACCACGCTGACACGAACTGTTTAAATTCACACGACATACCAGATTCACTAAGGTATCAATAAGCGGAGCCAAAGCTTTTACATCTTTACCAAAAAGACTCACCTGCTGTCCGTAATTAGACGCTGCCATATCATCAAGCGGCTCATCGATATGTTTAAAAGTAAGCACTGGAATAACAGGCCCGAATTGCTCCTCTTTGTATACTTCCATATCCTTACTTACCGGAAACAAGACTGCCGGCCAGATAAAATTCTCTGAATGCTCTCCACCCTTTTCATTAAGAATTTCGGCTCCTTTAGCCTTTGCATCATCTATCAATCCCTGTATGTATTCGGGTTTTGAAGGCTCAGGCAATGGAGTAAGAGTTACACCTTCTTCCCAGGGTAATCCAAATTTTAGAGCATCAACTGCTTCAGCAAATTTACGGTTGAAGGTTTCGGCAATGTTTTCGTGTACGTAGATCACTTTAAGCGCAGTACAACGCTGCCCGTTAAACGAAAGTGTTCCGGCAATACATTCAGCTACTGCTAAATCTAAATCGGCATCCGGAAGAATAATCGCCGGATTTTTGGCTTCCAACCCTAAAACGAGGCGCAGACGATTTTGTTTAGGGTGCAACGCCTGCAGTGCATTTGCAGACGAACTGTGACCGATTAAGGCTAATACATCTACTTTACCGGTTTTCATAATAGGTGTAGCTACTGCTCTACCGCGACCGAATAAAATATTTACAACTCCTGCAGGAAAACTTTCCTGAAATGCTTCGAGCAAAGGCGTTATTAATAAAACACCATGTTTGGCCGGTTTAAAAACGGCTGTGTTTCCCATAATTAAAGCAGGAATCAATAAACAGAATGTTTCGTTTAGTGGGTAGTTGTAAGGTCCTAAACATAAAACAACACCTAATGGCCCTCTGCGTATGTGCGCGTGAATTCCGGCTTGTTTGTGAAACTTCGCACTATCCCGATCCATCTCTTTATAGTCTTCAATGGTATCGAGAATATACTCTACTGTTCGGTCAAATTCTTTCTGAGAATCAGGATGATTCTTTCCTATTTCCCACATCAGGAGTTTTACAATAAGCTCCCGCTTTTCTTTCATTTTGGCGACAAAAGTCTGCATACACTTGATGCGATCCGCTACTTTCATAGTTGGCCAAAGTCCTTGACCGCGGTCATACGCCTGATGCGCAGCATCTACCGCAGCGACAGCTTCTTCCTCACCTAAGCTGGGAATAGACCCCAAACGGGTGGGTTTGCGCTCGCCATCAACATCGGTATGAATGCTTGAAAAAACATCTGCCGTTTCCCCCTTCCAGCTAAACAGCTTTCCGTTAATTAGATAATTACGCTGTTCAATAGGTTCTACGCTAAACTCGTTTGGTATTTCTGAAGTTAATTGTTTCATTTGGTTGGTTAACTTTACACATTAATTAAGAATTTGTAAAAACATATCCTCTAATTTATCAAATTTCAGATTAAGAGATTATTAAATCAGGAATTCGAACAAGTCTGGCTTATCGTTCAGATATTCTCCAAAGAATTTACGACTCTTCATACGTGCTATTAAAGGCTTAAGATCAGAACGATCTTTAAGTTCGATTCCTACCACTGCAGGACCATCCTCTCGAGACGTTTTCTTTTTGTATTCAAAAAAAGTAATGTCATCTTCAGGTCCTAATATCTCATTTAAAAATTCACGCAAAGCACCAGCACGCTGTGGGAATCTTATAATGAAATAGTGTTTTAAACCGTGATACAGTAACGCACGCTCTTTGATTTCTGCAGTACGGGTAATATCGTTATTGCTGCCGCTCACGATACAAACTACATTTTTTCCCTTAATCTCCTCTGCAAACTGATCTAAAACCGATAAGGTCAAAGCACCGGCAGGTTCTACTACAATCGCTTCTTTATTATACAAATCCAAAATGGTTTGACACACTTTTCCCTCAGGAACGGTTACCATTTGCTCAAGATACTCTTTACAAATAGCAAAAGTGCGTTCTCCTACACGTTGAACTGCTGCTCCATCTACAAACTTTTCAATAAGAGATAAGGTCGTATTCTCTTTATTAAATATAGAAGTGCTCATCGAAGGCGCTCCTTCGGGTTCTACACCAATAACCTTGGTATTGGGCGATAATAAATGAAAAACCGTGCTCAAGCCTGATGCGAGTCCGCCCCCGCCTACCGGAACAAAGACATAGTCAATATCCGATGTCGATTGCTCTATAATCTCAAGCCCTACAGTCGCCTGACCTTCAATTATTTTTTCATCATCAAAAGGGTGTACAAAGATTTTACCTAGCGCATCACATTCTATTTTAGAAGCTTTATAGGCATCATCAAAGGTATCCCCTGTAAGTTGAATAGTTACAAAATCTCCTCCAAACATCTCAACCTGTTCTATCTTCTGCTTAGGTGTGGGAGCCGGCATAAAAATAGTTCCGTTAATTTTCAATTTTGCACATGCAAATGCCACGCCCTGTGCATGATTTCCTGCACTGGCGCAAACAATACCCTTAGCACGTTCCGCTTCTGTTAACGAATTTATTTTATTAAAGGCTCCGCGTATTTTGTAAGACCGCACCTGTTGTAGATCTTCACGCTTCAGCATTATATTAGCTTCAAACTTGCGTGAATAATTCAAACTTGGCAATAAAGGAGTTAAGGCTGCAACTCCCTCTAAGGTTTTTGCAGCCTTTTTTACATTTTCTAAGTCCGGAAAAAATGTTGTTTTTAAGTCGCTCAAAATTTAAATATTTTGATTGACTAAATGTGCATCAAAGTTTTGATGCACATTTAGTGTATTCAGTTAACTCAACATATGAGATTAAAATACTCTGAGGTTTCCTCAAGAGAACTTATACTAATTTAAGCAGTCACTGCTTCTTCTGAAGCAACTGTTTTAATTTCTTTCATCGCGGTCATAGACTCACGCAACCAAGCTCCTACTGCTTCAACTTCGTGAGCACGTATCGCATCATTTACAGCAATCAGTGTCTTGTTATCTACAGCATTATCTGTAGCATACGCTTTACCGATTACATCAGTATCTATACTCTTCATAAAATCGGTTAGCATAGGCTTACACGCATGGTCAAATAAATAACAACCGTACTCTGCCGTGTCAGAAATCACACGATTCATTTCAAATAATTTCTTACGTGCAATGGTGTTAGCGATAAGTGGCGTTTCGTGTAACGACTCGTAGTAAGCCGACTCTTCGATGATACCGGCTTCGGTCATCGTTTCAAATGCAAGCTCTACCCCGGCTTTTACCATAGCAACCATCAACACCCCGTGATCAAAAAATTCCTGCTCGCTGATTTCCATACTTCCTGCCGGAGTTTTTTCGAAAGCAGTTTCTCCGGTTGCAGCACGCCATTTTAATAAGTTAACATCATCATTAGCCCAGTCTTCCATCATTGTTTTTGAGAAATGACCGGAGATGATATCATCCATATGCTTATGGAATAACGGACGCGTAATGTCTTTAATTTCTTCAGCGAGTTCAAAGGCTTTTATTTTTGAAGGATTATTCAAACGATCCATCATATTGGTAATACCACCGTGCTTTAAGGCTTCGGTAATGGTTTCCCAACCGTATTGAATCAATTTAGAAGCGTATCCTGCATCGATTCCTTTTTCGATCATTTTATCAAAGCAAAGAATAGATCCTGTTTGAAGCATCCCACAAAGAATGGTTTGCTCACCCATTAAATCACTTTTTACTTCGGCAACAAAAGAAGATTCTAACACACCTGCTCGGTGACCCCCGGTTCCAACAGCATACGCTTTTGCCTGATCTAAACCTTTTCCTTCAGGATCGTTCTCAGGGTGAACAGCAATCAAAGTAGGAACACCAAAACCACGCTTGTATTCTTCACGTACTTCAGAACCCGGACATTTAGGTGCACACATAATAACCGTTAGGTCTTCACGTATTTGCATGCCTTCTTCTACGATATTAAATCCATGGCTATAGGCCAACGTTGCACCTTTTTTCATCAAAGGCATAACCGTGTTAACTACTGAAGTATGCTGCTTATCTGGAGTAAGGTTACACACGAGGTCTGCAGTGGGTATCAACTCTTCATAAGTACCTACAGTAAAGCCATTATCTACAGCATTTTTATAAGAAGCTCTTTTTTCTTTAATCGCGCCTTCACGCAGAGCATAAGAGATATCTAAGCCGCTGTCACGCATATTTAAACCTTGATTTAAACCTTGTGCACCGCAACCTACGATGACTACTTTTTTTCCGCGTAATGCTTCTATCCCGTTTGAAAATTCTTCAGATTCCATAAAGCGACATTTGGCTAATTGTGCCAATTGTTCTCTTAGAGATAGCGTATTAAAGTAATTTGACATTGTATTAATTTTTATTGATGTTGATTAGTTTGTTTTATTCTGCAAATTCTGCAAGCATGGATGAGATTTTCATTTCTTCTTTAGAAACCGAAATACGTCCCGAACGGGTAAACTGCATAATCCCAAAAGCGCTCAGCTCCCGGTATAATAAGTCTATCTCACTACGACGCCCGGCTTTTTCAAGAACAAAGAATTCTTTATTTACCGTCACAATGCGTGCACTGCTTTCTTTAATAATATTTTGAATCTGACGCTCTTCAAAAAGCAAATCTGATTTTATTTTAAACAGACAGGTTTCTAAAAAGATCGTCTCTTCGTCAGTATGGTAATAGGCTTTAATCACCTCAACCTGTTTCTCTAACTGACCGATCACTTTCTTCACGCGATCTTCAGTAAGATTGATCACGATCGTAAATTTTGAAACCCCTTCTATTTCAGAAATCGAAGTGTTCAGGCTTTCAATATTTATTTTTCTACGTTGAAATATTGCCGAAATGCGGTTCAATAAGCCTACATTATTTTCGGTATAAATGGATACGGTATATGTTTTTGTCTCGCTCATAACTATTCTAATCTAATATCTGAAACAGAGGCTCCTGTTGGAATCATGGGGAATACATTATCTTCTTTCTCTACTTTCACTTCTAAGAAATAAGGGCCTTCAGCCGTAAGCATTTCTGCTATAGCTCCTGCAAGATCTTCTCGTTTTGAAACACGTTGTGCATCTATAAAGTATCCTTTTGCAATCGCTACAAAATCTGGATTCACCATTTCTGTTGAAGCGTAACGACGGTCAAAGAACAGCTGTTGCCATTGGCGTACCATCCCTAAGAAATCATTGTTCAACACAACGATTTTCACGGGAACTTTCGTTTGAAAAATTGTTCCTAATTCTTGAATCGTCATCTGGTAACCACCGTCACCAATAATTGCCACTACAGGCCTGTCTGGAGCTCCCATTTTAGCACCTATTGCTGCCGGAAGCGCAAAGCCCATCGTTCCTAATCCTCCTGAAGTTACATTACTTTTTGATTTATTGAATTTAGCATAACGACATGCAATCATTTGATGCTGTCCTACGTCTGATACAATAACTGCGTCTCCTTTAGAAACTTTATTGATTCCTTCAAGAACCTCACCCATGGTCAGGCCTTCTTTCTCCGGAGTTATATCGTCTTTTATGATTTTATCATATTCAATCTGATACAATTCTTTAAAACGATTGTGCCAATCGGTGTGTTGCTTTTCTTCTAAAAGCGGAAGTAATGCTGCAAGCGTTTCTTTACTGTTACCTAAAACCGCAATATCTGCTTCTACATTTTTATTTACTTCTGCTGGATCAATCTCAAAATGAATCACTTTAGCCTGTTTCGCATAGGTCTCTAAATTACCCGTAACACGGTCATCAAAACGCATCCCGATTGCGATTAAAACATCACATTCATTAGTCAATACATTCGGACCATAATTACCATGCATTCCTACCATTCCCACATTTAAGGGATGATCTGTAGGGATGGCAGAAACACCCAGGATGGTCCACGCTGCAGGAACTCCCGACTTTTCTACAACTGCTTTAAATTCTTCTTCAGCCTTACCTAGAATAACGCCTTGCCCCCAAACAATCATGGGCTTTTTAGCATTATTAATTAAATCTGCTGCAGCCTTAACTGAATCTGGATTTAATTTAGGCTCAGGTTTGTAACTACGAACAGCTTTGCATTTTTTATACACAAAATCAAACTCCTCAAACTGCGCATCTTTTGTGATATCAATCAAGACTGGGCCCGGACGCCCACTTTTTGCGATATAAAATGCCTTTGCCAGTACTTCAGGAATCTCTGAAGCTTTAGTGATCTGGTAATTCCATTTGGTTACCGGAGTAGAGATACCTATGATATCCGTTTCTTGAAAGGCGTCACTCCCTAACAAATGAGATGCTACCTGACCGGTAATACAGACCATAGGAGTTGAGTCTATTTGCGCATCAGCAATACCCGTTATAAGGTTAGTTGCTCCAGGTCCCGATGTTGCAATGGCAACTCCTACTCTGCCACTCACACGTGCATACCCCTGAGCAGCGTGCGTTGCACCTTGCTCGTGACGGGTTAAGACGTGATGCAATTTGTCTTGATATTTATACAACTCATCATAAACAGGCATAATAGCCCCTCCCGGATAACCATAAAGTGTATCTACACCTTCTGCAAGCAAGCATTTGATTATCGCTTCTTTACCCGTTAAACGCTGCGTAGCTTCTACAGCAGTGTCTTGCAATTTGATTGTTTGAATAGTATCCATAGCCTTTTACATTTCGTCTGTCACACAACCTTTTGATGCTGACGAGACGGTTTTAGCATATTTATAAAGTGCTCCACGCTGAAATCTAAGCGCAGGAGCGGTCCATTTTTCTCTTCTTTTATCTAACTCTTCATCAGATATTTCAATATTGATCGTATTCTTCACCGCGTCAATTGCGATGACATCTCCATTCTCTACAAGTGCGATGTTACCACCTACTTGAGCCTCTGGCGAAACGTGCCCCACTACAAAACCGTGAGACCCTCCTGAGAAACGCCCATCGGTAATCAATGCCACATCTTTACCCAAACCAGCTCCCATAATCGAAGAAGTAGGCTTAAGCATTTCTGGCATTCCCGGTCCTCCTTTCGGACCTTCATAGCGAATGATCACCACATCACCTTTTTTCACTTTTCCGGTTTTGATACCTTCGTTTACAGCGGCTTCACTATCAAATACGTTTGCCGTACCTCTAAATTCTAAACCTTCTTTACCGGTGATTTTTGCCACAGCACCTTCCGTAGCTAAGTTTCCAAATAAGATTCTGATATGACCACTGTCTTTAATAGGCTTATCAAGGGTTCTTACGATATCCTGACCGTCTATTAGATTCGGTACATCTTTTAAGTTTTCAGCCAGCGTTTTACCGGTTACCGTTAAGCAAGCTCCATGCAGCATATCGTTATCCAGCATATATTTCAATACTCCTGGAATACCACCTACTCCGTGTAGATCTTCCATAGAGTATTTACCACTAGGTTTTAAATCGGCTAGTAATGGCGTATTATCACTGATTTTTTGAAAATCTTTCAATGTAAATTCTAGCTGAGCCGATTTAGCAATCGCCAAAAAGTGTAATACCGCATTGGTTGACCCTCCTAAAACCGTTACTAATCGGAATGCATTTTCTAAGGATTCTTTAGTTACAATATCAGAAGGTTTAATATCGTGCTCTAACAAGTATCTCAACGCTTCGCCTGCTTTTACACATTCTGCTTCTTTAATATTAGAATCTGTAACCGCCGGGTTTGAAGAGTTAAAAGGCAACGACATCCCTAAAGCTTCAATTGCTGAAGCCATCGTATTTGCGGTATACATACCTCCACAAGCTCCTGCTCCCGGACACGCCTTATGCACAACTTCTTTAAATTCTGATTCATCTATCGTACCGGCAACTTTTTGCCCATACGCTTCAAAAGCAGAAATAATATCTAATTTTTTACCGTTATGGCATCCTGAAGCAATTGTACCTCCATAAACTAAAATAGAAGGTCTGTTTAAGCGCAATTGCGCCATTAAAGCTCCCGGCATATTTTTATCGCAACCCACTACAGTTACGAGTCCGTCATAACTCATTGCCTGCACCACGGTCTCCATAGAGTCCGCAATAATATCACGCGAAGGCAGAGAGAACCGCATTCCCGGTGTTCCGTTAGAAATACCATCACTAACACCTATCGTGTTAAAAATAAGTCCAACCAGATCTGCATTAGCCGCTCCCTTTTTTACGTGAGTAGCCAGATCATTAAGGTGCATATTACACGGATTACCCTCATAACCAGTACTCGCAATACCAATTAGCGGTTTTTTTAAGTCGTCATCTGTTAGACCAATTGCATGTAACATGGCTTGAGCTGCCGGCAATGTTGGGTCTTGAGTTACAGTTTTACTGTATTTATTTAATTCCATTGTTATAAATCTATATCGAAATTAGCTATTCCTTCTTTTTATCAATTATTCTCTTAAAATTCTTTAGATATACCAAAAAATATTAAAAACATTTCAATCATCTGTTTTTCAGTTTTTTAAATACAAAATACTACTATGTTCAATCCGTCAAAAAAACCTTCTCAAATTGAAAAATCAACTCCAAAAAAAAACCTTCCAGTTTAACGGAAGGTCTATTTATAATATATAGCGTTCCGCATCAAAACAGTTTGATGACAATAATTGAACGAACACTAATCAGTTGCTTTCTCATATACAGTAAAAATATTTATAATATGTCGGGCAGCATTACACATTTATAGAAAATTTTAACTAAACCTCAATTTTTCAAAATACACTATTTTAAGACCGCTTTGTAAACTTTTTGTTAGCAGAAAATAAGTGGTTTTGTATTTTTAGTGAAAATTCTCAAACACATTTATAATGAATTACCGAAAATTAGGTAAAACCAATCTCAATATATCAGAAATCTCACTGGGCACATGGCAAGTTGGTGGCAAATGGGGCTCTGGTTTTGACGATCCCACTGCCGAAAAAATCATCAACACCGCAATAGATAAAGGCATAAATTTTATTGACACTGCTGATGTTTATGAAAGCGGCCTGAGCGAAGCTGCTGTAGGTCGTGTGTTGCGTAGCCGATCTGAAGAAGTTTATATAGCTACAAAATGCGGTAGACAAATTAATCCCCACGTGGATGAAGGCTATACGCCTAAAGCGCTGCGTAAATTTGTAGAAGCTAGTTTAAAGAATACCGGTCTAGAACGCCTGGATCTTATTCAACTGCATTGCCCTCCTACCGACACCTATTACAGACCCGAGATTTTTGGACTTTTTGAAGATTTGAAAAAAGAAGGTAAAATCGCTAATCTGGGCGTAAGTGTAGAAAAAGTGGAAGAAGGCATCAAGGCGATGCAGTACGATAATGTAACCACCGTGCAAATCATCTTCAATCTGTTTAGACAACGACCTGCTGAACTATTCTTTCGCGAAGCGGAAAAAAATGATATCGGAGTAATTGTTCGTGTCCCTCTGGCCAGCGGATTGCTTACCGGAAAATTTGATAAAAACACCGCTTTTGATAAAGAAGACCACCGCAACTTCAATCGAGACGGGGAAGCTTTTGACAAAGGAGAAACCTTCTCTGGAGTTAACTATGATACCGGTCTTGAAGCTGTGAATGAACTTAAGCAATTATTTCCAGATGCGGAAAATCTTGCTCCTATCGCTCTGCAATGGATTTTATCTCATAAAACGGTAAGTACAATTATTCCGGGCGCTTCTAAGGAAGAACATTTATTATCTAATTTATCAGCAGGAGAGAAACCGAGTCTCTCTAAAGATCAAATTGAAAAAATGAATGCGATTTATGACAAACATTTAAAAGCTCAGATTCATCAAAAATGGTGATTTTATAGTCACAAGACTGCTAAGAGCAGCTTAATTAAAAAATCCCGCCTGTATTGCAGACGGGATTTTTTAATTGACCTATAATATTTTACCATACTTTGTTAAGTCTGGCGTAAAACCTAAAGACTGGTAGAGCTTGCGGGCTTTTTTATTGTCATCAAAAACATTTAGTGTCAGCAGTTTATAGCCACACTCCTTTGTCCACGCTTCTGCTTTATTCATAAGCAGTTTACCTATTCCGCGGCCGCGAGCAGCTGGAGCAACAATAATATCTGCGATATGACCGTGAGGCTCTCTATGATAATAGTCAGTACCTATTTCAAGAAAAATAAAACCGAGTTGTTTTTGTGTCTCGCTATCTTCTGCTATAAAAATAGCATTGTCTTCACTCCCATCCTGAATTTCAGATTTCAAGATCCGCTGATCAATATCCAGCATTACATCTGGATCTCTCCAATGGGGTAATTCAGGATCGGTAAGACTGGGCAATAAGCTTAAAATAAAGTCGGTATCTTCCTTAGTGACACGACGTATATTAATTTCGGGCATAGAATGGATTGTTCGTTATTTTTTAAAAATAGTGAGTTATTTAAAACTCAAGCGTCAAAATTCAAATTTTACAGTTCTCGATGACACCTGATACGATTAGTATTTATTAAAGTAAACAGTTTTTCGGTTTACAAATTCCTGAATACCGTCTGCTGAAAGTTCGCGACCATATCCCGAAATCTTAGTCCCTCCAAAAGGCAATCTTGGGTCACTCTTCACCAATTCATTTACAAAAACCGCCCCGTCATCAAATAATGGCACCAACTTCTTAGCGCGTTCCATATCTTCCGTAAAAATGGAAACCCCTAAACCAAAATCAGACTTATTAACCAGATCAACCGCTTCTTCTTCGGTTTCAAAAGTGGTAATACCTATTACAGGACCAAACGTTTCTTCTTTAAATAAAGACATTTCCGGAGTTACACCCGTCACTACTGTTGGCTCAAAATAAGCGTTGTTCCGCTTTCCTCCTATTAAAACTTGGGCACCCGCTTTTACACTGTTCTTTAATTGTTCTTCTAATTCTTCAGCAAGATCAGGACGCGCCATCACACCTATATACGTGTTTTCATCCATAGGATCACCGCTCTTGAGTTCCCGAACAGCTTTTACATAGTTCTCTGTAAATGCTTCCGCTATATTTTTATGTAAAATCAAACGCTTACCTGCAATACAACTTTGCCCGGTATTCTGAAAACGTGCCTGCACAGCAGTTTTAAGGGTCTCTTCCAGATTACAATCTTCAAATACCACAAGTGCGTTGCTTCCGCCTAATTCTAAAACTGATTTCTTGATTTCACTTCCGGCAGTTGAAGCCACAGCACTACCTGCTGGTTTGCTACCGGTAAGCGTAACAGCCTTTACTTTAGGGTTTTTGATGATCGCTTCGATCTTAGAACTGCTCAGTGGCAAATTGGTAAAACAAGCTTTAGGAAAACCTGCACGTTCAAACACTTTTTGAATATTAATCGCACTCTGCATCACATTACTGGCGTGCTTTAAAATACCGATGTTTCCCGCCATCAATGCTGGTGCCGCAAAGCGAAAAACCTGCCAAAAAGGGTAATTCCAGGGCATTACAGCAAGTACAACACCTAGGGGTTCGTAGCTCACATAACTTGCTGCCGCATCGGTTTTGATAGTTTCATCTGCCAGATGACTTTCAGCATGCGCTGCATAATATTCACAAACCCAGGCACATTTTTCGATCTCTGCGATGGACTGTGCAATGGGTTTCCCCATTTCTAAAGTCATCGTCTCTGCATATTCTTGCTTGTTCTTTTTGAGTTCAGCTGCTGCTGCCTGCATCAGTTTACTGCGTTCTGAATACGAAGTTTTCCGCCAGGATAAAAAACGCTGGTGAGCAGCATCAATAGCAGCCTCGGTTTCTTTTTTAGTGAGTTCCTTGGTTTCAAATACAACCTGCTGATTGTATGGATTTATGGATTTGATCATGATAGTTGTAAACTAAATTTCTTTAAAGTTAGCAAGCTCGGGCTAAAGCAGGAGTTGGATTAAGAGCACTTTAACGGTGGAATAATTTATAAAGCGATTCGACAACACAGCATCCGGATCCTCCCTTCAAAGGAAAGGAACTTAAGTCTTATTTAGCGCGTAGACTACTTCGGGGTAAGCTTGCGATGCATTAAACGGAACAGTATCTTTTTAGAATGAGACAAGTCTCGGAGCATTTAAATCTCGATTATCGAGTAAATGTTTATAAGTCGTTTACAACTCTTTTGGCGTCATTCTTGAAGCGTCTTATATAATTGTAATTTTAGAAAACTTCACGCTATGGAAACCCGAGATTCCCAATTAATCGCATTAAGACCTGAAATACCTTCTGCCCGTGTTAATGACATGATGAGTGCAGATGAGCAATTTCAGAACGGTACGCTCAGACCCGTGGTTAAACTGCAAAATGATCTGCTGGTAGAAGCTTTTCGCAATTACATTACCAAGCACAAAAATGTGTTTTACAATCTGACGATTGAACGCCGGATGGATTATATCGCCAATGCGATTCAAAAGGACATCAAGTTCAGAAACAGCTTAAAGGGGATGGTAATTGGCCAGTTCACAGTTGACGAATACCGCACGTATATTCAAAATTCGTCTGCGCTTAATAAACGGATGATGAATCTGGTGCGCGAACGTATTCAGAGTAATATCCAGTTGTTGGAAAAAGAAATGGCAGTATAGGTAGGTAAAAACTGTCTTAGGACGTATGAATGAGCACTCCTCCTAAGATAGCTAAAGCAAGTGCCCCATAGGTTACATATTTCCACTTTGTTGGGATCACATCACTTTTATAAACGCCGTACAGCCCTAGTGGCGGAACTAAAATCA